>OLFV01002331.1_pt1 | contig 14591 bp, 9 predicted proteins | sample 1605551 | NCBI WGS metagenome assembly OLFV01 (sample SAMEA3888922, study PRJEB22519) | human gut metagenome | biome: human gut; feature: human-associated habitat; material: faeces | place: Denmark | collected 2011
TTTTCAGACTTACAAAGCTATATGCTTAATCCCCCTGGTTTATCGGGTGAGCCCCCATCATCGCGAGACCAACCATCTGTTAGGTGTGTTGTGGGATTTCATTGACGGTCTTCCCGTTTATGTTGCAGCGTTCTATTGTGACCGTCTTTGCGTTGACGATTGGGGAAAGGTTGTTCAGCCCAAAGAGGATGGCGGACGTACTACCAGCGTGTCGATAATGAATTCGAAAGGCATAAGGAAGATGTGTGACCATTGGGTAGCTGTAATCGATTCTCCACAATACATCGAATTGTTATCAAGGCAAAAATGGATTGGTTACGAAGTGAAATAAAGAAGTGAAATAAGAAGTGAAATAAAAAAAAAGAGAATGTGCCGCTGATGATGACACATCCTCTTTTGGTGGAAGCTTTAACGCTCCCTTATTGGATCTCAGCTTTTTTTGCTTATTTTAAGAATGTTCTTCACAATCTTGTCTATCAGCAATGGAGGCACACTCTCACCGATGGTGTCTCTTATTAGTCCATCCGCCACAAGCTTGCCGTTTATTTCAAACGAATAAGGATATTGCGCAATGGTTTGTAGGATCATGCCTTCATAAAGAGAGAGCACCCTGTCTTGCGACGGATGAAGCTTGTTGTCGCTGCATGCATATTGAAAGTTTTGGGTGAGCGTGCTTGCAGGCTTGTCCCATGACATGCGTTTATATGCGCTGACGAACCCTTTCATTATGCGTTTCTCTCCTGTCGCTTTGTCTATTGTGTAAGGTCGCGGCAGCAAAGCCCCACATTTCTCACAATAGAGAGGAGTGTCGGTGTTTGCCTTGTTTACCCCTTCCGAGTTATGACGTGCTCCATGCAGGGCGTTTCCTTGGTACATACAGCTGGGATTTATGCACTGGTTGTTCATGGCTGTTTGACCTTCAGGCGTGTTCGTAACCCACGACAGTTTGACATCGTCAAGCAAAGGCACCTTGTGTAGCGGATTAGATTGGCAGACATTGCAACCTTTGCGTGAGCTTATTGGCGGCAAATTGCCGATAGCGTCTCTCACCGTTAACCATTGGTGTGTGAAGAGAGTCGGCTTTTCAGAGTGTGTAGGTGCTGGCAAGAACGTGGCATACTTTTTAAAATGTTTTTTGCCCTTTTCTGTTCTTGTTAATATCGTTATAAGGCGTTGTCGGTTTTGTGGAACACCATAGTCTGCAACGTTGACCACATAAGGCTTGCCCACATAAGCGTCGCCCAGCTCTCGAAACACAAAGTCAATGATGTTTATAACCCCTTCTCCGTCTTCAATAACGGTGTTTGTCATGTTGGGCACATTCTCAAGAATGACCCATTCGGGTTGCAACTTTTTTATTATTTCTATGGCTGGTATGATAAGCCGGTTGCGAGGGTCAAACTGTGGTCGTATGCCTTTCTTCAGATTGTTAAGAATGGTTCCCATTCCGTTTGACGACATGCCTTGGCAGGGCGGGGTGGCTATGAGTAGAAACGGGCTTGTTTCGAATGTGTCTTTATAATAGCTGACAATTTCATCCTTCATCTTCCATATATCTCCGCAGAACCCCTTTGTTTCGTGGTGATTGTGTAAGAACAATTGCATACGCTGCGGTAACAGCTCATTGGCTATAACCGTGTCTATGCCGTTGGCTTGAAGTCCAAGATCGCCTATGCCAGAAGATGAAAAAAGACTTACAGCTATCAGTTTATCATTCATTCTTTTTTTCTTTCGTTCTTTTTGAAGTTATGTCGAAATCTTTTTAAACATGTTGAAATGCTTGCAAATTTACGAAAAAATATCGAAACAATCGCAAAACTCCAATTGCTTTATGTCACCATGAAACGCCAAAATCATAACATTTTAGGATTGTGAGGGTGGGGAATAATGTGTAATTTTGCAGCCGATATGAAAAAGACAAATGAAACGATTGCCGCTCTTTTGCTGATGGCCCTCGCTCCCAATGCCGCTTTTGCAGCGACAAACTGTGGGGTGACGGGTAACAACGGCATGGAAGAGATTACAGGCACAAAGGTTACAGAAGAAGGGATAACTGAAAGCATGGTTGCTGAGAAAGTGGTAAATGCAAGCAAGGCTTCTGAGAAAGAGGCTGCTGCAAGCAAGGTCGCTGAGAAAGAGGTTGCTGCAAACAATGCTTCCTTAAATAAGACAACAGAAAAGAATGTTTTTAAAAATAATAAGGTAATAGGAACCAAGGCAAAGGATAATAGGATAACATCATCGGGCAACGGCCTCTTTGCCGACAGTTCACGAGTGTTCGACATCGACGAGGTTGTAGTGGCAGCGCAGCCTAAAGAACAGTACAGGCTGCGCATGCAGCCCCTTAGTTCCACCTCGCTTGGCGCCCGTCAGCTCACGAGCCTCCACGCTACCGACCTTCGACAGTTGTCAGCGTTCGTGCCGTCGTTCGTCATGCCCGAGTATGGTTCGCGTTACACCTCAGCCATGTATGTTCGTGGCATTGGCTCGCGCATAAACAACCCTGCTGTGGGAATATATGTCGATGGCATGCCCGTCATCAACAAAGCCGCTTTCAACATGCACTTCTACCAAGCCGACCGTGTGGACGTGCTTCGCGGTCCCCAAGGCACCATCTACGGCCAGAACGCTGAGGGCGGACTGGTAAAGATCTACACCAAAGACCCGTTCTCACATCAAGGCACCGACCTGCATCTTGGCATCGGCACCCGTCTGTGGCGCAACGCTGAGCTGGCACATTATGCCAAGTTTAGCGACCGCGCCGCCCTTTCGCTGGCAGCTTTTTATAATGGTCAGAACGGCTTCCTGCGCAACACCTTCACAGGCAAGCGTGCCGACAACAGCGATGAGGCAGGCGCACGTCTGCGCTTCATGCTTCGTCCCACCTCGCGCTTCTCTGCCGACCTCATCGCCGACTATCAGTTTACGCGCCAGAAAGGTTTTGCCTATGGTCAGTTCAACCCCGCTGACGGCGCCACCGAGCAGCCGTCGACCAACTATCCCGGCTCTTACAAGCGTAACATGCTCCTCACGGCGTTGAAGCTTGGCTACCGTGCCGAAGGTTTCGAGCTCCATTCGACCACGTCGTACCAGTTGCTGCGCGACGACATGCTCATGGATCAAGACTACACCTCAACCGATTATATGCACCTCACGCAGCGCCAGCTACAGAACGCCCTGACCGAGGAGCTCACCGTCAAGAGCACCACCGCGGGCATCTGGCGTTGGACCAGCGGTGCCTTCCTCTCATACCAATGGCTCAAGACCGACGGCCCCGTGTTCTTCGGTCCCGGCATCACACAGCCCATCTCTACCGCCTTGCAGCGCGTGACCTATAACGGCATCGTGTCGGCCATGGCTCAAAGGATGATGGCGCAAGGCATGCCGCAAGAGGTTGCCATGACACGCGCCCAAGCCGCTGTCGATGCTGCCGGTGGTGTGAGCATGTCTGCCGACATGAAGGTGCCTGGCGTGTTCCGCACGCCACAGTTCAATGTCGGCGTGTTCCATGAGTCGAACGTTCATCTCACCGACCGCCTCACCGCTACCCTTGGACTGCGTTACGACCTCAACCGCGTAGACATCAACTACGACACGAAAGCCATAATGGCCCTCAACTCCTCTGTCATGGGCACGTCAGCAACACGCCTCGTCACCTCAGCCCTTAACCATGGCGCCCATAAAGCCTATAACCAGCTCCTGCCAAAGGTGGGTCTGACGCTCACCACCGACGAACGCGGCAGCAACGTCTACGCCACCGTGAGCAAGGGCTACCGCTCAGGCGGCTTCAACATACAGATGTTCTCTGACATCCTTCAGACCGAGCTCATGGCCAACGCCCGTCGCGCACAGCAGGGCGACTATGACGTGCCGCACACCGAGGCCGACTATGACCGCGTGAACAAGACCATCGCCTATAAGCCCGAGACGAGCTGGAACTATGAGCTTGGTGCCCACCTCAACCTCTTCTCAGGCTCCCTGCACCTCGACCTCGCCGCCTATTACATGCAGGTGCGCAACCAGCAGCTGTCAGTCATGGCAGGCACCTACGGCTTCGGTCGTATGATGGTGAACGCCGGCAAGAGTCGCAGCTGTGGCATCGAGGCCGCCTTGCGCGGTTCCGCCCTCAACAACCGTCTTGAGTGGCGTGCGAGCTACGGTATGACCCATGCCACCTTTACCGACTACACCGACAGCCTGAAGGTCAACGGCCAGTATGAGCCGATAAGCTATAAGGGCAAGCGCGTGCCCTTCGTGCCCATGCACACCGTCGGTGCCGCCGCTTCTTACACCGTGCCGTTCAGCAAGGGCATCTGCCAGTGGGTGCGCTTCGGTCTCGACTTCTCGGCCCAGGGTAGCATCTATTGGGATGAGGCCAACCAGTATAAGCAGAAGATGTATGCCCTGCTTGGTGCTCATGCCGACGTGAAGCTCGGCGTAGCCACTGTCAGTCTGTGGGGCCGCAACCTCACCGACACCCGCTACAACACCTTCGCTCTGAGCAGCGCCGCCACAGGCACCACCCGCTGCTTTGCCCAGCGCGGCTGTCCTGTGATGGGAGGCGTTGATGTGAAAATTCATTTTTAGACAGATGGCCCTTGCTCTTAGATAAATAGGGTTAGTTTTAGACAGACGGGGCTTATAAGGCTTTTTGAAAGTTTTATAAGCCCCGTTTTTTTGTTTCTTTTTTTTCATGGTGTCTTCTTTGGGCTTAATGCTGTTCTTTAACACCTTTTTTAATATTTTTGAAAAAAAGACGGCGCTTTTACCGTTGCTTTCATAAATTTTTGTTAACTTTGCCCATGATAAAATCGAATCGCAAATAACTCAAATAAAAAATTATATTAACCTATTTATCCAACCTAACATGAGTATAGTTACTTATTTCGTTAAGCAAAGGGGACATTGTTTCCATACACAGTGCCACTCTGTTCGGAAAACAGCTTGCGCATGTCTGATGCTCGGTTTGCTGTCTTCAGCCAATGTCATGGCTGCCGATGGAAGCCTGGTCAGAAGCGCGGCCAGTACAGCGTATGCCTTAGATGTAGTGCAGCAAGCCACCATCACGGTGAAAGGCCATGTGACCGACCCCAATGGTGAGCCGCTTGTAGGTGTCACCGTCACAGAGAAAGGTGGCAAGAGCACCGTTATCACCGACATCGACGGCAATTTCTCAATAACTGTAAAGCCCAAATCACAATTGGAGCTGAGCTACATCGGCTTCGTCCCAACAACCGTTCAGGCCAAGCCCAACATGACCATCAAGATGGTTGAGGACGGCAAGGAGCTCAACGAGGTCGTGGTTGTGGGTTATGGCACCCAGAAGAAAGCCAACCTCACAGGTGCCGTTACCTCTGTCGACGTGAACAAGAGTCTTGGAAGCCGTCCTATCGCCGACGCCGGCCGTGGTCTTCAGGGCGTTGTTCCCGGCATGAACGTTGTTGTACCTACAGGTGAGGTAGGCTCTGATCCTCTCATCAAGATCCGTGGTCAGGTGGCCTCTATCAACGGCAACAACAACCCTCTCATCCTTCTCGACAACGTAGAGATTCCCAGCATCCAGATGGTTAACCCCAACGACATCGAGTCGATCTCTGTGTTGAAAGATGCCGCTGCCTCTTCAATCTACGGTGCCAAGGCAGCCTTCGGCGTTGTGCTTATCACCTCGAAGAAGGGTGCCAACACCGAGAAATTTGAGGTTACCTACACCAACAACTTCTCGTTCCAGCACCTTGCCAACGACATCAAGATGGCAGGCCTTGAAGGATTGCGTTACACCCTCGACGCGCAGATCAACCGTGGCGGCGCCATGCCTGCGGGCGGTTTCTGGCGTATCGACGAAGACAGCTATGCCAAGGCCGTGGAATGGCAGGAGAAGTATGGCGGCAAGGTGAAATACAACGATCCCATTGTTTACGGCCGCGACTGGTACTTTGACGGCACCAACAAGTTTGGCTATCGTCTCTTCGACGGTGTGAAGGCCATGATCCGCGATTGGGCTCCATCGTCACAGCACAACCTCTCTGTAAACGGCAAGAGCGGCAAGACCTCTTACAACATCGGTCTCGGTCTGCTCAACCAGGACGGCATGATGCGTGCTGCCAAGCACGATGACTTCCGCCGTTACAACGCAAAGGTCAACGTCTCGTCAGAAATCAACAAGTATGTAACCGTGCGTGGCGGTGCTCTCTACTCTGACCGTAACAAGCGTTACCCGGGCGTAGGAACCACCGTTGCCGACCCATGGCTTTACATCTACCGTTGGAGCCGCCTCATGCCCGAGGGTGTGAACGACCAGTTTGGCAACAACCTGCGTGAGCCGGTATCGGAGGTTGCACAGAGCAACACCGACAACCTGCAAAACAAATATTTCAACGTAAACCTCGGCGCCACCTTTAACATCACAAAAGATTGGGACGTTCAGGTCGACTACATCTACGACCACCAGACCACCGACAAGAACACCTCTGTAATAGAGTATAGCGGTGGCCAGACATGGTACACTCCTTCCGAGTGGATCGACGAGAACGGCCAGCAGGTTTATGTAGACGCCAATGGCAACCAGGTACCGGCAGAAACCGAGGGCGCAATGCCCGGTTTCCGCTTCCCCTACCAGAATTATTATTCAAACAACACCATCAGCTCGGTTTCAAACTATTCGTATAAGCGCAACCAAAACACCCTCAATGCTTACACCACCTACCGTCTCTACCTCGGCAAGGAGAAAGAGCATGCCTTCAAGTTCATGCTCGGTATGAACCTCGTAAGCAGCGACTGGAGCTCATACACAGGCAAGAAGACCGACCTCATAGACCCCACCAACCCACAGTTTGCCTTGGCATCTGGTGACCAGTTCATCAGCGCCGGCCGCAACTGGGACAGCCAGCTTGGCTATTTCGGTCGTATCAACTATGCCTTCATGGACAAGTATCTCTTCGAGGCCAACCTCCGTCGCGACGGTTCATCCAAGTTCCCGAAGGATCTGCGTTGGACATGGTTCCCCTCATTCTCGGCAGGATGGGTGTTCACCAACGAGAAGTTCATGAAGCCTCTTGAGAAGGTGCTCTCGTTCGGTAAGCTGCGTGCCTCTTGGGGTTCTATCGGCGACCAGTCGGTAGCCAACAACCTCTACAACTCTATCCTTGGAAGCGGTCAGACCGACTGGATTGGCTACGATGGCAAGCAGTACACTTACTTCGGAACCCCGTCACTCGTCGACGCCAACATCGGATGGCAGCGCATCGAGACCCTCAACCTGGGTGTCGACCTCCGCTTCCTCAACAACGAGCTGGGTGCATCGTTCGACTGGTACACACGCCGCACAAAAGACATGATTATCCCTGGCGAGAGCATGCCTGAGACCCTTGGCGCAAGTGTGCCAAACGGCAACTACGGCGAGCTGGAGACACGCGGATGGGAGTTCTCTATCGACTATCGTCACCGCTTCTCTAACGGTCTTGGCATCACAGCCAACTTCCAGATCTCTGACGCCACCACAAAGACCGTTCGTGGTGCCGACTACCTCACACCGTGGGAAAACCGTTCTTTGAGCACCGCGTTCTCTACCGGCCGTCGTTATGGCGACATCTATGGCTACGTTACCGACCGTCTGTACCAGAAGGGCGACTTCGTTTACGACGAGAACGGCCAGATCAAGAAGACAACCGTCATCTACAAGGGAACCGCCCGCACCACACATGTGCAGAACACCCCGTATCCTGTTTATCAGGTGGCCTTCGAGGACAACAACAAGCTCATCTGCTCTCCCGGCGACGTCAAGTTTGTTGACCTCAACGGCGACGGTTACATCGACAACGGCAACAACACCAACGGCGACCACGGCGACCTCAAGGTTATCGGCAACTCAACACCGCGCTACGAGTACAGCTTCCGTCTGGGTGCCGACTACAAGGGCTTCGACTTCTCGATCTACTGCCAGGGCATCGGCAAGCGCAAGATCTGGGGTGCCGGTCAGCTCGCCATCCCCGGCTGGAACGCCAAGGAAGGCGCCATGCCTGAGACCTTCTGTAAGGACTACTGGACAGAAGACAACACCGACGCCTACTATCCCCGTGCTTGGGACCTCGGCGGCAGCAACACAGGCTTCACCATGCAGAGACAGAGCAAGTATCTGCTCAACATGGCTTACCTGCGTGTGAAGAACATCAACTTCGGCTACACCTTCCCGCAGAAGTGGATGAAGAAGGCTTACATCAACAACCTGCGCGTGTATATGTCGCTTGAAAACTTCTTCACCTTCGACCACCTGCGCGGTCTGCCCATCGACCCCGAGGCTATCTCAGGCTACTCAATGTTCTCTGACAACTATAACCTCGGACGCACAGGTACAGGTACACCTGTCTTCAAGTCGCTTTCTTTCGGTTTACAACTTTCATTCTAATCAAGATTAGTAATCATGAAACGCAATATATTTTCTATAATAGCCATCGCCCTGATAGGTCTCATGGGCTTCACCAGCTGTAGCGATGTGCTTGACCGTCCTTCAAAGACAGAGAAGGAGGACGACAACTATTGGGACAATGAAGCCAAGGTGCGTCTCTACGCCAACAGCTTCTACGACTATTTCTTCCCTGGCTACGGCACAGGCTGGACAGTCTATTATGCTCCCGGTGTCAACAACACCGGCTTCAGCGACGACGCGCTGTCAAACTCGTCACAGAGCAACTTCACACGTCAGGTGCCCCTCTCTAAGGGTGCCATCACGACCACCACGAGCAACTACCAGAGCGAATATCAGGGTCCGACCTGGAACTTCGCCTTCATCCGCAAGATCAACATCATGCGCGACCGTCTGGAAGACCGTCTGAAAGGCTCGCTCAGCGATGAGGCTTACAACCACTGGATGGGCTTCGCCCGTCTGTTCCACGGCATCGAGTATGCTCGCCTGGTCAACGTCTTCGGCGATGTGCCTTATTATGAGCACGAGCTCTCCAACCTCGACCGCGACGAGGTCTACAAAGACCGCACACCGCGCGACGAGGTCATGGACAAGGTCTATGAAGACTTCGATTTTGCCCTTAACAACATCCGCAAGAGCGATGGCGAGGGCAACATCAACCGCTACATGGCAGCCGCTCTCGTTTGCCGTTACGCTCTCTACGAGGGCAGCTGGCAGAAATATTATTACAACAACAACGAGCGCGCAAAGAAGTTCTTCGAGCTTGCAAAGACTGCTGGCGACGTGGTGATCAACAGTGGCAGATATGCCATCGTCACCCCGTTCCGCGACCTGTTCTGCTCTACAGACCTCACTAAGGCCAAGGACGTGCTCCTCTATCGCAAGTATGACAGCTCGCTGGGCAAGACCCACTGTGTGGCTTCTTATTGCAACGTGAACGAGGCATTGGCACAAGGCCCCACCGCCGACCTTATCAAGTCGTTCTGCTGTGTTGATGGCAAGAGCTATAAGGAGTCGACCGTGGCAAGCGCCACCGACTTCCGTCTGGAGAAGCTTATCAAGACCCGCGACCCCCGTTTCGAGGCTACCTTCTACGATTCGCTGACCAACAGCTCTCGTTCAAGCATGCTCTATGTTGTCAAGTTCATTCCTCGCGCTGCTCTCAACTATCTGTCGGAGCCGGGCGGCACACCTGCCACAGCGTGGACAGGAACCAACAACACAACGGGCTTCCCCGTGCTTCGCTACTCGGAGGTGCTCCTCAACTGGATAGAGGCAAAGGCTGAGCTTGAGACCCTTGGCGGCGCTGCTGTGACCCAGGACGACATCGACATCTCTATCAACGCCATCCGTGACCGTCCTCTCGACGCCGGCCAGGAGGCTCTCGGTGTGCAGAAAACTGCCCACATGGAGCTTGCCACCCTGTCTGACGACCCCGACCGCGATGCCGACGTGCCACAGCTCTTGTGGGAGATCCGTCGTGAGCGCCGCATGGAGTTTGCTTTCGAGCAAGGACGTATCATTGACCTGCGCCGTTGGCACAAGCTCAACTACATGGACACCACCGAGAACCCTGACATCCTCTTCGGTGCATACGTCGACATCAGCCGCAACGGCAAGAACAGCATGCTTGGCGACATGAAAAACTATGTGGGCAAGCTTCGCGTTCAGAAGGCAAATGGCGAATTCGTGGTCTATGACGGCAACAACAAACGTCAGGTCAAGGGCTGGTTCCAGGCCGAAACGACCGAGCCGCGTCAGCCGTTCCTCAACATCACAAACGTGAACCCCTACCTCTGTCCTATCGGCACAAACCAGATCAACGACTACCAGATCCACGGTTACACGCTGACACAGACACCGGGTTGGCCATCAACGAACAATTAGTGGAAAGGCAACGTTTTAATAAATAATTGAACTTTCACAAACAAAATTGACATTTACATCGCGCTTCGCGCTCGTGTTTTTAAAAACATTAATTTCCGTTAATGACCCATTAATTGTCATTAATGTTCAATTAATGGAAATAACTCCGCGAAGCGCCTGAGCACCTATGGAGCGCAAGAATGTTTAAAACAAAACACTCCGCGTATGTTGTAATTTTGAGAAAGTTCTGTAAATAAAAGAATGATATTATGCTAAAGATAAATCACTTATTCATGCTGACGGCCCTCGCTGCCGGATGCATGCTCGCTGGCTGCTCCGACGACTATCCATCGGCAACGGAGAATCCTTATGCCAACGATCTGTTAAGCATCAAAATTCTGAATTCTGGTGCTGAGGGCAACATCGAGGTGGAAGGTACCATCGATGAAGATGCCAAGACCATCAAGTTTCCGAAACTCGACAAGGAGTCTGATTTCGCCAATCTGAAGATCAGTGCAACCATGTCAGACGGTGCCTCTCTTGATCCCGCAACCGACGTGCTCGACTTCTCTATGGACGAAGCGACCACACAGGTCACAAAGCTCTTGCGCGTGAAGAACCATAACCGCTATAAAGACTATTTCATGACCGTTCGCAAGCGCGTGCCAGTGTTCGGAGCCAACTTCGAGCAAGGCACCGAGATCTGCAACTTCACAGGCACAAGCATCTACAAGTATATCGCGAGCGCACAGACACGTTGCACAGCCTTCGATGGCAAGTATGTGCTCATCTGCTACCGCAACCCCTCAGCTGACGATCCGTCAGCACCCGGCGCACACCTCCTTAAGGTGTCTGACCTGGAGCAGGGCACGGTCAATCCTATAAGCCTCTCGCTCGAAGGCATCAGCGGTGGTACCTTCCCCTACAACGCTGGCGCACTGGCTGGTGGACATATCTACCTCGCAAGCCTCTCTGGCGCTCCTGCATCGCCTCTGAAGATCTACTATTATGAGGATCCTTCTTCACAGCCCGAGTGCATCGCCAACATCGACGTTAGCCAGATTGCCGGTGCTGCCAACCGTCACGGCGACGTTATGTCGCTGAACCTCGACAAGGACGGCAACGGCTTCGTGTTCTTCCCTGCCAACGACTATTCTGAGACACTGCGCATACCTATCTCTAACTTCAAGAATGTGGGCACACCTGCCTCTATTGAGCTTCAGAGCGACAACAAGGCCGGTATGTGTATGCACATCAACCGCATTGAGGGCACTGACGATTACATCCTCAGCGGTGCTCGTGTAAACCTCTTGGGCAGCACAGGCAAGCTTAGCGGCATGAACCTCGCTCTCTGCGACGAGGGTCTGAACTCTAAGATTCGTCTTAACACCAACACCGTGGCTGCAGAGAGCGACGACGCTCGTCTCTTCACGTTCAACGGCGCTCGTTATCTGCTCACAGCTCCTGTGGCCTTCGGTAGCTCAAGTACAGCTACACCGGGCATGTATGTCTACGACCTGACAAAGGGCGGCAACACACAGGAGGCGTTCCAGCTCTTCAACGAGCTTGAGACCCCCGATGCTTCTTATCGCTTCCTCGTAGGCGGAAGCGGCATCAGTTCTCCTGGCATCAATACCAACTATTATGTTGAGAAGGATGCCGACGGCAACGACAGCGTGCTGTGGCTGTATGTGGGACGTACAGAGAGCGGCTTCGCTATCATGAAGTTCCACGCTGCTAAGGAAGACGACGATTAAGGTGTGGTGATTTAATCACTGTTTTATAGCTTGCGTCCTCAAAGAGGGCTTACAACCACGCTTGGTTTGTATGCTCTTTTTGAGGACGCTTTTTTGTTTTTAAAACAATATATCTGTTTCTTGCTTACGGTTGTTTTTAACGACAATAGAAATCTTTGCTTGCGGTTGTTTTAAAGACAATAGAGACAATAGGGACAATTCTTTTTTCGCATTTTGAATCTTTGCTTGCTGTTGTTTTAAAGACAATAGAGACAATAGGGACAATTCATTTTTTCGCGTGATATTATTGCATTATTTTTTGCTTATTTTTTTAGCATGTTTTATAGCGTGAGCTTATAGCAAATTAAAAAATTGTCCCTATTGTCTCTATTGTCTTTAAAACAACCGCAAGCAAAAAACATGTTTCTTTTCTTAGCCGGAAACCGTGTGAAAAGGATGAAAAATGGAGGCTGCATTAAGGTTGACGTTTTGCATATTTATGCAAAACGGGGACTTTAAGTGAATAAATATCCAAAACAGCGATTGTAAGCAAAAACGGGTGTTTTGCTTTCTGTTTTGAAAAATACTGCGGGTTTAAGTTATTGTTTTTGTTAACAACTCTTAAAATAGGGGTGGTTTTGTCAAAGGGCCTCTTTGAGCTCGTCAAAGGGCCTTAATGAGCTCCTCAAAGAGCCTCTTTGAGGACGTCAAATGGGCACTTTCAAATCGTAAGTTGGGCCCTTTTAAAATGCCGCTAAAAACAGGGGCAAAAATGAATAAATATGCAAAAAACGGCTCTTCCTTTTCGCTTCTTTTCGCTCCTGTTAAGCACAAAAAAACAGGAGGTAAAATCCTGCGATGGAATCTACCTCCTGTCTTGTTTTTATATCGTTTTCACACCAATGGTGTGGGCGTTGATCGTCTTTTACTTGATAATCTTCACAACCTTCTGTGAACCGTCAGCATACTTTGTAACAACGATGTTCAGACCCTTGACAGCTGTCTTGCTTGCTACGCCAGCGGGAGTGTAGTAAGTAGTAGAAACAGCCTTGGCAGCAGCGTTCTCTACGCCAGCAATACCTGTAGGCATGTCAGCACCATCAATGGTGATGCCATACTCAGCAGCATAACCACCGAGGAAATACTGATAGAGCTTAGCCTGCTTGTCGTTGAGAACCTCTACGTTCAGCCAGTTGCCCTGTGTGGTCATTTCTCTTTCCATTGATGTGTCGGGCTCTTTGGAGTAAACAGTGGTCAGAGTTTTGTTGTCGGCGCCAATCTCTGCAATTGTGAAGCCGTCAAGATAGGTGGGGGTTGACAGGTTGCCATAAACAATAAATTTGCGGCTGCCCAGAACGAAGATCTCGCCACCGTTGCAAACGCCCTTGTTGCAAAGACGGTCTGCGGGGTTGTACTCGCGTGTCAAATCACCTGCCACTTCGCCTTCCTCGAAGAAGATGTCGGTAAGCGCAACTTGACGGTTTACATATAAGTAACGGTCAGTGCCATCAACATCTTTATAATAGTTGTAGGTAGCCCATGAGCCAGCGCCAATCTTTTGGTCGGTATCAAATACGTTTGAATACTGCACTAAAGGTGTATCGCCACCTGTTGAGCTGAAAGTATAGCAAACGATACCTTTGTTCTCGAGGTCTTGAGCTGCACCACTTGCCAGCAGTGTAGCGCCCTCAGCGCCAAACACGTTGCCTTTGGCTTTGCCCAAAAAGTCGCCACGGCCCTGGATGCTACCCACTTTCTCAGTTGTAACCATCTTTGAAAGGTCGGCGCTGATAAGGGTAAATGTTGTTTCGCTTCCTAAGGGGTTGCTACCAGGAAATTCCCAGTTACCGAGAATAGCGTTGCCAAATTCATCGTGACCCAGTGCCATCACTCCTTTACCAATCTCTTTCTGGGCAATCTCTTCGCCTGTAGCGAGGTTGAATACGCGCAGCTGCTGTGTGTTACGGTCGGTCATGTAGAACTTGTCGCCGAAGCCATAGCCTGAACGGCTAACACCTTTGTCATAGTTGGTAATGTTTGTTACGGGCAGTTTAGCGAGTTCCTTTACCTGGAAATCACTTTGAGCATTAACTGTCATTGCTCCAGCCATTAAGGCTGTAAAAAGTAAAAATTTCTTCATAAATTTAAGTTAGTTTTAGATAATAATTAAGAAATGGTTTTCAATTCCACAAAGTTAGTAAATATCTTTAAATTTTCCAATATCTTTGAGTTAATATTTTATAAAGAATCTCCTTTTCTTTATGGCTCATAACTAAAACCAGATTTATGGGCTTTCTTGCTGTTCTTATTAAGACAATAAGCCTTTGTTTTGTTATTCATTCTTGCGCTTCTTCTTGCGGTAGTTTTAAAGACAATAGAGACAATAGGGACAATCTTTAATTTTCTTACGCTAAAAATTTGTTTAAAAATAGGCCAAAAAATAATTGTCCCTATTGTCTCTATTGTCTTTAAAACAACCGCAAGCCAGAAACATAAATTTTTTGTCTTTACAAATTCGGGTAGGAGGTAAATGCTAATCATAAAAGGCATTTACCTCCTATTTTCACATT
>OLFV01002334.1_pt1 | contig 14574 bp, 15 predicted proteins | sample 1605551 | NCBI WGS metagenome assembly OLFV01 (sample SAMEA3888922, study PRJEB22519) | human gut metagenome | biome: human gut; feature: human-associated habitat; material: faeces | place: Denmark | collected 2011
AAGATAAGTAAGGAGAATTTTGATTTAAGGTTTTGGGATAGAATACATAAATCAACAAAATTATATAAAGATGATTATAGTGAATATGTTTATGTTGATACGCAGTCAAATTTGCAAAAAATTTTGTCATCCCAAGGCGATAATGTTTATGTCAACACGGCAGATAAACTCAAAACAGCCCGCACCATCTCTTTAACAGGCGATGCGACACGGTTCAACAACTTTTGATGGCTCAAAAAACTCAAGCATAAATGTTACGGTTAATAGTTCTCAAACAGCCGACAAACTCACATCTGCTAAAACAATTTCATTAACTAATGAAGTTACAGGTAGTGCATCGTTTGACGGTTCTTCAAATATAAGTATAAATGCTACTGTAACAAGAACAACATATATATCATCATCAGCCCCATCAAATTCTGTTGGTAAAAATGGCGATATTTGATATCAATGAATATAAATAAAATTAAAAAATAAGGTGAATTTTTTATTATGGATAGTAACTTTTTAACATGAAATAGTGGAATAGGTAGATTATCTACTGGTAATTTTTTATTTGATTTAGATAAAAAGCCAGAGGTTGGGTTTGATTTTGATTCTTTATATTATGAGTTGCCATGAAATAAATTTAAAGTTTTAGGTAATAATGATGCTGTTGAATTAACTGAAAATGAGATTAAAATGTGTGAAGATTATTGTAATCATTATTTGGAGAATGATGATTACTTTGTTCAAACATATGATGATGATTTAATATTTTCAGGAATGATGACAAAAAAAGAAGCAGATGAAAAAGGGTTGAAATATGTTATTGATAAAATTCCTGATCATCCTGTTTCAAAATTTATGAATGATGAATGAGTAAGGGTTTATGCTACTATTTTAAGTAATGGTTATTATAAGATTTTGCCTGATGCGATTTGTAATATGTGTACATTATTTTTTACAGAGGATGAGTGAAATAATTTTTCACAGCCTGAAAAGCCATCTGATATTTGGAGTTTTACAGAAGAAAAATGAATTGATTCAAGAAAATTTGAAGATGTTTATGAAAATACATTGATGTATATAAAGAATTATTTTTCAACAAAGTTATCAGAGCTTATGGATAATCCAACGAATACAGAAGAAGCTACATGAACATGACAAAAAGCAGAAGCGTTGTTATATAAAACTGATCATAATTCTTCAACACCATTTATTGATGGCATGCTTCTTTCTATTGATGATAAAGAAATAACAAAAGATGAATTAGCGAATAGAATATTAAAGCATTCGAGTGAAGAATATCTTAAGTCAATAGGTGAAGTTCATGGAAAAATGTATAATTGAATATTAAAAATTAGAAATGCAAAAACGATAGAAGATTTAGATAAAATATCAGATAATTTTAATGATTCAATAAAAGAAGAAAGTAAAATTAAAAAATAGAGAATGTTATTAAATTTTGATTTAAATATTGTTAGAGGTTGCAATTTATCTTGTAAATACTGTTTTGAACCTAAAGAAGAGATAAGATATATAAATCAAAATGTAATAGAAGGTTTTGCAAATTTTATTGGAAAATTTTATAAATTTAATTGATTTAAGAGTGGTTCAGTATTTAATGGGATAAATATAAGGTTTTGACGGAGGGGAGCCTACATTAAATATTGAACCACTTATATATTTACTAAATTATTTTAAAAAAACGAAATCAATTCGTTTTACATTATATACAAATGGCTTACTATTTAATGACAAATTTAAAGAATTTTTAATTAATTTTGAAAATAAGAATTCATTAATAATTCAAATTTCATATGATGGTGAGCCATTGCAATCATTGCAAAGAACAAAGATATCTATTTTGGATAACATTGAATTTATTGCTTCTTTAAAGTATCCAATTTTATTAAAATCTACAATTAGTCCATATTATTTTAATTTTTTTTATGAATCATATTTAAATACAAAAAGTTTAATTAAAGATTTATCATTAAATTGTAAATATTCTCCAACAATAGATTTTTATTCAGATTTAAATTTTGAAATAATTAATTTTCATGATTTTAAAATTAACTATAGAAAGATTTTAGAATCTGAAGAATTAGAAGATAAATCTTATTTTTTTTGAGAAAATAAGAAAATTGAATGTAATGCGGGAAAAGATTTATTTTCTGTTGATCAAGATGGTTCGATATTTTTTTGTCATGGATGTTTTTATTTTGGTAATGTTAAAAAAATAGGTACAATTTTTGATGATGATATTCATATGAAGATAAAAGAACATAAAAATTATCAATATATAATAAATAAAAATATAAAAACTAAATTAAATTGTGAATGCTGTTCAAATAAATTTTGTATTTTTTGTCCAATAGTTATGAGTAATGGTAAAAATTGTAAACTTTTTAATTTAATTAATAAGGGAATGGAGATATAAGATGTCGTTTTTTGAAGGACTAAAAAGAATATTTGTTACTGAAAATATACAAGATAATATAGAAATATTAGATGAATCTTTAAAGCCATTTGCAGGTAAGCAAGATAAAATTACTAATGAGAAAAAATTAAGAGATAGATATGGTGAAGGTATTGAAGATTTTTCAGCTATAGCAAATGGATTTGCTTTATTTGGAAAATCAAATGTAAAAGGATATAATAATTTTTATAAAAAATTTATAGATTTTTCATATAAGAATGAAATAGAAAAGATTTATGAATATAGATCAATTTCAAGATTTCCAGAAGTAGCTGAAGTTTTAGAAGATGCAGTAAATGAAAGTACTCAATTAGATATTTCTGGTGATATAATAAAACTTCAAATTGTAGATGGAGATTTATCATCTAATGAAAATGTTGCAAAGAATATACATAAAGAATTTGATAATTTATTCTATAAGAGAATTGAGTTGCCAAAAAAAATAGACAATTTAATTTTGTCATATTTTATAGATGGAAAAATATATTGAGAAAATATTATAGATGCAAATAAACCAAAGAATGGTATATTAAATATTAAAAAATTACCTACAGAAACAATGGATTTTTCATGAAATCCAATATCAGGTAAGTATAACTTTTTCGTACAATATTTAAAATCTGCTGGAAAATTACCACAATCATTAGAAGATGCAGAAAAAGCTGAGGACATAATAGGATTTCATCCAAAACAAATAACATATATTGATTATGGAATATATGGGCCTGGTGGTAAAAAAGATGTTATTCGGATATTTAGAAAAAGTTAGACAACCATATAATCAATTAAAATTACTTGAAACATCTGTTATTATTTATAGAATTGTTAGAGCTCCTGAAAGACTAGTTTTTAAAATTGATGTGGGCCAAATGCCAAGAGATAAGGGCATGAAATTTGTAGAAAAAGTGAAACAAAATATGCAAAAAAAATTATCTTATGATCCATCAACAGGAAAAATGACAGAACAACCAGATGTTATGTGTATTAGAAAAAATACACAAATTCCTCTTTTAGATGGAAGAATTTTATCTTTAGAAGAACTAGTTAAAGAATATTCAGAAGGAAAAGAAAATTGAGTATATTCAATTAATAATAATACTTTAAATGTTGAGCCGGGGAAAATCATAAATGCTAAAATTACAAGATTAAATGAAAAGCTTGCTAGAGTTTATTTAGATGATGGTTCATTTGTTGAAACTACTCTTGATCATAAATTTATGACAAGAGATGGCAAATATATAAGAGCTGATGAACTTCTTTCTGGGCAAGAATTAATGTCTTTATATAAAAGAGAAGGTCAATTATATAGAGGAAAAAGTAAATTTAAAGATAAAAAAACATCAGTATATGATCCATATTTAGCTCAAAAAATTCTTACAAAATATATGGAATTAGGAAAACCGACAAGAAATGTATTTATATCATATTTACATAATGATAAAGATTTAATTATGTATGCAACTAAATTAAACGAAGGAAAAAATTCAAATAATAATTTTGATCTTAAGAAATTTCCTATTTCGATTATGTTTAAAGTTATTTTTGAAATGGGATATAAAAATTTTGGTGATTTTAGAAAAAATTATAATGGTGAAATTTATAATTTATATAAAAATCATAAAGTTTTAAAAGTTGAAATTTTAGATTATAGAGATGATACTGGTTGTTTAGAAGTAGAAGGCAATCATAATTTTGCAATTAAAGCTGAAAATAGTGAACAAAGTTATATATTTGTAAAGAATTCAATACTCGAAAATTATTTTCTTCCTATAACATCAGATCGGAAGAGGATCAAATATTGAAACAGTTGGAGGAAATCCAAGTGGATTTTCAGAATTAGATGATGTTTACTTTTTCCAAAGAAAATTATATAGAGCTTTGAAATATCCATTATCAAGAATAGAAAGTAGAAATGAAAAACAATCTAAAGATGATTTATTTTCAACATCTGGTAATGAAATAGCAAGAGACGAAACAAAATGAGGACGCTTTTTGAAAAAACATCAAGACAAATTTTGTGAAGCATTTTTAGATTTATTTCTCTTGCATCTCGATTTTATTGGATATTCAACCCAATTTAATATAACAAAATCTAAATTAAATGTTACAATGACAGTGCCTAATGATTTTATATCTAGAATGCAACAGAATGAGTTAAGTCAAAGAATAGAAAATTATGATAGATTTGATAAAGAGGAATTTTCAAAAGTTTGAAGAATGAAAAGATATCTTGGATTAACAGATGAAGAGATATTAGAAAATGCTGCAAGTTTAAAAAAGGATCAAGAACTTGGATTTACAGAATCCGATGAATCATCAGGTTATTAAACTTAGAATAGTGGGTTAAGCCCACTATTCTTTTTTTACATACTCTTTTATTAAATTTTCGATAAAAAGATGGAATTTATGATTTGCAATCATATTAATTTTATCGTTTATTTTTTCTTTATTTTCTTCCACATACTTACTCATATAATTTTCAATGAATGTATAAAGATAATTTTTATTAGTTGGTGCCCAACTTAAGAAAATTTCTTCTATTCTTTTTTTAATTTCATCTCTCAATATAAATTCAATTCGTGGATTTCCTTGATAGCGGGAAGGATTTTCATCAACAAGAATTTGACGTATAGCTTCTGTAATTTTTCCATCTAATTGTATCTAAATAGGTAAAATATATAAATTTATCTTTTTAGTTTATAATCATAGTGATTTATGATTAATGGTGATACAATGTCACCTCTATCGCGTAAGATCATTAATTGATCATCTGTGATTACTTTTTGCTTCCTCATTATACCAATTGCCCCATTACAATCAGCATTTAATATTTTCCCTGTGGAACTTTTAAATAATCCTCTTTTTATTCTTTTGCCCAAATAATTCTCTTGCTTACCCAAACTTTCTAAAGCTAAATGATCAACTTTACTTGTGTATGCCTCTTCATGACAAAATACCTGAATTCCTACTTCTTCAGCTTTATATTTAATCATTTCAATAAACCTAGCAAAAGGAATTTGAACAAAATTTTGATTATTTCTTTTCCCTAAATTTATTTCCTGTTTTCAATTTCTATTTTTCCCAATTATAATAGTTCCAATATTATTCCCTAAACATGTATAAACTATTTCTTTACTTGCCCAATGAAGATAATGCTCTAACTTCAATTTCCTCTTTTTACATAATTTTTCTATCCTTTTACTTGTTTTCTGTTCTTTAAGTAATTTACCTTGTAATTTTGCTTTTTCTTTATTAAAATATTGATTCATTGATTTAACAGGCCTGCCATTAATAATCCAAGAAAGCGATTGATTATTTGAAGTTACAGTTGCTAAATTATTCAAACCAATATCTATTCCTACACAATTTCCTTTATTAATATCATAATGAACTAATTGCCTTTTATAAATTATTTCAATTTTTATTTTATCATAAAAATTTAGTACTCTAATACAATTTATATTTTCTCTTTTAATTCTTGTTTTAAATTTATATTCAGTTTTTGGAAGTCTTATTTCATTTTCTTTACAGTTCTTTTTTCTTAATCTTGTTGAATCTATTGTTATTAAATTTAATTTTCCATTTTTCAAGTATTTTGGAAGTTTTGGTCTAGCTTTAAATAAATTTGGATTTTTATTGAATGAAATTATAGCTCTAATAAAAGATGTTCAATTTGATATAACTTGTTTAATTACAGCTTGTTTTACAACAAAATCTAAATTAGAATTCTTAAAAATTTCAACTTCTTTCATTATTTTGTAAAGTTGATTATATGAAAATGTTTTTATTTTTCCTTCATCTCTTGTCTTAAAATACTCTTGGCGCATATGAAACAGGGCTTGATTATAGATAGCAGTGCTTTGTTCAAGCATGCTTATTAATTCTTTTTCTTTTTTTACTATAATTGACTCTATTCTTTGCACTTTCATTATTTTATCTCTTTTATTCTATTTATATCCTCCTCAATTTTCTTCATCTCATTTTTTCTTTTTCCATAAAATTTCATAGAAAAATGATGAATAATAGCAATGAGATCTTCTGTAAGTTCTTCTTGAAAAGTTTTTTCTTCAGTATAATTTATTGAAATAATTTTTGTTCCAAACATATTACAAATATTTTCAAAATAACCAAAACCAAAACGAGTTAATCTATCTTTATGAGAAATATAAACTTCTGAAATTTTTTCATCTTTAATATTTTGAAGAAGTTCATTTAATCCTTTTCTATTTTCGTTCATTCCAGAGGCTATATCATAAAAAATAAAATTTGGATTTAAAATTTTCCCTTTTCCTAAAGCAAATAATTTAATGACTTCTATTTGATTTTGGAGGTCTTGTTTTTGTTTAGGGGTTGATACTCTTGCATAGATTGCGATTGATTTATTATTTTCTAATGATTCAGGGAGTTTATAGAGATATTTTCTTTCAGATATTTTTTTTGTTTCAATTTTTCCTTTTTTCTTTAATTCATAAAGGAATTGGGAGGAGCATTTTAATATATTTTTAATTTCTTTAGTTGTGCACCACATTATTATAGACCTCTCTTTTGTTATAAATTATAAAATTTTAGTGAAATTCTGTTAACTTATTTTGAGAGATGATTTTTTTGAAATAAATAAATAAATAAAAGAAAATGGAGGCAAATTAAGTATGGCAAAACCGAGTGATTCACTTATGCGTGAATTTGCATTTTTTCATAGTAATTCAAAATTATTGACGAAAGAAGGTCAATATGTGTTTGAATCTGAACATGCATCAGGTCACGTAACATTATTGAATGATGTTTTAGCTCAAGAAATTCCATATTTTGCAGATCAATCAGAATTAGATGATTGAATGGGAAAAAACCCAGGTATTTTAAAAAAATATGATAAAGTTTCATTAACTGAAATAAAATCTTCTATAACAGGTCAGCCAGTAACAGACAAGCAGAGTTGGTATATTGAAGATGGTGGTAATTGAATGAAGCCAATTATTGTTGGATCATTAGCAACAAATAGTGCAAATAAACCATCATCTGTTTTGGATCCTATTTTATATAGAGAGGATGATTCTCAAGTTCCAAGTACACAAGGCGTTTGATGAATAGATCCATTTCAAGGTGTGCTTAGATTTGGATTTGGATATGAGCCAAATAAAGCTGAAGCATATGGTGGAATAGCGATAGGAACGCCAAAGCTTACATGTTATGTATATACAGGTTCAAGATTAAAAGATGTAATAAAAGCTATAAATGATATAATTGGATCTGAAATTACAAAAAGAGATTATGTATATGAATCTTCAGATGAAAAATTGGAACATATAATAAATCATGATCTTAATTCAACTTCTCTAGTATATTCTATGTATGAACAAGATGAAAGTTCAAATTGAGTATCTACAATTGCAGGATTTGAATATATAGATTTGAATTCTGCTAAAGTAACGCTTGCAGCTCCAAGAAAATTAAAAGTTGCATTTAGAAAAGTTGACTAAATTAAGGAGACAATAAAAAATGGTAGATTCAAAAAATTTTATACAGGCTCATGGTATTGCAATTGCTAAAAATGGCTGAATAAAAAATGCAGTTATTGAGTCTTTAAAAGATGATCCAGAACTTATTGGTGCTGGGCGCTTGTGATATAATGAAACAGATAATGTTTATAAAGGTTCATTTATATCCGATGATGATACAATAATTGCAAAAACATTTTCAACAAAAGAAGAATTAGATAAATTTATTGATTTACTTTTATCTGATAGTGGAACAGATCTTGTTGGATTTGGTGGGTATAAACCTACAACAGGTTCATTTGAAATATCTGGTGGAACATTAACTACAGTTTTAGAAAAATTAATAGATAAAACAGCAGAAATTGATGATAAACTTGGTAGTGGTGAAATAAGCAGCGGCGTTGAGGTTTTTGACGAATCTGTTCAAGTCATCAAAGTATCTAAAAAAATGAATTTTATAGGAAAAGATGTCTTGGCTATAGCCAACAAAGATGGTGATGGTGTTGATATATATATCCCTTCCCCAGATTTTGCTCCAATGTACAACGAAGACACAGCTATTGTTGAAGATAATGTTACTGTAAATAGAAAATTGGCAAGTAATTCTGGCGGTAGTTATCAAATCGGAGATTGGACTCCAGGAAATATTTATCCAACAACAAATGCAACTACTTTATCATTTACGCCTCCAGTAAAAATAGGATTTGCAGATGATAAAACAAGTGTTGAAGTAAAAGTTTATGGTGCAGATGATACATCTGTAATAGCTACTCGTTTGCTTGAAAATATTTCAGGTGATTTATCTTCAAGTACAGAAAATGGCATAGAGTTAACTGTTTCAGAATGAGAAAGTGATTTATTCAGATATAAAGCAAATCTAGATGTTAAAATTCACATAGATGAAATTTTACCAAATGGTGGTAGATTCTCTGTTGAAGTTATTCATCATAATGCAACATTAGGTGATTTCTCTAAAAAGCAAGGGCCTATAATGTTTGATTGAAATGGTGGGGAAGCCGATATCGAAACAATAACAATTGAAGAAAAAACACCAAAAATTAAACAAATTTCTGGTCTTAATTATTACGGTTTAAATTCAATATTTGGTATTACATTACAAAATATTGATAATATTAACGCATTAACATGACCTGCAGATGATATTGTTATAAAAGCAAAAGAAAGCGAAATATTTAATTATTTTGGAATTTCACTTTATAACATAAAAGCAAACTCAACTGAAATAACAGATTGAACAAATGTTTGAAATGCATCAAACTTAACATCTGAAAGTGATCGTGTAACAACAAGAAAGAATTTCAGATATATTGGTGAAGAGGCCGTTGCTGCATTTACAGTTGTTGCAAAAATGGATAAAACAACTGATTTTTCCTCAGATAAATCTGCTATAATGATAGATACATATGATGGATTATCAACGAATCAAAGCGAAGAATTTACAGATGAAGTTTATCGTTTACAAGAAAATTTAGTGGATAAATGAGATTCATCAAAGCTTCTTGAAAATAATGAATTAATGGTATTTAATGATCAACTTCAAAGAAAATTTGGTTCATGAGTAAAATATAAGCCAACAAATACAGCTGATTATTCTGCTGATACTGATGAAACTCAATATTTCTATAGAGAATTTACAGATCCTGACGTTTCGCATTCAAATGGATTATTCAATATAGGAAATATTACAGAAGATGATTTAACATCAGGAAGAGTAAAAATAGAAATTTCTACAAACAAAACAGATTGGTTTGATTGTTCAAAAGATTATACATCAGGCGTTCTTGCTAATGGTGATGGATGTAGAATAAATAAAGACACAAATAGTCTTCCAAAATTAGAATTTACTCTTGGAACAGGTGGTTCAACAGATTCATCAACAGGATCAGCTGGATATGGATTATTTGTAAGAATTTCAATGCCATCAGGATCAACAGTAAAAATGAATCATATTAAAATTGTAAATTGATAATAATGGAGGATTTACAAAATGAATGGAAATAAAATAGAAATTACAACATCAGAAATGCAACCAGGTAAATATAGAGTTGTTATAAATGTAACAGATGAGTATAGTGTTGGGGTAATATTAACAAAAGGAGAATTAAAAACATTATATTCAGATATTCAGGATGTTCTCGGAGCACAAAAATAGTTTAAAAGGATAAATTGTATGGAAAAAGTAAAACTTATAACAGAAGAATGCTCAGATATTCAACTTATTGAATCTGAAAATTCTAGGGATTTTTATGTTCAAGGTATCTTTTCATCCGCAGAACTAAAAAATAAAAACGGCAGAATGTATAAAAAATCAACTCTTGAACGAGAAGTTAATCGATTAACTGAAGAAATAAACAATAAATCACTCTATGGGGAATTAAATCATCCATCTTCCCCAGAGATAGATTTAAATAATGTTGCAATATTAATTGAAAATGTCTGATGAAAAGGAAATGATCTTTATGGCAAAGCATCAGTTCTTGATACACCTAAAGGACAAATAATAAAAGCAATAATGAAAAAAGGAAAAGTGGGCATCTCTTCAAGAGGCTTAGGCTCAGTAAATGAAGATGGATATGTAAACGATAAATCATATAAAATGATCACATGAGATATCGTCGGGAATCCTTCAAATATACCATCCTGAATAAATGGCATTTATGAATCAAAAGAATGAATCATAACAGACGATGGGAGATTATTAGAAGAAAAAACAATGCCATTAGAAGAAAAAAAAGAAGCCCAAGAAGATGCAAAAAACGAATTGTGAGCAACATTATCACCTGAATTAATTCAACTTGTTGCGGAAGATAAAGGATTATCAATCACAGATAGTAAAGAAATATATAAAAATATTGTTAAAAGCATTATAAATGAAATCGTAGAGAAAAAAATATAAATAGAGTTATATTTTTACAAAAAAAATATTTACTAATTTTGCTTTTTTAAAAAATGTGACCACCAAATAAAAATAAATAAATAATATAAAAATTGTAAAGTTGAGTTGTTTTATATTTTAGGAGGTTAAATATATGGATTTAAAAGAAATTCTAGTTAAATTAAAATTAAATGAAGATGGACAAATAGACGAAAGCGTCGTTCAAGATATTGAAAAATATATTTCTGAGGCAGTTGATCTAAAAGCTAAAGATATGGCGCATTCAATGACAAAAGAAATTGTTGAACCAATCGTGGAAGAACAAAAAGCGGAACTCGTTAAAGAATATGAGGAAAAATTTGAAGATTATAAAAAAATGATAACTGAAAGATTTTCAGATTTTGTTGACTCAGTTCTTGATGAAGAATTAGAAATTCCCGATAATATCAAAGAATATGCGAGAATTGGAGAATTATATTCAAATTGAATCAACGACTTCAAAAAAATCGCAGGAATTGATGAAGGTGCGGCAGACGAAGAAGCACAAAATATTATTAAAGAAGCAAGAGATGAAATAACTAAACTAGAAGAAGAATTAAACGAAAAAGAAGCAAAAATTCTAGAATTAAAAGAAAGTGGAAGAGAAATAGCTGCAGAACTATACCTTCGACAAAAATGCGATGGATTAACAGAATCACAAAGAGAAAGAGCTCTAAATCTCTTAGAAGGCATATCAGATAGAAAAATCATAGATGAAAAATTCGAAAAAATAAGAGAAATTTTATTCAACGATGAATTAAATGAAAAGAAAAATTCTGTCGCCGAAGATAATAATGAAAACAAAGATAATATAAAAGAAACAATTTGCATTTGCCCAAAATGCGGCAAAGAAACAACAGTAACAGAAGGCTCATGCAATTTATATAACTGCCCAGATTGCGAAGATACAAAACTCATTGAAAAAAATGAAAAAGAACAAAAAACAACAGAAGTAAAAGAAAATAAAGAAACAAAACTCACAGGCTTTAGTTATCTTTTAAATGAATATGTTGATATACTAAAAAATAAAAAGATCTAGGAGGAAACATTTATATGTCAGAAAAAATGAACCAATTATACACAAAATGAAAAGACTTGCTCGAATCTGAAGGTCTTAATAAAATCAAAGATCATAAAAGAGCAGAACTAACAGCATTAATGCTTGAAAACCAATTCAATTACCTCGTAGAAGCAAAACAATTAAATGAAGCAAACTATACACAATATTCATTAAATCGTGATGCTGGCTACGCACATTCAGGTGACTTCCATAAAATCGCAATCCCAATGGTAAGACGTACATTCCCTGAATTAATCGCACACGATCTTGTAGGTGTCCAACCACTCACAGGTCCTGTAGGTATCGCATTCGCACTTCGCTTCAAAGCACAACAAACATATAATGCTCCTCAAATAGGACCAAACCATACACCAGATAACGAACTTGGATACAACAATATAGATCCAACATACTCAGGAACATATCCTACCTCAGCAGCAGAAGCACTTGGTTCAATGGCAGATCCTAATCTCGCAACTAAACCAACAATGAACAAAGGTCTTGGAATTGGAGATGGTTCAACAGCACGCGAAGTAAGCTTCACAATAGAAAAACAACAAGTCGAAGCAGTATCACGCAAATTGAGAAGCCGCTGGTCTTTAGAAGTCGCCCAAGATGTTAAAGCAATGCATGGTCTCGACATCGAAGAAGAAATGATGGACATCCTCGCTTACGAAATCACAGCAGAAATCGACCGCGAAATCGTAAACGAAATAAGAGCAGCCGCAAACAAAAACGGAAACTCTTGCGTCACAGGCAAAATGGGCAAACTAGACTGAAATAACCCTGCACACTTCGATGGACGCTGAGAACACGAAAAATTCCGTAATATCTATAACTTAGCAATTCGTAAAGCAAACAGAGTCGCAATAGATACAAGACGCGGTCCTGCAAACTTCTTAATCGCTAACCCAACACTAGCCGCAGCATTTGAAGGAACAGCCGCATTCACAATAGCACCAGTAAACACAGACGTAGATACTTCTGTAAACGGCGTCACCTTCCTAGGTACATTAGATGGCCGCATGAAAGTCTACCACGACACATTCTGCGCAACAGACGAATTCGTAGTCGGCTACAAAGGACCTGGCGCTTACGACGCAGGCATCATCTACCTTCCATACGTACAACTACTTGTATCTAAGGCAACATTTGAAGATTCATTCAATCCAACAGTCGGTCTTATGAGTCGTTATGCAATAATGAGCCATTTATTTGGTGCAAACAATTATTACATCAGAGTAGAAATAGAAAATATGCCATAAAAAACATGTTATGAATGACAACATGTCATAAAAATAAAGGAAGAATAAAATCTTCCTTTATTTTTTTAATTTTAAATTACCACAATCTCAAATTCTAGTAAATCCATTATTAAGCATGTTTTCATGCTCAGATAAATTTGGATCAAACTTTTCTAATAAATTCTTTAACTTATGTTTTTGATATTTTATTCTAGATTCTAAAATATATCCACTTTTTCAATATCAATAGTTTGGTTTTGTTTGTTCAATTAATTCTCAATTTTTATAACCACTTCCATTTCCATATCTCAAATCAACATATGTTACTAAATTACTAAAATTATAGTATGATAAAAGTTTTGATAAACCGCCAATAATCTGTGTATTTAATTTTGAACAATGTCTAATTAATTCTATTTCATCTTTTTTAAATCTACTTTTACCAAATGAGCATATTTGAACTAATTCATCTTGATAAAATAAACCTATTTTATGTTTAGCAGATACAAATCCTTGAATATGATTTAATTCAACGAAATCTCTATATTCTTTATTTGTTAATTCTCTTATTTGACATTTTCTAGCAAAGATTCTTCTTTCAAATATTCTCAATTTAGCTAAAATAATTGATTTAACAATATCTTGTTTATTAATTCACTCATTTTCAAAAACATGGATTAATTGAATTCCTTTTTCCTTACATAAATTTGTCTTATTTAAATGATAATTTTTATTTTTTCCGCCTTTTTCTGAATGAAAATAAAGACCATTAAATTCTATAGCTAATTTATAGTCAGGAAGATAAAAATCTAATTCTAATGGAGAAATAATACTTCTAGAATTTTCGACGATATTTATATTATATGATTTTAATCAATTTAAAATGTCTTTTTCTGAATTAGATCTAACATTAATTTCATTAAAGCATTTTTCACATCTATATCCTCTAGCTCATTTATAAAATAAAATTTTATTTTTATGACCATTAGGACATATAAAATTAAATCCTAATTGGTTATCTTCATTTTTAAAAGTATCTAAAAAAATATAATTTTCAGATTTAATTTCTGACATTAATTTTCCATTATAAAATGCACAGGTTTTGCAAAATTCTTTTTTTTCTCCTTTTTTCATTATTCTTTGCCAATTATTTAAATGAAAAATATGACCATTTTTACATTTGAAGTTAAATTTAGAATTTCTGGTTCCATCTCATTTGATTTTTTCTATTTCATAATTATTAAAAAAATCTTTTATTTCATCAAATTTTCTTTTTAATCTTTGTTCTTTTGAATTATAATCTTTGCAAAACATACATCTTATAGAATTTTTTAATCTTAATGGATTAACATTAAATGATGAATTACAATATTTAC
>OLFV01002336.1_pt1 | contig 14569 bp, 15 predicted proteins | sample 1605551 | NCBI WGS metagenome assembly OLFV01 (sample SAMEA3888922, study PRJEB22519) | human gut metagenome | biome: human gut; feature: human-associated habitat; material: faeces | place: Denmark | collected 2011
GGAATATCCGTACCGTCGCGGCCTTCTTCCAATGCGCGCAGGAAAGCCGGTACGATGCGTTCCCCTTCTCCCTGAAGGACGTAGTCGATATCGGGATGGTCGTCGAGGACTTCCCGGGCAGTATACGATACTTCCGGTCCTCCTACGAAGATACAGACATGGGGCATGACCTGGCGGATCAGCGTGATGATGCGGCAGGTCATTTCTATATTCCAGATATAACACGAAAAGCCGATGACTTCTGCATGGAACTGGTAAATATGGCGCAAAATGTCATAGGCATTGTGATTGATCGTATATTCTGCCGTTACTACATCCGTGCGTCCGGCATGGAGGCAGGCCGTGCGCAGGCAGCGCAGGGCCAGGGATGATTGAACGTATTTAGCATTTAATGTCGTAAGAAGCGTCTTCATGAAATAGTCCTTTATCAATAGTGTATATATAAATTATACTACAAAGGCCGTCGGACGTGAAGAAAAAGCCATATAAAACAAACCAGCCCGGTAACTGGCCGGGCTGGCAGAAATGTATCTGTACTTATTATACTTTCAGGCCGGAGCGATGGAGCGCCATGACAATCGGCGTAACGATGAGGCCCGAAACGATGGCTTCAGGAATGCCGTTGACGACAGTAATCCCGGCCATGATATTGAAAACGTTAGCCAGGGTAATGCCGTGTGCTTCGGCATAGGGCACGCCGACGATAGCCGTAAAGGATCCGAGGAACATGACCGTATGGCAGACCGTCGTGACAACAGCCGTTACGGCAACACGGGCAACTTCACGGATTTTCAGGTGCTTGTACAATTCATAGGCTACGACACCGATCATAATACGCGGTACGATGCAGATGAAGGCGTCTGCCACGATGCTGTACTGTACGGCAAACATCAACAGGGCACTCGGTGCCTGCAGCGTACGGATGAACGAAAACAGACCGAACATGAAACCGACAATCATACCGACGCGGCGTCCTGCGGAGATGCTGCCGATGATCGTCGGAATGTGAAGAATGGTCGCATTCATGATGATCAGGGGAATGAAGCCATATCCGGTAAGTCCCAGAAAAATGGTAATAGCCGACAGAAAACCGGCAACCGTAAGCTGCCGTACACTCATGAACTGATGCTGCCCAGGTAACGTTTTTACTTTTTCCATATGAAATTCTCCTCCGTTCTTACTCCCGCTTTCTCATGGGATATAAGTCGTAACAAAAATTTGTGTCCTCATGTCGTGGAAGCCACGGTTCAGCTCGTCGTGGATACTGACCAGCCCTTTGTTTCACGACCCTCTGGCACTTTGCATAGTTTAGCATAGAACGGACCATTTGACAATAGATTTTTTCTAAAATTAGTGAAAAAAATAACGTATAACGACAACAAAAAAGAGAGTTCTCCTCATAGATGACCTATAAGGAAAAACTCTCTTTTATACGAGCCTATATGATTATGCTTCGGCTTCAACCGGGTAAACGCTGACTTTCCGGTTGTATTTGCCAGCACGTTCAAAAGCAACTTTACCAGCAGCCGTAGCAAATAACGTATCATCTTTACCGATGCCTACGTTCGTGCCCGGATGGAAGTGAGTGCCGCGCTGGCGAACGATGATGTTGCCGGCTTTAACGATAACGCCGTCGTGGCATTTGACACCAAGGCGTTTGGATTCGCTGTCACGGCCGTTACGTGTACTACCTACCCCTTTTTTATGGGCAAACAGCTGTAAATCAAATTTGAACATTACGTTCACCTCCTGACTTCTATGAGTCGAATACGACGTATTGTCCATACTGTCGTACAATTTCCTCTAAACCAAGAACCATCGTTTCCAGGATGACCTGCGTCGTTTCGTTCCGTTCAGCAAGACGTATGGAAAAATACCCTTCCCGCTGTTCGTACGCCGGTTTCTTCCCGTAATGACACAGCCCCAGAAAGGCTGTCTGGGCCAGTACGGACACGGCCGCACAGACGAGATCGTATCCCGCATCTACCGATCCGGCATGACCGGAAATACGGAAACCACTGTAACGCTGTTGTTCATCCCGCTGTAATACAATGGTAATCATTAGCCTTCAATCTTTTCAATGACGACTTTCGTGTAAGGCTGACGATGGCCCTGACGACGACGATAGTCGGATTTAGCTTTGTATTTGAAAACGAGGACTTTCTTTTCTTTGCCCTGTTCCAATACTTTAGCTGTAACTTTGGCACCTTCGACAACAGGAGAACCTACTTTGACATCTCCGTCGTTGACGACAGCCAGTACCTGGTCGAATACGACTTCGGAATCCACATCGCTGGCGAGTTTTTCAACAAAAATGTTGTCCCCTTCCTGAACGCGATACTGTTTTCCACCGGTTTTGATAATAGCGTACATAGTGACACCTCCTCATCAATATACTCGCTGAATACGGCGCCTTGCGGACTTGTATGCCTCTTCATGCGGCTTATCTGTCTAGCCACTTGTGCATGCTACGACTTTTATATTGTAAGCGATTCTCCGGCCCTTGTCAAGGAAATTTCAGGAATAATCAAACAGTATGGACAGCACAAATCAGGACCGCATGGGGCTGACCGATATGGCAGCTGGATGGGCAGGACAGTGGTATTCACAGGCGCCGCAGCCGATGCAGCGTGCCCCATCGACCTTGGGATAACTGCGGCCGTCGCGGTTTTCTACCATAGTGATGGCCTGTACCGGACAATGGCGGGCACAATTTCCACAGATGATGCCCTCACGGGCAATGAGGCAGTGAAACTGGGCATAGCGGGCAATGCCTATTTTCGTCTGCTGTTTCACATCCATCTGTAAAGGACGGATGGCCCCGGCCGGACAGGCCTGGGAACAGAAATTGCAGTTATACACGCAGTAGCCGCGGGTAAAGTCCATATGAGGCTGACCCATCTGCATGATTCCGTTTTCGAGGACAGCCGGCGTCAGCACCTTGCTGGGACAGCGGCTGACACAGAGATGACAGGCCGTACAGTGCTGGGAAAAATCAGTCAGTGACAGGGCTCCCGGCGGCAAAACCGCTTTCTTCCCCTTTCCCGTTCCCAGCAGACCTGGAATCAGCGGCTGGCTGCGTGCAAGGCCCGCGGCCAGCGTTCCGGCAGCGACAGCTGTCGTAATCAGCATATCCCGGCGGCTGATGCCTTCTGTCTCCGGCATTTCCGGCGCTTCTTTCTCCTCAGTCCGCTCTACAGCACTTTGTTTCCTGCCACGGCGGGACATGGACAGTGCTCCTTTGGGACAAATGGAGATGCAGTCAAAGCAATCGACACAGCGGCTGGAATCTACGATTCCATGAGCCACATCAATACAGGACGAGCGGCAAATCTTTTCACATTGCCCGCACCGGACACAGCGGCTGCGGTCAATGATGGGACGGAACAGGCTGAAACGGCTGACCGTTCCCAGCAAGGTTCCTACAGGGCATAAGGTGTTGCAATACCAGCGGCCATACCGCCAGGAAAGGATGGACAAGACGAGAAAATCCACCCCGGCCATAACGACAGCCGGGCCTGCCAGAGGCAGGATATCCACTTTCGATATAATCGGAAGCCAGCCTAATGAAAGACCTGCCAGGCCATTCCACACATACGATGCCGGGACGGCCAGTATATCTGTGACGATACGGCCAAAGATACTGTAGGGATCGACGAGAACGGGAACCAGCGATATGCCCATCAGCAGGGATAAGGCCACTGCGGCCAGTATACCATAGCGGACCCATCGCTGTTCTTTATGAAAAGTAAATTTCCGGCGATTTTTTTTACGCCGCTTTGCCAGCCAGTATATGGCGTCCTGACTGATTCCCAGGGGACAGAGCACACTGCAGTACAGCCGGCCACAGAAAAATGTGACGAGAAGAATGACAGCAATGGCAAGGACATTAGAAGCCAGCAGGGCCGGCAGGAACTGCCACCGGGTAAGGAACGGCATCACTACTCCACCAAAAGACAGCAAGACGGCCGCCATCGTAAGCCACGACAGGAATATGCGTCCTTTCTGTATCATCTATATCACGACCTTTCCCGTATCCCGGCTGAACTGCTGCACCATATCATCAATAGCGCGAATATTTTTGGAAATGGGAATATGCTGGGGGCACCGTGGCAGGCAGGTCTTGCAGGCCGTACACTGGGATGCCCGCTGAGTCCGTTCCAGATTATTTTGATACCGCGTCAGAAACTGCCGTTTTTTCGCATCATCCGCTCTGTCCGGATGGGCCATATCGATACCGGCCGGTTCACCAAAGCGGTTATACAGTTGAAACACCGTAGCTATATCGACGCCGTAAGGACAGGGATCACAATACCGGCAGTACGTACAGGGAATGGCCATACTGTCCGCGTTCTTTCCCATAGACCTCTGAATGGCCCGTTCTTCTGCTGGCGATAAGGGGCTAAAACCGCTCATGGTCCGGACATTATCCAGGACCTGTTCCAGATTACTCATCCCCGAATTCATCGTAATGACCCCGTCTTTCGATCCTACCCAGCGCAGTGCCCACGACGCCAGGCTGGCGTCAGGATGCAATTCTTTCAAAATTGCCGCTGAAGAAGCTGGCAGATCAGCCAGATTACCTCCTTTGACCGGTTCCATGACGAAAATGGGGACGTTCTTTTCCCGGCACTTGCGGTATAAATCGCCGGCCTGACGACTGCCCGACGGCGCTTCTCCCAGATCATTCCAGTCGGCATAGTTGAGCTGGATCATACAGAAATCCCACGGATACAGGTCCATGAGATACTGGAAGAAAGGCACGTCGCCATGAAAGGAAAATCCCAGACAGCGGATGCGGCCCCGGGATTTCTCCTGACGAAGATACTCGAGGATTCCGTTCTGGATATACAGCCGCTCAAATTCGTCCCGGCTGGTGAGAGAATGGAGCATGTAATTGTCAAAATACGTGACCTGGCAACGGTCGAGCTGCGTTTGGAAAATCTCCTTTGCCTGATTGAGGCTCTCCAGAATCGGCGTCGGCATTTTATCGGCAAGGAACACACTGTCACGGGGGTATTTTTTTAGGGCCTGGCCGATAAAGCCTTCCGATTGCCCGTCATGATAAAACCAGGCCGTATCGAAATAATTGATGCCGTGGCGGTAGGCGAAATCAATCATCTTTTCGCCCAATTCCGTATCAATGACCCGGCCCTGGGCAGAGAATTTCGTCGGCAGGCGCATGCACCCAAATCCCAACAGAGACAGGTCTTTCCCCAGTGGGGCATAATACCTGGTCGCAACCCTGCCCATATCCTGCCCTGCATCAGCTGCAGCTTTATCGGCATCGAGAAAGGCCATGATTTCATGACGTTTCCACACGGCCCCGCCAGCAGCCATACCGGCCAATCCCCCACCGAGAATTTTCAAAAACGTGCGCCGGCTCACTTCCTTACTCACGAAACCACCTTCTTCTTCGTTCTTTGTACGTCCGCCTGACTTATTCTGTATGATGTCTTACTGATTTCATGAACAGATTAAATAATATCGCTTTTTACACTGTGGTTCAATAATTTTCCTGCTTTAATATCCAGCGCAGGATATTGTTTTTGCAACGTCTTAACGGCTGTCTGCAAGCCACTGCCACCTGATGTAGCAAAGACTACAATTTCTTTATTGCTCAGATCATTGCTTTCTACAAATGTGTTGATGATTTTAGGTGCGATACCCCACCAAATGGGGAAGCCCAGATAAATCCGGTCGTATCCTGCCAAATTCATGTTCCCATGTTCCAATGCCGGCCGGACTGCATCATCGAGATTTTCCTGATAACTGCGGCTCTTCTGATTAGTCCAATCCAAGTCAGCCAACGAGTACCGTTGTGCCGGTACGATAGCCTGTATATCCGATCCAGTCACAGCAGCCAGTTTCCTGGCCCGTTTTTCCGTAATGCCACTGGCTGAAAAATAAATGACTATTTTTTTCATGTTATTACCTCCATCATTTAAACGTCTTATATTCTTTAATCATGAAATCTCAGGAAACTGCCCGTATTCCAAATCCCGGTGAACCATCACAGTAGGCCTGCCTGCACCAGCCAGGAATCGATGACGCCGTAATCCGTATCTTTATCCAGTGTCAGTCCTTTGAAAATCCGCGCGCCCGGTGCTGCCGCTGCCAATGCAGGCAGTGTCACTTCAAAGGGGCTGCTGTAAGAGCACATATAGGGAACGATGAGCTTTCCTTCCAGATTCTGTCCTTCCAGGAATGACGGGATAATCATAGGAGCCGTGAACCACCAGCAGGGATAGCCCAGGACGATGACGTCATACTGGGAAAAATCCGGCCGTTCCCCTGCCAGCTGGGGCCGGGCGTTGTCATCGACTTCTTTTACCGATTCCTTTAGGACTGTCGAGTAATCACGGGAATAATCGGGATTCCGCTTGATTTCATATATGTCGCCGCCGATTTTATCATGAATCATATGGGCCACTTCCCCGGACCGGCCGCCCCAGGTAAAATAAGCGATGAGGATGCGCTGACCTTTGTGACTTCCCTTTGGTTCTTCCTGGATGGTCTTGATAGATGCCGCTTCCTGCTTATGCTTTGTTTCCAGCTCATCCTTGATGTCTTCCGACATAGGTTTGCCCGTCTGATTCGGTACGTAGACCCCTGTCGATGCCGATGGGGTATCCTGCACTGCCTGGGTATTTTCTGTATTTCCGCAGGCCGTAAGAGTACAAAGAACCATTCCCATGCATATTATCTTTAAGATAGATGTAAGTTTCATACGGTATTCCCTCTCTTTAAAATATCATATTCACGCGTACGGTGACACGCCCCGGGCCTATTCCGGCACTGTCTGGGAACCGGCCATCATGCAGGTCTGATGCCGGGTATACAACAATTGGTTGATTTTCTTCAGAGACTGCTGCAGCTCAACCATCTTCCGAAGCAACGTTTTCTGCGTCGCCAGTAATAATATATGCTGCTGTTCTTTTCCTTCTTTCCCCCCCCTGCATCAACTCCAGATAGTTCCGGATATCGTTCAGAGAAAGTCCGCTGGCTTTTAAATACACAATCTTCTGAACTTCTTCAATTTCCACCTCGCCATATACCCGGTGTCCGCCGGCATCACGGGGAACGTGAGCCAGCAGCCCGATTTTTTCATAATACCTCAGGGTATCTTCTGAAAGATGTACCCGTTTGGCCATTTCCCGTATAAACATATTCTCCCCTCATTTCTACACTAATACACCGTATCATAGAGTCAATACAGCCATCACAGTAAGATTGCACACAGCGATAATAGTTCTTTTTCATAAGGCAATACTTCTTTTCTGGCTGACTCCTGATTAGTTTCATTTCCTGCTTGTATTATATGGTCCCGGTTGTGACATGTAAAATGCTTATTATCACAAGTTAAGGAATGCTCAAAAAGCATAGCAAAAGCAATAAGGTAACAAAAAACAGAGACCGTAGCAAAATAGCTCTAAAAGCTCGTTTTGTCACAGTCTCTGTTTTAACTTAGATTAACTAACCATATTGAAGTGATTACGACGTACGTTTCACCTTAAACCAAGCAGCGTACATAGTCGGAAGGACCAGGAGTGTCAGGACTGTCGCTACGAACAATCCACTGGCGATGGCGACAGCCAGCGGCCCCCAGAAGACGCTGCGCATGAGAGGAATCATCCCCAGAATGGCCGCTGCCGCTGTCAACATGATAGGACGGAAACGCATGACTGCCGAGTCGATGACGGCATGCCACGGGTCTTCTCCGGCTGCCATGTGCTTCTGGATCTGATCAAGGAGGATGATGGAGTTACGGATGATCATCCCGCCCAGCGCCAGGATTCCCAGATAGGCCACGAATCCCAGAGACTTGCCAAAGAGAAGCATCCCCAGGGATACGCCAATGAGTCCCATAGGCGCCGTGACCAGTGCCAGTACCATCAGCGACGGGCTGCGGAGCTGGAACATGAGCAGGGTCATGATGATGATAATCATGACCGGCACGGGAACGAGCAGATAATTCAGTGATTTCTTGCTGTTTTCCAGCGCCCCGTCTACTTCAACGGTATATCCAAAAGGCATGCTTTCCCGGATATCGGCAATGGAATCATAGGCCTTCTGCGTTGCGTCGTTGGCCGTTCCCGACTTGATACCGCCATTGATGGTAATGGTCGGCTTTAGATCCCGGCGCCAGATGAGTCCGTCTTCCCCTTCATAGGAAATCCGGGCAATCTGTTCCAGTGGCACGTAACCAGCCTGGCCAACGTAGACAGGCAGGCTCTTGATCTTGGAAAGGTCATTGCGGTCGCTGTCCTGAAGGCGGAGCTGGATGCCGATGGTCTTATCGCCGGCATAATACTGCGCCACTGTAGCGCCGGACAATTCGGTGTACAGGGTCTGGGCAATATTCTGACCGGAAATTCCCATGGCCCGCAGTTTATTCTGGTCCAGTTCGACGTGCATGACCTTGTTTTTCTGATTCCAGTTGAGGAATACGGTTTCCGTATTGGGATCTTTGGCTATGCGGTCGGCAATCTGCTGGGCATAAGCTTTGACCTTATCCGTATCATAACCGGATACACGCAGCATGATGGGATAATCCGACGGCGGACCGAGAGGCACGTTCTTGACATTGCAGCGGACATTGGGGAACTGGTCCGCCATTTCCTGTTTGATTTCCTTCGTCAGTTTTTCCCTCGTGTCCGTGTCTTTGGCGACGACGACAAACTGGGCGTAGTTATTAGCCGGCAGGACCGGTTCAATGGTCAGGACAAACCGCGGTGCCCCTTCGCCGACATAATAGGAATAATCCTTCAGCTGGGACTGCTGCGTGTCGAGATACTGGGCAAAACGGGCTGCCTCATTCTGGGTAGCCTGCATGGAAGACCCTTCAGGGAGCGTCATTTCCACAATCAGTTCGGGGCGCAGGGACGGCGGGAAGAATTCCTGGGGAATGAGTTTCATGAGTCCCAGCGACAGGACGAACATAGCCGCCGTACCGCCGATGACGACCGCACGGTGTGTCAGGCACCAGGTCAGGACCTTGCGGAAGAACACGTAGAAGCTGCTCTGATACAATGGCTCTGGTTTTTCGTCTTTGCTGACTTTCGGCTTGATCAGATAATAGCCAAAAAGAGGCGCGACCATGACCGATACAATCCACGACAGGACCAGCGATGCCGTGATGACGGGGAACAGGTCCTTACAAAATTCCGAGGCGGCCCCGTCGGCAAAGGCGACGGGAATAAACCCGGCGCAAGTAATGAGCGTGCCCGTCAGCATGGGTTTTGCCGTCGCTTTGAAAGCATAGCAGGCCGCATCGACGCGGTTCATTCCCTTTTCCAACTGGACGGTCATCATTTCAACAGCAATAATGGCATCATCGACGAGAAGACCCAGGGCGATGATGAGTGACCCCAGGGATACTTTATGCAGGTCAATGCCAAAGATTTCCATCACACAGAACACACCTGTAAGGACCAGAGGAATGCAGAATGCGACGACCAGTCCCGTACGAAGACCCAGGCTCAGGAAGCTGACGATGAGGACGATGATGATGGCTTCCCGCAGGGTATTGATAAAGTCACTGATTGATTCCTTGACTACCTGCGGCTGATCCGACACCTGATGGATTTCCATGCCTGCCGGCAGGTCCGGCTTAACGCTCTGCTGCAATTTTTTCAGATTTTCACCGAGCTTCAGATTGTTGCCGCCGCTCTTCATGGACAGGGCAATGCCGACGGCCGGTTTGCCGTTGTAAAACATCTTGGGGTCCGACGGCTGGGTATATCTCCGTCCTACCGTCGCAATATCGCCGAGGCGGAATACACGGCCATTGGCATTGATAGGCAGATTGCGGATGGCTTCCACATCTTCAAAGACGCCGGACAGGCGGAGATACACATTGTCCGACTTCGTATCCACCATACCGGCAGGCGTCATGGCATTCTGTCCCTTGACAGCATCGGCAATAGCCGTTGGCGCAATGCCCAGTTCAGCCAGCTTGGAATTGGCCACTTCGATGTAGACCTTTTCCGATTGTTCTCCTACGAGTTCCACCTTGCTGACGTCATCGACAGACATCATCATACGGCGGATTTTTTCAGCCTTCTGGCGCAATTCCTCATAGGAATAGCCGTCGCCAGTGATGGCATAGATAGACCCGTAGACATCGTCGAAGCGGTCATTGTAATAGGGACCATACACACCATCGGGCAGGTCTTTTTTCATATCTTCCGTCAGGTTACGCACTTCATGCCAGGTACTGCGGATACTGTCCCGTGGCGCCTTATCGTCGAGATACACGTAAATAACCGACTGACCGGGACGGGAATAGCTTTTGATATAATCAAGGTTGGGCGTATCCTGAAGTTTCTTTTCGATTTTATCGGTTACCTGTTCCTGCATTTGCTCTGCCGTCGCGCCGGGCCAGGCTACGGAAACGACCATGGTCCGCACCGTATAAGTCGGGTCTTCCATGCGGCCCAGTTTCATGTAGGAAAATATGCCGGCAATGGCGATGAGGATGATAAAGTACCAGACGAGGACCCGGTTGTGGATAGAGACTTCCGATAAATTTCTCATTCATCTTCCCCCTCTACCCGTACGGTTTCACCGGCACTGAGCATGTGGACGCCGGCTGTCACGACTTTATCGCCACGGGTAAGGCCGGTAACCTGTACTGTATTGTCGCCAAAGTCCGTGACCGTTACGTCTTTTAGGGACAGCGTATGATCACTTCCGACAACCCATACCTTTGGTGTGTCCCCGGTCTGATAAATAGCCGAAATCGGCAGAGTAAAAGCGTCACCGGCAGATGCTTCTTCACTGCCGTTGTCCACCGTCGCCGTCATGCCGAGCTGCATTCCTTCCGGCGGATCGGGCAGGGAAATATCGACTTCATAGGTCCGCGATGCCGCATCTGCCATAGGCGATACTTCCCGTACGACGCCTTGTACATGCTGGCCCTGCAAGGCCCAGAAGGACACGGATACGGTCCGGCCAACGGGAAAATCGGCCAGCTTGTTTTCCGGCACGTTAACTTTGACTTCCAAATCTCCAGAGTGGACCAGGGTGACGACGGTCTGACCGGCTGCTACGACCTGTCCGACTTCTGCAGAGACAGAAGAAATAACGCCGTCGGCATCGGCGGTGAGCTGCGTGTAGGACAACTGGTTTTCCTGGGCCTGCCGGGCTGCCAGGGCCTGATTATACTGGGCGGCAGCCTGGTCATACGCCGTCTGGTACTGATCGAGTACGGAGGCACTGATGGCATCGACCTGGTACAGCTGCTGATAACGGGCCAGATTCGACTGGGCCAGCTGCAGCTGGGCGGCCGCGGCGTCTACCTGGGCCTGTGTCTGATTGACGGCCTGGGCAATATCCCTGGGATTGACCGTCATGAGGACATCGCCGGCATGAACCTGGGAACCGAGCTGCACGTTCCGCGCCGTAATCCTGCCGCCTGCCTGGAAAGACAGGTTGCTCTGATACCGGCCTTTGACCGTACCGGAATAAGTTCCGGCCGTACTGCCAGCCGTATCACTGCCGGCGCGGATGACCTTGACCAGCTGGGCCTGTTCTGGTTGTTCCGTCTTCTGGCCGCATCCCGACAGGGCCAGTGCCAGCATGACCAGCAGGGCCAGTGCCGTATACGTTCCATTTTTCTTCATAATTTTATCTCCTTTACCGGGCCAAGTGCCGGGATATCGGCATGTGCCGCATTTTCCGCAACGGCATGCATAATATCCAGGGCCTTGTCCAACGCATGTTCATCAATACCCTGCACCAGCGCTTCTACCCATTTTTTCAAGATATTTTCCATCGTTCCCTGTAAGGACCAGGCTTTTTCTGTGAGATAAATATATTTAACCCGCCGGTCCTGCTCACTCTGATTACGGAAGAGGAACCCCTTCTCTTCCAAAGTCTTGACGCAGCGGGCGACCAGTGCCTTATCCGCTTTGATGGCTTTGCCTAATTCATTCTGCTGACATCCACTGCGTGTATACAGACTCATGAGGATGATGTACTCGGAATAGGACAGATTCCAGGGTTTGCAGATTTCCGTCACATAGGCCTGGGAACGCCGGTTTATGATGCCAAAATCATGACTGGCTTTAAGATAATCCATACAGCACGACTTCCTTTCTTTTAGTTGATTTAATCAACTAATCGCCTATAGTATAGCAAATTAAAGGTACAAGTGCAATATACATCGTCTGTTCCTCACAAAAAAACTGCCAGCCAGATTCTTATCCTCTGACTGACAGTAAGGGAATTTCCCTTTTCCGGCAGACCCTGATCTCATACACTGCCTATGAGATGATTCATCAGACCTTCCGTTCCTGATGCGGCCTCGGGAAAGCGGCGCAGATCCGTCTGTCCCTCCATAAAATCGAGGAAGGCACACATACTCTTTTCTATATCACAGCGGCTTTCCTCTGAGACAGTTTCCAGCAAAGCCTGCCGGTTCTGGTCGTACCGCCCAAGAATGGCCAATAAATGGCTGAAATCAGCCTGCTTCCCACTCCACTTCCGGCAGTCTTCCAAAAAAGCCTGACAGGCTGCTGTCAGAGATACGACCGATCCGGCCGTGCCCTGCCGGATACGCCAACTGTCCAGGACAGCCGAAAAAAAGGTGAACAACGTGATGACGGCCGTCCGTTCATACCGACACACCAGCAGATTGGCCTTCGGGCCCTGCTTATGACGGTGGCTGTCTGCTTTTTTGCAAAAGAACTGATAATCTCTCCACAGATCTTCCTGCAGCGATTCTTTCACTATATTCATATCACCATTCGAAAAAATAGTGACGCCAAACTTGGTTTTCAAGTCCACCACACTCCGGAAAACAAACTAAACGGACCTGCCACACATAAGGCAGGCCCGCTTCATCATACCGTTACATTCCGGCATCGCCCTATTTTTCAGGCAATTCACTCGTACAATGGGGACACCGTGTCGCATCGTCCGCAATGGGCTGACGGCAATACGGGCACAGGCGGGGTTCCGCTACCGGTTCCGGTTTGGGCAGCAGACGGTTCAGCTGACGGATGACGATAAAAATAGAAAAAGCAATGATGAGAAATTCCAGTACCGTATTCAGGAAAGCACCATAGGCAATGACGGGAATACCAGCCGCCTTTGCTTCTGCCAGACTTCCAACGTGCTGTGTACTGAGGGGAATAAAGAAATCGGAAAAATCAATACCTCCCAGGAGAACGCCGATAGGTGGCATGATGATATTATTAACTAATGACGTGACAATCTTGCCAAAGGCACCGCCGACTACGACGCCGACAGCCATATCCATGACATTGCCGCGCATAGCAAATTCTTTGAATTCCTTGATGAAACTCATTCCATCCACTCCAATCCGTTTTACATAGGAAACATTACATAGAACCTGTCTCATCATATACTAATCAGCGGATTTTTGCAATATGTTAAAACGAAAGGTTGTTCTTATTTTTTCCCACTGCTCAATTTCAGTAAGTCGGGATTCTTTTTTGCCATCCGTTCGAGAATCTTGCTGTATCCGCCACTGCCATAATTCAGGCATCGCTTGATACGGCTGATCGTTGCCGTACTGGCCCCGGTCTTTTTGACGATATCTTCATAAATATCACCGGCCTTCAGCATCCGGGCTACTTCCAGACGGGATGAAATGGCTTTCATCTCCTGGATGGTACACAAATCTTCAAAAAACTCATAACATTCATCGATTGACTGGAGTTCCAGGATTGCCTGGAAAAGCTGGTCATGAAGATGATCCCTTAATTTTTCATTGACAGCCATGATGACACCTCACTTGCCGCTTTCATACTTTAGCATAGTAAATACTCTACCTTATTATAAAGCAGAACGGCCGCTCTGTCGATACCTCTTACATGGCAAATAAATCGAGTTGTTCATCTTCGGGCAAATCGTCCAAGCATCCTTCGGCCGTCATAGCATCAACAAGGGACTTGGACACTTTCCCGCGGATCTTCAAATCCGCTTTGGATGTAAAAGGCCGTTCCTCGCGGGCCGCTACAATCTGTTCGGCAACGTTGGCACCCAGTCCGTCAATAGCCGTGAATGGCGGCAGGATTTTCCCATCGCAGACGGTAAATTTCGTCGCTGCTGACCGTTTGATATCGACGTTCATGAAGGAATAGCCGCGAAGGCTCATTTCTTTCGCCAGTTCCAGAGCCGAATACAGATCCTGGTCTATTTTGGACGCGCTCTTACCCTGAGCCTTGATTTCCTTCATGACCTTCACCTGCGTATCCAGCCCATGGATCATGGCCGATAATTTGAAGGCCTTGGCGCGGATCGTAAAGAATGCCGCATAATACGCCAGGGGATAGTTGATCTTATACCAGGCAATGCGGAAGGCCATCATGACATAGGCAACGGCGTGGGCCCGTGGGAACAGGTAGCCAATCTTATGGCACGAGTCGATGAACCACTGTGGAATGTTCCCCGCTTTCAGTTCCCCTTCATAATCAGTCGTCTTCTGCCCGGCCTTGTTCAGTTTGTCAATACCCTTGCCTTTACGGACGTTTTCCATGACCTTGAAGCTCGTCTTGGGCTTGATGCCATGCTGGATGAGATAGTTCATGATGTCGTC
>OLFV01002338.1_pt1 | contig 14558 bp, 9 predicted proteins | sample 1605551 | NCBI WGS metagenome assembly OLFV01 (sample SAMEA3888922, study PRJEB22519) | human gut metagenome | biome: human gut; feature: human-associated habitat; material: faeces | place: Denmark | collected 2011
CCCTGGATCTGATTTCAGGCGTTGGGTGTGGATCACTATTGCACCGTTCGTGACAGTCTGGACATGCCCGTCTCGGTGATCCGCGTCGTACACGACGCCTTGTGTCACTGACCTCTTCTCTCGCTCAGCATGCAGGTCTTTCTATTGTGAAATCATCCCAGTCCACTGCTCAGGTTGAAGGTGCGTACCGCCTGATACATAACCCGTCTGTGTCCCCGCAAGCCATTGCCGAAGCCGGATTTACCGCCACTGTAAGGGTATGTGAGGCTCATCCGCTGCTCCTCGCACTGGAAGACACCACCACCATTAACTTCAGCCACAGTACGGCATCTGATGACCAGGGGAATACCACCACTAACCCGAAGACGCGCGGGCTGCTGGCTCACTCTGTCCTGATGTACGCCCCTGACAGCGCCCTGCCAGTCGGTTTTATCGAACAGCAGCGCTGGAGTCGGGTCACGGACACCTACGGTGTTAAGCACCAGCGAAAAGAACGTCCCTGTGAAGAAAAAGAAAGTTACCGCTGGCAGCAGGCTTCGGAGCGTATGGCCGAACGGCTGGGGGAGATACAGAAACGGGTAATCACTGTCTGTGACCGGGAAGCGGATATCTGGCATTACCTGCATTATAAAGTCAGCCACGGACAGCGCTTCGTGGTGCGTGCTGCACAGAATAGCCGGCTGGAAGAAGCACCCGGCAAGCTCTTCGAACTGCCGGAAGTCCTGGCAACCGCGGGAAGCCACACGCTGAATGTGATGCAAAAAGGAGGGCGGGCAGCCCGCCAGGCCCGGATGTTCATCAGGTACAGCGAAGTCAGCATAAAAATCGCGACAACAGCGGCCAGGCGCTCCCGCTCACGTATGTCTGTTGCCGGGAGCAGGCAGAGGACGGTGCCTGCTGGCATCTGCTGACATCAGAAAAAGTGGCGAGTGCCGCCGATGCGCGACGTATCGTCAGCCATTACGAGCGACGCTGGCTGATAGAGGAATACCACAAGGCGTGGAAAAGTGGTGGTACATGTGTGGAATCGCTGCGAATGCAGACCCGAGATAACCTTGAGCGCATGGTGGTTATCAAGGCGTTTATCGCGGTACGGGTGCTGGGCCTGCGGCAGGAAGGTATCAGTGAAGAAACACAAAATGACAGCTGTAAGAAAATACTGACGCCGACAGAGTGGAAACTGCTGTGGGTTAAGCTGGAAGGAAAACAGCTTCCGTCACAGACGCCGACACTGAAATGGGCCTGTCTGAAACTGGGGCGATGGCATGACAGCAAACGCACAGGCCGCCCTGGTTGGGTAGTTATGTGGGATGGCTGGTTCAGACTTCAGGATATGGTTGAGGGTTACCTGGTGATGAAGTCTCTTGATCAGGAGATCTGATCAAGAGACAGCCGCACAGGGAGATTCACCATGCTGGATTCTTTTAACAAATTCCCCACTAACAGGACAACACTCCGCTCTCTGAGTTGTGAGTAATTTAACATTTCACTCCTGTGTGTATTTTCTACAGACTGATAACGGTACTGTAACATATCGCAAGCGACATACAAAAGCCCCGTCAAAGCGAGCCTATTGGAATATGGGGCGAGACAGCAAGAGTCGAACTGGTGACCTACTGATTACAAGGCAATTCCCTACCTACTGAGCTAAATCAGTACTGGACCGCCACCGAGGACTCGAACCTCGCACAGTCAACTTAGAAGGCTGATGCTCTTTCCCGATGAGCCAGTGGCGGATAGCGGCCCTTACTAAATTTAAAACAGTGAATTGGCGATTATGAGTTACTATCTCTCACCATTGTTCTTAAGGGCTGGGTACAAAATAATCCATGCCAGTTTAACTCTGCAATTCCATCTCAATACGACTGATTAAATCCTGCGTATCTAGTACTATCTATTCCCGATTTCTAAGGGAATTTTAACGCACTCTGACTACATTAATCTCAAAGTCTATGTCCGCCATTGATTATAACAAACTTCCTACTCCCGTTCCTGTACGATTGTGATAAAACCAAACGCCCGTCATAGCGTGCAAGAACGTAATACCCAGCATTCTCATAGTGGAGTGTCTGATATTCCTTCTTAAACTGGGGCTTGTACCAACCAGCAATAAGAGAGAATGTCCAGAAATAAATCATAAATCCCGCCATCATGCACTCAATCCGATGACGACGAATAAACGAAATCTCCGAAATACATTTAACTGAGACAAGCCTGCCGCCCAAGCTGGCAAGCAGCGTAATTATTAAGGCTGTAATGACGCATAAAGTCAGTGCACCTGGCGTAATGTGCCGATGAATTACTGGAAACTCCAGAGCAGGAGGAACAAGAAGCCACAATATTGCCAGAAAAAATCTGATAAAACTCAAATCCTTCATATTGTTTTTTGTTTAATTCCCAGAAAGAAAACAATACCTGCTCCCCATCCAATAAGGAATATAACGATGACTGTAACAGCAAAACAGGCTTCTGGCCACATCATCAACACCAGCTCCGCCCCCACCATGGAAAGCCATAGTAAAAGGAAGTGCCCCAGCTATAGAAACAAGCACCTAGCAACTTAAAAACATTGATTTATTTTACATTACAAATGTGATATCATTCAGTCAAATCGCATCAGGCTTGGAGAAACTCACTGCACAATCACCAGCATATTTAACGTACTGTGCAGCTTTTCGGGCATAAAAAAACGCCCTGCAGCGAGTTCAAGTTGTCTGGTGAAGTAATCTCTCTTAACAAAAAATAAACTTTTTATATCCGTAAAACGTTAAGAGATAATTTTTAAAGTTCCATCAATCTCGCGGCATTACCCACTATCCGCGTAACTTCAGTAAGATCAGGACTTCTTCAATCGTCACCTCTTAACCATGCGCATAACTGCGGATGAAAGAAATCTTTTCGTCTCAAATCGCCAGATGAATATCTATATTCATTTTTCAGTAAGACACTCTTTTACGCACTGATTGAAATAACAATCTACGAGTTTTCGAACACTTCCCACACCAGAGCAGTTTCAAACATTTTGACATGGTGAGCTACGCTAAGTTCAGTCTAAAGAATGAGAGAGCGGGTTTTGGAGTATATTTGTGACTCTCTTAAAGATAATCGCAAATTTTCAGGCCTTTCACCCATAACCCTGAAAAAGAGTTATCCTCTCAACAAAACGATCAGTGTTGCGTTTGTTATTTTGTTGAATGCGAATATTGTCTCGCGCCTGTTCGACGATTAACCGCTGAAACCACTAGTGCCCCGTCAACCTGACCAGGGATACAGAGAGATAAAACAGACGATGCAACTGAGCAGGCTGACGCTGAGAAGTAAAAAGCCGGAGCTTGTGGAGCAAGAGCTGTGGGGTGTCTTACTGGCTTATAATCTGGTGAGATATCAGATGATTAAAATGGCGGAACATCTGAAAGGTTACTGGCCGAATCAACTGAGTTTCTCAGAATCATGCGGAATGGTGATGAGAATGCTGATGACATTGCAGGGCGCTTCACCGGGACGTATACCGGAGCTGATGCGCGATCTTGCAAGTATGGGACAACCAGTGAAATTACCGACAAGAAGGGAAAGGGCCTTCCCGAGAGTGGTAAAGGAGAGGCCCTAGAAATACCCCACAGCCCCGAAAAAGAGCCAGTCAGTTGCTTAATTGACTGGCATTACTCCAGTAATGGTGACGTGAATACCTGACGCTGCCAACGAACAGCCGAAAAAACTCACCTGACCCGGAGCAAAAAGCGGATTATTCGACAACAGCATAATATCAGCAGCAGTTCTCGACACGCTTGCGCTATAGACAGAGGATGAAACGCTGCTGGCCGGAGTTCTCTGTACATTTTTGGCAACGGAAGAACAGCTCACCAATACCTCAACGTCTATCAGCGTTCCGGTGAACTGGAACAGCACGAACAGAATTTGCAGGCAAATATTCTCCACGGTCTGGAGCAGCGTAGGTTTCAATTTAAATACCCCCGGATAGTCCTCTGAGTGCTTCCCTTTTCATTAAGTTTTTAATTATCGTTGCAATACCTTAATGATATTGGTAATTATTATCATTGGCATTTGCGATAACGTTGTCTCTGGTAAGGCTGAAAGGGAACAAGCATCGCCAGTACAAGGTCATTTTACTTACAGGCCAGCGAAGGCGAGACTATCAGGATGATGCAAGCCGTGTGTCTAAAAAATCACGGATCCTTCCAGATTCATTGTCGGTCTAACACTGCACAAATGCGTCAGAACATCCCGGCGTAGCTGTCCGACGCCGTTTGGGCTGTTCAACAGGACAATGGCGCGTAAGCGTTAATGGAAGTGGGGATACGGAGCTCCCTGTTCATCTGTGTATGTCACGGAAAAGTCTCTGACTGATCTGTCCATAACGCTGGTGAAGCACAAATGGCGCAGCATCTGGTAAAGCAGGTTTAACGAAAAGTCGTGTCCTGCTGCTGGCATATGAGTGCGTCGACTGCCTGATTTAGATCGTCAAGCGGAGAGGGATTTTCTCATGCGTATTTTGTTTGTAGGCCCGCCTCTCTATGGGCTGTTGTATCCTGTGCTGTCCCTGGCGCAGGCATTTCGCGTTAACGGTCATGAAGTACTGATCGCCAGCGGAGGACAATTCGCACAAAAAGCGGCAGAGGCCGGGTTGGTGGTGTTTGACGCTGCCCCCGGTCTGGATTCCGAAGCTGGTTACCGCCACCATGAGGCACAGCGGAAAAAAAGTAACATCGGAACCCAAATGGGCAACTTCTCATTCTTCAGCGAAGAAATGGCAGACCATCTGGTGGAGTTTGCCGGACACTGGCGGCCTGACCTCATCATCTACCCTCCACTCGGAGTCATCGGACCGCTGATTGCCGCCAAATATGATATACCGGTCGTGATGCAAACCGTAGGCTTCGGCCATACCCCCTGGCATATCAGGGGTGTAACGCGTTCGCTCACGGACGCCTATCGTCGCCACAATGTGGGGGCCACACCACGTGATATGGCCTGGATCGACGTAACACCGCCGAGTATGAGCATTCTGGAAAACGACGGTGAACCCATTATTCCGATGCAGTACGTCCCGTATAACGGTGGCGCGGTGTGGGAACCATGGTGGGAGAGAAGGCCCGAGCGTAAACGTCTGCTGGTGAGTCTCGGCACTGTCAAACCGATGGTTGACGGCCTTGATCTAATCGCCTGGGTTATGGATTCTGCCAGTGAGGTCGATGCCGAGATCATCCTGCATATTTCAGCCAATGCGCGGTCCGATTTGCGCTCGCTGCCGTCAAATGTTCGCCTGGTTGACTGGATACCCATGGGTGTCTTCCTCAACGGCGCAGATGGTTTCATTCATCATGGCGGAGCAGGCAATACCCTGACAGCGCTACACGCTGGTATTCCACAAATCGTCTTCGGCCAGGGAGCCGATCGCCCGGTAAATGCCCGCGTTGTTGCCGAACGCGGCTGCGGGATTATCCCTGGCGACGTCGGCCTGTCGAGTAACATGATCAATGCTTTCCTCAACAATCGCTCACTTCGCAAAGCCTCTGAAGAGGTAGCAGCGGAAATGGCGGCGCAACCCTGCCCAGGTGAAGTGGCGAAAAGCCTGATCACGATGGTACAGAAAGGGTAGCCACTACACCTTCATGATAATCATATGCCAGCACCCATCCAGGAGTCATGCATCCATAACAATGCGGGACCGGAGCGTGCTGGCTTTTTTGCGGAACGATCCGGCCAGTGGATCGTATTTTACAGACGGAGGAGGCTTAATGCCTGCGAATCACACTCCCACACCGGCTCAGTCATGGATAGTTCGCCTGGCGCGCGTGTGCTGGGAACGTAAGAAACTTAGTGTCATCGTGGTGGTAGCGTCAGTATCGACTATTTTGCTGGCTGCGCTGACGCCACTGCTGACAAGACAGGCTGTGAATGACGCGCTGGCGGGCAATCCGGCCCGCCTGCCGTGGCTGGCCTGCGGGTTACTGTTGATCGCTTTTTTTGATTTCATCGGTAACTATGTGCGCCGTGGTTATGCCGGGATGCTCTCACTCTGGGTGCAGCATACCCTCAGAGGACGGGTATTCGACAGTATTCAGAAACTTGACGGCGCAGGCCAGGATGCGCTGCGCACCGGGCAGGTGATTTCACGGACCAACAGCGATCTGCAGCAGGTGCATACCCTGCTGCAGATGTGCCCGGTGCCGCTGGCAGTGTTCACTTATTACATTGCCGGCATTGCCGTGATGCTGTGGATGTCCCCTGCCATGACGCTTATCGTCGTGTGCGTACTGGTATGCCTGGCGATCACCGCGCTTCGTGCGCGTCGTAGGGTCTTCGCGCAAACCGGGCTGGCCTCAGACCAACTGGCGAATCTCACCGAACATATACGCGAGGTGCTGGCACAGATCTCAGTGGTAAAATCCTGTGTGGCAGAGATGCGTGAAACGCACTGGCTCGATAGGCAGTCGCGGCAGATTGTGCGTGTACGCATCGGTGCGGTTATCTCGCAGGCGATGCCTGGGGCCACCATGCTGGCGCTACCGGTGCTCGGGCAAATCGTCCTACTGTGCTACGGCGGGTGGTCGGTCATGCACGGGCGGATCGATCTCGGTACCTTCGTTGCATTCGCCAGCTTCCTCGCGATGCTGACCGGGCCAACCCGCGTACTGGCATCGTTTCTGGTTATCGCACAGCGCACTCAGGCGTCCGTGGAGCGGGTGTTTGCACTGATCGACACCCGTTCACAGATGGAGGACGGGACGGAGTCGATTAACAGTCAGGTTGTCGGACTGGAACTGGAGAATATGAGCTTTGACTACCACCATGGCGACAGACATATCCTCAGCGATATCTCCTTTTCCCTGCGCGCCGGTGAAACCGTGGCGGTGGTGGGCGCATCGGGTTCAGGAAAATCGACCCTGTTGATGCTGCTGGCGCGTTTTTATGATCCCTGCTCCGGAAAGATATGGCTCAACACCAGCGAAGGCCGACAAAATCTTCGCGATATCAGACTGGAGGCGCTTCGTAGCCGGGTAGGCATCGTATTTGAAGATGCTTTTCTGTTTGCCGGTACGGTGGCGGAAAATATCGCCTATGGCCACCCTCAGGCAACGGCGGACGACATTCGCCGTGCGGCAGCTGCTGCAGGAGCCAGCGATTTTATCAACGCCCTGCCGAAAGGCTTCGATAGCCTGTTAACCGAACGGGGTACGAATCTTTCCGGCGGGCAGAGGCAGCGAATAGCGCTGGCGCGGGCGCTCATTACTGCACCGGACGTGTTAATCCTGGATGATACCACCTCAGCGGTTGATGCTGTTACGGAAGCGGAGATTAATACCGCGCTGGGTCGCTATGCTGACGAAGGGCATATGCTGCTGGTGATTGCCCGACGGCGTTCAACGCTTCAGCTAGCCAGCCGGGTTGTGGTGCTGGATAAGGGCCGTATGGTGGATACCGGAACCCCGGCAGAACTTGAAGCGCGCTGTCCGGCGTTCCGCGCACTGATGACCGGCGACAGCGATTTTCTGGCCACGTCCCACAATAGCCACAACGAATTGTGGCCGGCTGAACCAGCGACACAAGACGATGTAACGGATACGGGGGATAAAGGTTTTGTCGCCCGTATGACCCGCGTACCGGAAAATGCAGTACAGCAGGCGCTGGCCGGTAAAGGTCGCAAAGTCACGTCACTACTGAAGCCTGTGGCATGGATGTTCGTCATCGCCGCTCTGCTGATCGCACTCGATTCTGCGGCAGGCGTAGGGGTGCTGATACTGTTGCAGCACGGCATTGACTCCGGTGTCGCCGCAGGCGATATGTCGACCATCGGCCTCTGTGCCCTGCTCGCCCTGTGCCTGGTCATTGTGGGCTGGTGCAGTTATTCTCTGCAGACGGTCTTCGCCGCCAGAGCGGCGGAATCAGTTCAGCATTCGGTGCGCTTGCGCAGCTTCGGCCATATGCTGCGTCTTGGACTCCCCTGGCATGAAATGCATGCCGATTCGCGTCTGACCCGCATGACCGTTGATGTGGACTCTCTCGCCCGCTTTCTGCAAAACGGCCTTGCCGGTGCGGCCACCAGTCTGGTGACGATGTTCGCAATCGCCGCCACCATGTTCTGGCTCGACCCGATCCTGGCGCTGACGGCATTAAGCGCAGTGCCAGTGGCCGCACTGGCAACCATGATTTATCGCCGCCTCAGTACCCCTGCTTATGCACAGGCACGGCTGGAAATAGGCAAAGTCAACAGCACCCTGCAGGAAAAAGTCTCCGGCCTGCGTGTCGTGCAATCGCATGGTCAGCAGGAACTGGAGGGCGCCCGGCTGCGCGCGTTATCGGAGCGTTTCCGCGCAACCCGTGTGCGAGCACAAAAATACCTTGCAGTCTATTTTCCGTTCCTGACATTCTGCACCGAGGCCTCCTATGCCGCCGTTCTGTTAGTGGGAGCTTCGCAGGTCGCCGCTGGAGAAATGACTGCCGGGGTACTGGCGGCTTTCTTCCTGTTGCTGGGGCAATTCTATGGGCCAGTGCAGCAGTTATCAGGGATTGTCGACGCCTGGCAGCAGGCGACAGCCAGCGGCAAACATATTGATGAACTACTGGCGACAGAAGGCACTGAGAACCTCGGGTCCTCTTCGGTCCTCCCTGTCACCGGTGCACTGCATCTTGATGAGGTCACGTTCAGTTATCCCGACAGTCACGAGCCAGCTCTGAACAAACTTACCCTGACGATCCCTGAGGGAATGGTTGTCGCGGTCGTCGGTCGCAGCGGTGCGGGTAAGTCGACGCTGATTAAGCTGATTGCCGGGTTGTATTTCCCCACGCACGGCAACATCAGAATCGGTGTGCAAATGCTCGATGATGCCTCGCTCACTGAGTATCGTCGCCAGATTGGGCTTGTCGATCAGGATGTAGCACTGTTTAGTAGTGATATTGCAGAAAACATTCGTTATTCACTGCCATCCGCCACCAATGAAGACGTTGAAATTGCCTCACAGCGGGCAGGGCTGTATGAGATGGTGTGCAATCTGCCGCAGGGATTCCGGACACCAGTGAATAACGGCGGAGCCGATCTGTCCGCAGGTCAGCGCCAGTTGATTGCGCTGGCCCGCGCGCAACTGGCGAATGCTCACATCCTGCTGCTCGACGAAGCCACGTCATGTCTGGATCGCACATCCGAAGAACGACTGATGTCATCGTTAACAGATGTCGTGCATGCCGGGAAGCACTCGGCGCTGATTGTTGCACATCGTCTGACCACCGCGCAACGCTGCGATCTGATTGCCGTTATTGATAAGGGGTTACTTGCGGAATACGGAACCCACGAACAGCTGTTATCTGCAGGCGGCCTCTATACCCGCTTATGGCATGACAGCGTCAGCAGTACTGCGCTCCATCGCCAGCACAACATGAAGGAGGAAACCCCGGGATAGTTACTGGACACGTAATGTATTAAAAACACAGTCAGAAGCGGCGGTACCGTGAATAGCCGCTTTAATTATTTATACTGACATCCTTAATTTTTAAAGAGTATGAATGCTGAACATGCAACAACATCCCTCTGCTATCGCCAGCCTGCGCAACCAACTGGCAGCGGGCCACATTGCTAACCTTACTGACTTCTGGCGCGAAGCTGAGTCGCTGAATGTTCCTCTTGTGACGCCAGTCGAAGGAGCGGAAGATGAGCGAGAAGTGACCTTTCTGTGGCGCGCCCGACATCCTCTGCAGGGCGTTTATCTGCGTCTGAACCGGGTGACGGATAAAGAGCACGTAGAAAAAGGAATGATGAGCGCCCTTCCCGAAACGGATATCTGGACACTGACACTGCGTTTACCCGCAAGTTACTGCGGCTCCTATTCGCTGCTGGAAATCCCCCCCGGCACTACGGCTGAGACGATTGCACTGTCCGGAGGCCGTTTTGCCACCCTCGCCGGAAAGGCCGATCCGCTAAACAAAATGCCGGAGATCAACGTTCGGGGAAACGCAAAGGAATCAGTGCTGACACTTGATAAAGCTCCCGCCCTGTCGGAATGGAACGGCGGCTTCCACACCGGACAACTGCTTACCTCCATGCGCATTATCGCCGGGAAATCTCGCCAGGTTCGGCTCTATATTCCGGACATTGATATTTCTCAGCCCCTCGGGCTGGTCGTGCTGCCCGATGGTGAAACCTGGTTTGATCACCTTGGCGTATGCGCGGCAATTGACGCCGCCATAAATAACAGGCGCATCGTGCCCGTGGCTGTACTGGGCATTGACAACATTAATGAACATGAACGCACTGAGATACTCGGCGGGCGCAGCAAGCTGATAAAGGATATCGCAGGACATCTGCTGCCGATGATCCGCGCTGAACAACCGCAGCGTCAGTGGGCAGACCGTTCGCGCACAGTGCTGGCCGGGCAGAGCCTCGGCGGGATCAGTGCGCTAATGGGGGCTCGTTACGCACCGGAAACGTTCGGTCTGGTGCTCAGCCACTCTCCTTCAATGTGGTGGACGCCAGAAAGAACCAGTCGACCAGGCTTGTTCAGCGAAACCGATACCTCATGGGTGAGTGAGCATCTGCTTTCTGCCCCACCGCAGGGCGTGCGTATCAGCCTGTGCGTGGGATCGCTGGAAGGTTCGACAGTGCCTCACGTTCAGCAACTTCACCAGCGGCTGATTACCGCTGGCGTCGAAAGCCATTGCGCAATCTACACCGGTGGTCACGATTACGCATGGTGGCGCGGTGCACTGATTGACGGGATTGGTTTACTACAGGGTTGAGTTGACCCACAAACACTTTCAGGAAACGGTACAGACTTCCTGAATAAATCAAATTGTCACCTGCGGAAAAGGAATAATCATCAGATGTATGCCCGCGAGTATCGCTCAACACGCCCGTATAAAGCGATTTTCTTTCATCTTTCTTGCCTCACCCTTATCTGTAGTGCGCAAGTTTATGCGAAGCCGGATATGCGGCCACTGGGGCCGAATATAGCCGATAAAGGCTCCGTGTTTTACCATTTCAGCGCCACCTCTTTCGACTCTGTCGATGGCACACGCCATTATCGGGTATGGACGGCCGTGCCGAATACAACCGCACCGGCATCGGGTTACCCGATTTTATATATGCTTGACGGTAACGCAGTTATGGACCGCCTGGATGACGAACTGCTCAAACAATTGTCAGAAAAAACACCGCCAGTGATCGTGGCTGTCGGGTATCAGACCAACCTCCCTTTCGATCTCAACAGCAGGGCTTACGACTATACGCCAGCAGCAGAAAGCAGAAAAACAGATCTCCACTCAGGGCGTTTTAGCCGTAAGAGTGGTGGCAGCAACAACTTCCGCCAGTTACTGGAAACGCGTATTGCCCCAAAAGTGGAACAGGGACTGAATATCGATCGGCAACGCCGCGGCTTATGGGGGCACTCCTACGGCGGCCTCTTCGTGCTGGATTCCTGGCTGTCCTCCTCTTACTTCCGGTCGTACTACAGCGCCAGCCCGTCGTTGGGCAGAGGTTATGATGCTTTGCTAAGCCGCGTTACGGCGGTTGAGCCTCTGCAATTCTGCGCCAAACACCTGGCGATAATGGAAGGCTCGGCGACACAGGGTGATAACCGGGAAACGCATGCTGTCGGGGTGCTGTCGAAAATTCATACCACCCTCACTATACTGAAAGATAAAGGCGTCAATGCCATATTATGGGATTTCCCCAACCTGGGACACGGGCCGATGTTCAATGCCTCCTTTCGCCAGGCACTGTTAGATATCAGTGGTGAAAACGCAAATTACACAGCAGGTTGTCATGAGTTAAGCCACTAAACACTGCCCGCTTTTACGCGGGCAGTGCGCCTGAAACACTACGATCAGAATGATGCGGTAACTCCGGCATAATAAGCCCGGCCTGGCTCGTTATAGGTATTCGCCCCTTCAGAAGATCGGAAGATCTGTTTATTGAGGATATTACTGACGCCGACATTAAGACGCAGATTTTTATTAATATCGTAATTGAAGTTCGTCCCCACCAGTGAATAAGCGCCCAGCTCTTTACCTGACAGACCGCCAGTATCTTCACTGCGGGTTTCCGCATGAGTACGCGGTTTTTGTCTGCCATATAACGTCCAGTTGACGCTGGCAGAAAACGCCTGGGTGATGGTCCAGTTAAGCGAGTTATTGATAGTATATTTCGGGATGACCGACAGAGGATTACCGGTGTCTTTTTGCTCCGAAGTGATCATCCATGTGGCATTGGTATTCCAGTTCAGACGATCTTTCACCAGCGGGAAAGACATACTGGCTTCGATACCGTCCACCAGAGCTTTCCCGCCATTCTGCCACTTGAGGATATATGCGCCTGAAGCGGTTTGCCCGATAACGTTATCCCCGGCCACGATCTTATTCTGGTAATCATTGCGGAAGTAGGTCACACTTGCGTGGTAATCTTCCCAGGTGAACTCCAGTCCAATTTCTTTATTGACGCTGATTTCCGGATCGAGATCTTTATTACCGATCAGGTAGCACCCGCCTGATGTAATATCTTTTGGACAGCCATTGCCTTTCGAGTAGAGCAGATAGCCTTCACTGGATTGATACAGGTTTGGGGCTTTAAAGGTTCGGGCAACCCCTGCTTTGACTTTGAAATAATCGCCCAATTCCTGCGAAAGATTCAGACTGGGGCTGAAGTTCCCGCCGGAGTCGCTGAGATAATCAAAGCGCAGGCCGGGAATGATATTCGTGCCAGGAACCGGCTCAATGTTATCTTCAATATACAGCGCACTGATTTGAGAATGATTTTTACTGCTGCGATCCGCAGCAGAGCCAGAAATACCGCTGATATCTCTGTCATTCACCGTCAGGCTGGTAGAGGAAGGATCATCGAGCTTATCGCGGTTCCACTCTGCACCAACGGTCAGCGTTTGATCAACCATCACATTCAAAGGAATATTAAGCTCACCGCTGGTTCGCCAGGAACTCAGGCGATTGGTCGTAAACTTTTCACCCGCTAAAATACGTCCTTCACCACCGCCGGATAATCCTTCATTCATGCGGGTATTATTGGTTTTCTCGTAATAAACACCAAAGCGACTTTGTCCCCAGTCCCAGATACCATTATGCGTAATGCCATAATTCTGTCGGTACAGGCGGTTCGTCTCTTTGCCGGATTTTGCCAGGCTTTCGGTAACTGCACTGGAAGAACTGTTCTGCGTATCGCCCGCATAGATATTCCCCTGGCGGCTATATCCGGCTTCGAAATCGAGAATCTGCTGCGGATTTAATTTCCACGAGATAACGCCGTTAATATCTTTGTTACGTACCCCTTCATGCCCGGCTGCGTTTTTCGTACCGACCGGAGAATTAATATCCCAACTGTCAGCATCCGTTTTATTCAGGTTACCATACAAACGCGTGGTAAGAGCATCACCAGCCAGAGGCCCACTAAGGCTGAAATTGGCGCGACGCGTAGCGCCCTCTTCGCTACTTTCCGGCTGGTTGGTGTATAACGACAGCGAACCGTGCCAGTCGTTGGTGGGACGTTTGGTAATGATGTTCACCACCCCCCCGGCGGCCCCCGAACCGTAGCGCGCCGCCGCAGGGCCGCGGATCACTTCAATACGCTCAACCTGTTCCGGTGGCACCCAGTTGGTGTCACCGCGGGTATCACGCTCCCCACGCCAGCTATAACGCACGGAGTTACGTGACGTCACCGGTACACCATCAATTAAAATTAAGGTGTTTTCCGGCCCCATACCTCGAATATCGATCTGGCGGTTATTACCGCGTGTGCCCGAGGCGCTATTGCCGGTAAGATTGACACCAGGCATTTTACGAATAATATCTGAAAGGTCGTTTACCGGAGGGGTCTTTTTAATATCCTCGCTGGTAATAACCGACACGCCCGGCTGCTGTTTTAATACCTGCTCAGCGGTGGCTTCCACCACCAGAGTCTCGTCATTATCATCGTCGGAGTATTTGGCTACTGATATCTGGCTATTCAACCCAACCAGGAGCACAGTTAGCGACCAGAGGATTTTGTTAATTCTCATTCCTATTCCCTAATAAATGCCTAACTTAAAATGTTTGATCGTTAAGCTCACATCCTTGCCAGATATTTCTTACTGCCATTATTGTTTTTATATAAGAATGATAATCAATATCATTTAGCAAAAGAAAAAGCAATCCCTCACAAGATAAATTTATTGATTTTTCATAAATATCAAATTGATATATAACATATGTTTTTTATTTCATTGTACTTCAGTCAAATAAATTTCTGAAGCACTGCTAGTAGTGCCAGTTCAGCTTTCTTTTTGACTCATTCCGGCAAAGTCAGTACCGTTCATCTTTTGTACTGATGTTGCCACTGGAAAATCGGTGCGCTTGTCGATCATCGGGAATTTTGTCACAATTTCTAACGGATAGTGTTCACATTGTTTCTAACCTGCATTTCAGACACGGGCGCTGCTTATGTATATAAGATCAGCATCACTAGGTCTTTCTGCAACACTACTGCTTTCAACAAGTCAGGCATTTCACACTTTATGAGCTGACATCATCAAGATGCGCCAGTAATTTTTTATTAATGACTTCAA
>OLFV01002342.1_pt1 | contig 14538 bp, 9 predicted proteins | sample 1605551 | NCBI WGS metagenome assembly OLFV01 (sample SAMEA3888922, study PRJEB22519) | human gut metagenome | biome: human gut; feature: human-associated habitat; material: faeces | place: Denmark | collected 2011
TGAAAATAGGAGGTAAATGCCTTTTATGATTAGCATTTACCTCCTACCCGATTTTGTGGCATAACTGTTTGGCTCTATCTGTTTTATAGGCTATCTTTGCAGAAAACAATTTGCCTCTTTGTAATTTGTAAAGCAGAAATAAAAATCCTAAAAAACACAATTCTATGACATTTAAAAGATTAGCTTCGGCCATAGCTCTCGCTGCCATGATGCTGGCATCAACAGGCAAGGCCAATGGGCAAACTCCGCGACCAGAGTATCCGCGCCCGCAGTTTGAACGTTCAGAGTGGATGAACCTCAACGGAACATGGACTTATTCTTTCGATTTCGGTAAGACAGGGGAACAGAAGGGATGGAAAAACTCAAAGGGCTTTGATGGCCACATAACAGTGCCCTTCTGTCCAGAAAGTTCGCTCTCGGGTGTACACCACACCGACTTCATCAACAGCATCTGGTATCAGCGTCAACTTAATATCCCGTCTGTTTGGAGCGGAAAGAAAATAATGCTTAACTTCGGGGCTGTTGATTATGAGGCCCACATCTATGTGGACGGACAGCTCGCCATGCAGCACAAAGGTACAGGATCATCCTTTAGTTGCGACATCACGCGCTATGTAAAGCCTGGCCACACCCATAACCTTGTGGTTCAGGTGAATGACAACCTGCGTAGCGGCATGCAGCCTGGCGGCAAGCAGTGTTTTAACCTCCACTCAGAGGGATGTATGTATACTCGCGTCACTGGTATCTGGCAGACGGTGTGGATGGAAGCCGTTGATGAGGAGGGCCTAAAGAGAGTGTTTGCCACGCCAGATATTGACCAACAGCAGCTCGTCATACGCCCACAGTTCTATGGCCAGAACGCTGCCAATAAACTCTTTGTCACGTTGTATGACGGCAAGAAAGAGGTGGCGCGTAAGAGTGTGCCGTGTGGCGATGGCTCTGTGGTGGTGCTGCCCGTCAAGGGCATGAAGCTGTGGAGCCCAGAGAGTCCGTTCCTTTATGGCCTCAAATATCAGGTAGTGAAAGACGGCAAGGTCGTTGACGAAGTAAGCTCATATGCTGGCATGCGCAAGGTGCATCTTCATGACGGCTATTTCTATCTCAACAACAAACCTTACTATCAACGTCTTGTGCTCGATCAAGGCTATTATCCCGACGGCATCTGGACAGCTCCCTCAGACGAGGCTCTGAAGAAGGACATAGAGATGGCAAAGGCTGTTGGCTTTAACGGGGCACGCCTTCACCAGAAGAGCTTTGAGGAGCGCTACTATTATTGGGCCGACAAGCTCGGATACTTGACATGGGGCGAGAGCGCCAGTTGGGGACTGAACATCAACAACGAGGAAGCTTGCCGCAACTTCATATCAGAATGGGCTGAGCTGGTGGAGCGTGACCGTAACTACCCGTCGCTTGTTACATGGACACCGCTCAACGAAACTTGGAACGCTGAGAACACAGGCGTCTACACGCGCTTTGTGCAGAACCTCTATGACATGACAAAGGCCATTGACGGCACACGCCCTGTAAACGATGCCAGTGGCGACTCGCATATAAAAACCGACATATGGAGCGTGCACAACTATTGCCGTACGCCTGAGGAGTTTAAACGCGATTTTGCCCTTGAGTCTGGTAAGGAGCCATATCGCAACATGCGTGGCGACCATTGGCAGTGGCTCGCTAAGTATGAGGGCCAGCCTTACATGCTCGACGAGTGGGGTGGCCTGGGCTATGTGGTGCCTGAGAAACGCCATGGCAACGACACATGGGGCTATGGCGGCATGATTAAGGATGCCGAGGAGTTCTACCGCATACTTCGCAGTGAGGTGGAGTCGATCAAGGCATTAAAGCATATCACAGGTTTCTGTTACACGCAGATTACGGATGTGGAGCAAGAGCAAAATGGCATCTATAACTATGACCGCACTCCTAAGTTCGACACAAACCGCATAAAGGAGATTTTCGAACTCATTCCTTCAAACATTGAGGAGAATAAAAAGTAAAAAAGCTTTTTAAAGGTAAAAAGGCTTTTTAAAGGTAAAAAAGTAAAAAGGTAAAAAGGTAAAAAAGGGCTGGCGCCGTTGGAAGAGAAAAACGTCAGCCTTTTTTTACCTTTTTACCTTTAAACGGCTATATGATTTTTCACTTTTCGCTTTTCACTTTTCCCTTCCAACGGCGTCAGCCTTTTTTTACCTTTAAACGGCTATATGATTTTTCACTTTTCGCTTTTCACTTTTCCCTTCCAACGGCGTCAGCCCTTTTTTTACCTTTTTACCTTTTTACCTTTTTACTTTTAAACGGCGTTCATGATGAGCCATGTCAGATAAGCAAGGTAGACGATGGTGAGCACGGCACCTTCCCAGCGCTTCACCTTATAGGTCGTGCGGCAGAAGAACCACATGAGCAGCATGCTGGCGAGCATCATGATGAGGTCGAGTGTGGTTATGCCAGCTATGTGCATGGGCTTGACGAGGCCCGTTATGCCGATGATCATGAGTATGTTAAACACGTTGGAGCCTATCACGTTGCCTATGGCTATGTCGCTGTTGCCCTTCTTTGCCGACACCATACTGGTGGCGAGTTCTGGCAGCGAGGTGCCACCTGCCACGATGGTCAAGCCAATCACAGCATCCGACACACCGAGACTGGAGGCCACGAACGAGGCGTTGTCGACAAACATGTTGGAGCCTGCGATGAGACACAACAGACCGACAACGAGCATTACGACCGCTTTAAGCATAGATGTTCCTGACGCTTGTGATGCTTCTGGAGCTGAGGTTTCAGATGAAGATGCTTCATGAGCTGAGGTCTGAGACGTAGATGCTTCAGAAATAGCTGTTGTTGTCGCGCCATTTGTCGCCACGGCTGCTGCTGGTCCCTCTGTTGTCTTTGCATATTTCAGCGTCACAAACATGAAGAGGCAGAAGCCGGCGAAGAGCACGGCGGCATCAACTCTTCCTATCGCTCCATCGAGACAGAAGAGGAGCATAAGCAGAGAAGCCACCACAGCAAACGGGATGTCGCGTTTCACGCTCGACCGTTTCACCATGATGGGTGCCACCAGGGCAGAGCAACCCACAATGAGCAGCGTGTTAAGGGTGTTTGAACCAACCACGTTACCCACGGCAAGGTCGGGCGTGCCTTTCAGCGCCGACACCATGCTCACGCAAAACTCAGGCATCGATGTGCCCATGGCCACGATTGTCAGTCCGATGACCATCTGACTGACACCGAAGCGTGTCGCAATGTTCACCGCGCCATCGGTAAGCCAGTCGGCTCCTTTCAATACAATAATCACTCCAAGCACCAACAGCACGATGTTTATCGCCATGCTGTCGGTGCACATTGTTTGTAAAAGTTGTGTTGTCATAAAAATAAAAATTTAAAGCCCCTCCCCCGCGCCGCTTCGCGGCTTACCCCTCCCCGTTGGAGAGGGGAGTGATTAGCTAAGGCTATCGAATTCTTCACTCATCACTCTTCGTTCTTCACTTAAAAGAGGCTATTGAATTCTTCACTCTTCGTTCTTCACTCTTCCCTTCCAACGGCGTCAGCCCTTTTTTACCTTTTTACCTTTAAACGATCGGCAGCGAGGTGCCATTGATCTTTTGGTAGAAGTCGAGGGCGAAGATGTCGGTCATGCCACTAATGAAGTCGATGACCGCCATGATGCGCGTCTCCAGGTCTTCGCTTTCGATGTCATACTGGCTGCTGAAGCGGCGTATGAGCTGTTTCGAGTGGTAGTTGTCGGGACGGCAGGCGGCGTCGACGAGTGTCTCCATGAGCGTCTCCATAATCTTGTAACCGCTCAGCTCCACGTCGAGCACCGGCTTGCTGTTGTATATCTTCCTCACGCTCAGCTTCTGACAGCGTCGGTAGGCATCGCGCACCTCGGGCGTTATGTGGTCGATGAGGCTGCCCTCGAACGTGCCGTCCAGAATCTCCTCTTCGTGGTCGCAGAACGCCTTGGCACACTCGTTCTCAAGCTTGCCAATGACGCATGCACGCATATACACAATCTCCTCGTTCTCATCGCTCACGCCCTCATCCTTGGCACGCTGCTGAATGTTTCGGCGCGTCTCCTCGTCGAAGAACGACAGAAACAGGTCGGCGGTCTCTTCATAGCTAAGAATCTTCAGCTTGTGCGAGTCCTCGATATCCATGATCTCATAGCAAATGTCATCGGCAGCCTCCACCAGATAGACCAGCGGGTGACGGGCGTAGCGTAGCGGCTCACCCTCGGTAGAGAGACGGCGTATGCCCAGTTCTGTGGCAATGCGCACAAAGCTCTCGCGCTCCGTGCAGAAGAAGCCAAACTTGCCGTGCGTGCCTGCCCAGTGGCTCTCGAACGGATATTTCACGATGCTCGCCAGCATGGCGTAGGTCATCACGAACCCGCCCTCGCGGCGCCCGTGAAAACGGTGCGTGAGCAGACGAAAGGCGTTGGCGTTGCCCTCAAAGTGTATGAGGTCGTTCCAAAAGTCGGGCGACAGATGCGTCTGCAGCTTTTGGCCCGCACCCTCGCGGAAGAACGCCTGTATGGCCTTCTCTCCACTGTGTCCGAACGGCGGGTTGCCCATGTCGTGTGCCAGACAGGCCGTGCTCACAATGGTGCCGAGCTCCTCAAACAGCGTTCCCACCAACTCGGGGCGTCGCTGCTTGATCACGCGGGCTGTGTCGTTGCCTAACGACATGCCCACGCTCGCCACCTCCAGCGAGTGGGTGAGGCGGTTATGCACAAAGATGCTGCCCGGCAGCGGAAACACCTGCGTCTTGTTCTGCATGCGGCGGAAGGGCGCCGAGAAGATCAAGCGGTCATAGTCGCGCTTAAACTCGGAGCGGTCGTCATGGCGCAGGCGGTGACGTTCCTCCTGTCCAAACCGTTTGTTAGATATGAGCTGGTTCCATTTCATAGCGGCAAAGTTAATAAAAAAATGAGAAACGACCCATAAAAAACAAAAATGTAACAAAACAATCTCTTTATGTGCCTTGAAAACCACGTCTTTATCTTCTTGCCCTTAACCTTCATTTTCTTCATTTCCTTTTCCTTATCTTCTCAATCTTCCTCATCTTCTCAATCTTTAAATTTCTTTTCCCTATCCTCATCTTCTTTGTTGTTTCTTTATAAAACTTGCGCAAACGTATCTAAAAATACCAGTTAGCGCAGATTATCCGTTTTTAAACTTGCGCAAACATATCTAAAAATATATGTTAGCGCAATTTATTTGATTTAAAACTTGCGCAAACGCATGTTTTTGACTATATTTGCGCAAGTAATAATAAAAAACACTCTATTATGAATCAAAAACTGATAGGAAGAGAACCGGAACTTGGTGCTCTGAACAGATACTTCACTTCTGGACGGTCAGAGTTTATTGCTGTGTACGGTAGACGCCGAGTGGGTAAGACCTTTCTCATACGCAAGAGCGTGGATGACCAGTTTGCGTTCTTTATGACAGGTGTGCATGGGGCTTCAAAAACAGATCAGTTGCTTAACTTCAGCATAGCGTTACAAAAATATTCCAATGCGCCGTATATCAGCATACAACGTAACTGGTTGCTCGCGTTTCATGCGCTTGCCACATATCTTGAGACGCTACCTGAAGGCAACAAGTATGTGTTCATTGACGAGTTGCCGTGGATGGATACGCCACGCTCGGGCTTTATAGCTGCTCTTGAAAACTTCTGGAACAGTTGGGCTGTGTTGCGCAACGACATAAAACTTATTGTATGCGGTTCGGCCACATCATGGATGATAAGCAACCTTATTCACAACCGAGGAGGGTTGCATAACCGTCTAACTCACCACATTAAGGTCAATCCGTTCACTCTGCGCGAATGTGAAAACTATTTTTCCGCTTACAATTTCGGTTATAGTCGTAAGCAAATAGCTGAATGTTACATGGTTATGGGCGGAATACCTTATTACATGTCTATGCTTGACCGTTCGCTCAGTCTTGCCCAGAACATCGACAATCTCTTTTTTGCAGACAATGCCGAACTTGCCAACGAGTTTGAAGATCTTTATAGGGCGTTGTTCCGCAAGTCGGCAGCACATGTTGCTGTGGTCACAGCTCTTGCCACAAAGGGAATAGGCATGACGCGTCAAGAGCTTGTTAGCGCTACCGATGTTACAGACAACGGCCTCTTTTCTACCGTTCTTGAGGAGCTACAACAGTGTGGCTTCATACGCGCTTATGAGCCTTTCTCCAATGGAAAAACTGTAGCTTTACAACGTCAAAGTAGAGACACTTTGTTCCAACTTGTCGATTTCTACACTCTGTTCTACTTTAAATTTGTCAGAAACAACCGCTACCGCGACTCTCATTTCTGGTCCGCATCGCTTAACAGTCCGATGCACAACACCTGGGCCGGACTGTCGTTTGAGATGTTGTGTCTCAGTCATGTTGAAACGATAAAGCAGGTTCTTGGAATATCGGGCATACAGACTCTTGTGTGTTCATGGCGTAGCTCTGAAAAGGCAGGCAACGGCGTACAAATAGACTTGCTTATAGACAGAAAAGATGAAACCGTGAACCTGTGCGAAATAAAATTTTGTAATGACGAATACGCCATCGACAACGATTACGAGCAACGCCTCCTTCGTAAGGTCAACACGTTCATCGCTGAGACGAAGACAAAGAAAACAGTCATTCTCACCATGATAACAACATTTGGCATAAAAGAGAACAAACACAGCGACATCGTGCAGAAGCGCATTGTGCTTGATGACCTGTTCGGTGGCTTTTTTGTTTAAATGCCCAATCCATCATCCCCTTCAACCATTTTTAGCACAAAAAATGAAGCAATGTGGATAATAATCAGTATTTTTGCATCTTAAATACGCAAGAAAAAATGACAATGACAGATATTACCGAAGTGAAAGTAATCAACCGCAGCCATCACCCCCTGCCACAGTATGCAACGCCGCTAAGCGCCGGCATGGATCTGCGTGCCAACATCGACGCGCCCATAACCCTTCGCCCGCTTGAGCGCTGCCTCATACCCACAGGCCTCTTTATAGCGCTGCCCCCAGGCTATGAGGCACAGGTGCGCCCCCGCAGCGGACTGGCTCTGAAGAAGGGCATCACCGTGCTCAACTCGCCTGGCACCATCGATGCCGACTATCGTGGCGAACTGATGGTGCTGCTGGTGAACCTCTCGTCAGACAATTTTGTGGTTAACGACGGCGAACGCATTGCCCAGATGGTGGTGGCACGCCATGCACAGGTGCAGTTTGTCCCCGTCACAGAGCTCGACAGCACCGAGCGCGGCGAGGGAGGCTACGGCCACACGGGAGTAAAATGAACCCCATAACACAAACGACAATGCGACATATCCATTTTAACCATACACCCCTCGTCTTTGTGGCCCTGATCATGGTCTTGGTCTTCGGACCTGCGCTGGCAGGCAACCTGCCTTTCATGAAGGACAGCCACAAGGACAAAAAGACCACCATTTTTGAGGCAAAGGAGCAGGACAATACCTGCGCCTTTGCCGATAGTCTCTCGCGCAACGACAGCCGACGCTACGACTATTTCTTTCTTGAGGCCGTGCGACAGCAGAACGCGGGCAACCTTGATGCCGCCTTCGACCTGCTGAACCATTGCATAAGCATCAACCCCAAGGCGGCGGAGGCCTATTATCTCGCAGCGCTCTATTATTCGGAGCTCAACAACGACACCATGGCGCTCAACTATCTGCAGAAGGCAGCAACGCTCAGTCCGGCCAACGACACATACCAAGAGCAGGTGGCGCAATATTTTATCGGAACAAACAGCTACGCCAAGGCCATTGAAGCCTACGAGCGTCTATACAAGCACCACCGCGACCGTAGCGACATACTCAGCGTGCTCACACAGCTCTACCGTCACGAGAAAGACTATGACAACATGCTGCGCTGCCTGGAGCTGATGGAGGAGGTCGACGGTTCCAGCGAGGAGCTGACGCTGGCAAAGATGAACGTCTATGAGCTGAAGGGCGACAGAAAGATGGCGCTCAAGCAGCTGCGCTCGCTCGTCGACAGCCACCCCAACGAGCCCAACTATAAGGTCATGCTTGGCAACTGGCTCCTTCAGAACGACCGTAAGAACGATGCCTACAAGCTGTTCACGGCTGCCGTGGAGGCAGACCCCGAGAGCGAGTATGCCCTCACGTCGCTTTACGACTATTACAGACAGGCGGGCCGCGACTCGCTCGCCACACAGCTGCGCGACCGCATATTGCTCAGCGCAAAGACCAATATAAAAACCAAAACATCGATGGTCAAGCAGGTCATCGATGAGAACGAGGCTCAAGGCGGCGACAGCACACAGGTGCTCGCCCTCCTCGACAGGATGGAGCAAGCCTCTCCCAAAGACGCTAACGTGGCGATGCTCCGTGCGGTGTATATGGAGCTGAAGAAGATGCCCGACTCGACGGTGTGTCACGCCCTGCAAAAGGTCATCGACATCTCGCCCGACAACGCCCCGGCACGTCTGCAACTGTTGCAGAAGCTATGGCCCATGGAGCGCTGGGACGACATCATCGTCGCTTCATCACAGGCCATACAGTATATCCCCGACGAGATGGCGTTCTACTATTTTCTCGGACTGGCTCACTACCAGAAGAATGAGAGCGACGCTGCCCTCGATGCCTTCCGCCGTGGTGTCGGCGAGATAACGCAGGAGAGCAACCCCGAGTTTGTGTCCGACTTCTACGCTCTCATGGGCGACATCCTCTACACCAAGGGTCAGGAGGAGGAGGCGTTCGCCGCCTACGACAGTTGTCTGCAATGGAAGAGCGACAACATATCGTGCCTCAACAACTATGCCTACTATCTGAGCGAGAAGAACCTCAACCTCACCAAGGCAGAGGAGATGAGCTATCGCACGGTAAAGGCCGAACCCGACAACGCGACCTATCTCGACACATACGCCTGGATCTTGTATCAGCAGAAGCGTTATGCCGAGGCAAAGATATACATAGACCAGGCGGTGAAGAACGACACCGACACGGTGCACGTCACGCCTGTGGTCATTGACCATGCAGGAGAGATCTACATGAAGCTCGGCGACCCCGACCGCGCCGTCAGCTTCTGGCAGCTGGCCATCTCGCGAGGCGGCGACAAGGCTCTGTTTGAACGAAAAATCAAAAAGGCGAAAAAATGAAAACAAAAGTTATACTCATGGCAGCAGCCATCGCTGCTCCTTTGCTGCTCGGCTCTTGCGCCTCAAAGAAGGCTGTGGCCGACGGCACCGCAACACCATCTACCTCGTCGAAACACAACGCCAAGACCGAGACTGCCGACGACAACACCGTCACGACCATGGCGTTCCTGCAAAAGGTCAACGACAACCAGGTCTATGCCAACGACATCGTGGGCAACATCAGCTTCAACCTCACAGCAGGAAGCAAGGACATCACCGTGCCGGGAGCGCTGCGCATGCGCAAGGACAAGGTCATCCGTCTCCAACTCTTCATACCCATTCTCGGAACAGAGGTGGGCCGACTGGAGTTTACGCCCGACTATGTGCTCGTCATTGACCGTCTGCACAAGGAATATGTGAAGGCCGACTATTCGCAAGTCGACTTCCTACGCCAGAACGGCATCACCTTCTACAGCCTTCAGTCGCTCTTCTGGAACCAGCTCTTTGTGCCGGGAGAGAAGAAGGTCGGTCAGGGACAGCTCAATAAGTTTGATGCCGCGCTCGCCGGCACCACACCACGGGTCACGGTGACGCAAAACAGCGGCCGCATGCAGATGGCATGGCAGACCGACCGCCAGACAGGACGCATAAACGAGGCCAACATCTTGTACCGCAGTCAGGCTCACGGCGAGTCGACGCTCAACTGGAAATATTCTTCTTTCAAGGCCGTGGGTGTGAAGCAGTTTCCGGCACAGCAGGTTTTCAAGTTTTCCACAACAGCCTCCAAAAAGGTGCCGCCTGTGCAGGTGAGCATCAGGATGAACGACGTCAAGACATCGTCCAACTGGGATGCCCTCACGGAGGTGTCGCCAAAATATAAGCAGATCGACGCTACCGACGTGCTGCAGAAGCTGTTGCAGTTTTAAGCCCGCGCACATGTCATCCCTCTTTTTTATCTGAAAAAATCAATTAATGTCAATGAAAAGAATAATCATTGTTTCTCTCCTCGCTCTGCTCGCCTTCTCCACACAGGCGCAGCAGAAGCGCAACACGTCAAAGCAAAAGGCCACGGTCACACGCTCTACAGCAACAAAGCGCAAGAGCTCCGCTGCCTCGTCGCGCAGCAACGCGGCAAGAAAAGGTGCGCAGAAAGCCAAGGGCAGGCAGACTGCCAGGAACAAGGGCAAGAACAAGAAAGGCACAGCCAGCTACACCAACGCCTCCATTCGCGGTCTGCAGAACCAGCGCTCGCAGGTGCAGAAAAAAATAAGACAGCAGGAGCAGGCCCTTCGTGCCAACAAGGCCGACGTGAAGAAGCGTCTGCAAAACCTCATGGTGATCAACACCGAGATAGGGGAGCGACAGAAGAAGATTGACAACATACAGAGCGACATCTCCCACATCGACAACAACATCGGCATCCTGAACGCCCAGCTCAAGACGCTTGAGCAGCAGCTTAACGAGCGTAAGGCGCGTTACATAAAGTCGATGCGTTACATCACCCGTCAGCACACCTTCCAGGACCGTCTGCTCTTCATCCTCTCGGCGAGGGGCTTCGCGCAGATGTATCGTCGTCTGAGGTTTGCACGCGAGTATGCCGCCTACCAGCGTGTGCAGGGCGAGGCTGTGAAGGCCAAGCAGGCACAGGTCGACGATAAGCACCGTCAGCTGCAACAAGTCAAGGGCCACAAGACCACGCTGCTCGCAAAAGGTCAGGAGGAACGCAAGGCTCTTGAGGGTCAGCAGACGGAGCAGCAAAACATGGTGGCATCGCTGCAAAAGCAGCAGAAGACCATTCAGCAGATCATAGACCAGCAGAAGAAGGTCAACGCAAAGCTCAACGCCGAGATCGACCGGCAGATAGCCATAGAGGTGGAGAAGGCCCGCAAACGTGCCGAGGCTGAGGCCCGCCGCAAGGCTGAGGCCGAGGCTGCAAGAAAACGGGCTGCCGAGCTGGCACGCAAGAAGGCGCAGGCTGAGGCTGAGGCGCGTGAGAACGCACGGCGTGTTGCCGAGGCGAAGGCGCGTGAGCAACGCCTCAAGGAGGCGGCGCGTCTGGCGGCACAGCGTGAGAACGCGGCACAGCGCGAACGTGCCGAGCAGGCGGCGCGTGAGGCCGAGGCAGCACGTCTGGCGGCTGAGCGCAAGGCTGAGGCCGATGCAAAGCGCAACAAGAAGGCTATTGCTGAGGTCAAGGAGAATGCTCACGAGGCGCTTACCGTGCCGTCGGCTGACCGTGCGCTGTCGGGAGCGTTCGAGCAGAACCGTGGCCGTCTGCCCATGCCCATCACGGGCAGCTACCGTGTGGTGAGCCATTTCGGACAGTATAACGTGGAGGGCCTGAAGGGTGTGACGCTCGACAACAAGGGCATCAACATCCTCGGATCGCCTGGCGCACAGGCACGAAGCATCTACAACGGCGAGGTGAGTGCCGTCTTCGGCTTTAGCGGATCCATGGTGGTCATGGTGCGCCACGGCTCTTACATCTCGGTCTACTGTAACCTCTCGTCGGTGTGTGTGAGCCGCGGACAGAAGGTGTCGACACGTCAGGCCCTCGGAACGGTGGGACGCGACCACATCCTTCAGTTCCAGCTGCGACATAACATGGCCAAACTCAACCCTGAGAGCTGGATCGGCCGATAACCTTTCAACCTTTTTTCTTATGACCTCTACACAGCTACAACCCGGAACCGTGATCCACGGCACACATAACGACTACCGCATAGAGCGTGTCCTCGGACAAGGGTCGTTTGGCATAACCTATGTTGCCAACGTGCGACTGAAGGGCAGGCTCGGCGCAATCGAGTCGACGGCCATGGTGGCGATAAAAGAGTTTTTCTTGCGCGATGTGAGTAGCCGAAACGGACTGCGTGTGTTCTCCGTGAGTGACAGTACGCTTTGCTCCGACTATCGCCGCGACTTCCTGCGCGAGGCGCAGAACCTGTCGCGGCTTGACAACGACCACATCGTCAAGGTGCTCGAGACCATTGAGGAGAACGACACGGTCTATTATGTCATGGAATATCTCTCTGGCGGCAACCTCGACCAGCATATCCTCTCTCACGGCAAGCTCTCTTGTCGTGAGGCGCTCGACATAGCTATACAGATTGGCGAGGCGCTCAAGTGTATGCACGCCCAGCACATGCTGCACCTCGACCTCAAACCGCTTAACGTCATGCGGGGCGAGGACGGACACATCGTGCTCATCGACTTCGGATTGTCCAAGTGTTTCGGTGCCGACGGACAGCCTGAGTCGAGCACACGCATAGGGCAGGGCACAACAGGCTATGCCCCCATCGAGCAGCACAGCTTCAAGAAAGCCGACGGGTTCATGCCCACGCTCGACATCTATGCTCTCGGTGCCACCCTCTTCAAGATGCTTACAGGCTGCGTGCCGCCCGAGGCGTCGGTGGTGCTCAACGAGGGATTGCCCGTTGACGAACTGTCATCGGCAGGCGTGCCTCCAGCCATCATAGCTCTCGTTGAACGTGCCATGCAGCCTCTGCGCCGCATGCGCCATCAGACCGTCGGCGAGTTTGTTGACGAGGCGCAACGTCTGCTGGCATCGGCCCCCTCGTCGGTGGGCAGACCGGCTTCTCCTTCAGCTGACGTTCCAACGCCTGTTGGGGAAGCAACCCGTAGGTCGGACGGTTGGTCTGACATACCGAAAAGTGTTTTTGCTGTTCGTGAGACCATCATCCCCAACGATGAGACGACCGACCGCGAAGGTGCTGTCAAGGAAGACCGTCCTGCAAAGATAGAGGTGCGCTGGGAGCGGAACCTCGGTGAAGACACCAAGCAGAAGCTGCGCTCGTTCCTCTCTGGCATGAAACGTAGGAGGGTGTGGAACAACCATCCTTATGACGACGACGGCGACAAGGTGGAGGTCTTTACGCTTGGCGACAATTCGCTCGCAAAGGCCATGAGCATTATAAACAACCGCGCAACCGACGGCTATTTCCCGCGCCTGAACCTACAGACAGCGTTGCGTGCCGTGCTTCTGTTTGAGCAGATGACAGGGCTCTCGTTCCGTCTTGCCTCTGAGAACGAGGTGGTCTTTGACCGTTATGATCCCGAACGTAAAGACCACTATCTTTGTTTCGACGGATTTAAAGATGGCTTCTACCTTATTCACAAAGACGATTTGTATGCCCCAAGGATGGAAGGTATGGAGTACATAACCAAGATTTACGCCCGCACCCATCTGTTTTCTGACGATTACGGAATGCAGATTGTCTGTGATGGCGCATCGCCCATGGTCAATGGTGCGATGTTCAACCTCCGTGCCACACAGATGACGTATGAAGAGATGCAACCCATCGGCAACTCGTTCTATAGGGTAAGAAGCGGCAACCAGTGGAACATCTCTTCTTACTTCTCGCCCGTCATGCCTTTGCTGCCCCAATGGCACGACAACATCAGCGATTTCTCTGTCCACACCGTACCGGGGCCTGCCTTCGGTTTGCCTTATGTGGGCGTTAAGGCCACCGACCTCTCGGGCTACACCTATTATTATAAGTGGACCGGCAGCCGCTTTGAGCTTATAGCTAAATATGACAAGAAGGAAAGGGAAGAACGTGAGCAGTTCACATAAGCCACCGGTAGCTTGTTGATGTGATGTTTACGACAGCATGTATATGCGATTTTTTCTTCCGTTTTCCCCTGTTCTAAGGAGCTCCCGATTTCTGCATATTTATGCAATTTTCGGCTCTTTTTTAGAGCCATTTTAAAAGGGCCCAACTTACGATTTGAAAGTGCCCATTTGACGTCCTCAAAGAGGCTCTTTGACGAGCTCATTAAGGCCCTTTGACAGCCTCAAAGAGCCTCTTTGACAAAACCACCCCTATTTTAAGAGTTGTTAACAAAAATAGTAAATATAACCCTGCTTATTTTTGAAAACAGAAAGTAAAACCCTTTGTTTTGCTTACAACCGCTGTTTTGGATATTTATTCATTTCTCCCTTCTGTTTTGCATAAATATTCATTTCTGCGCATAAAAACACCATCGGTTTTCCACGAAAAAGTTCGGTTCCTAAATATTCTTTTCATCCCGTCAATCCTCCCTCGCATTAAAAAATCCGTGAGTGAGATCCGTGTGCGACCCTCTCAATTAATTCCGTGAGCCAGTCCCCTTCATAAAGATTCGTTAAATTCGTGCGAGAAGTATATTCCTCAAGCACCAAGATTCGTTTAATTCGTTTAATTCGTTCGAGATTTATATTCCTCAAGCACAAGATTCGTTTAATTCGTTTAATTCGTGTTCAAAAAAAATAAAATTCGTGTTCAAAAAATAAGATTCGTGTTCCATGCACCGCGTCACCTGCCATACATGTAATCTGTGTGGATGTGCACGCACACACCTACGCGCCCGCATGCGTATATTTTATAAGGTAAATTAAGCGTTTTATCCTTTCTAA
>OLFV01002347.1_pt1 | contig 14469 bp, 10 predicted proteins | sample 1605551 | NCBI WGS metagenome assembly OLFV01 (sample SAMEA3888922, study PRJEB22519) | human gut metagenome | biome: human gut; feature: human-associated habitat; material: faeces | place: Denmark | collected 2011
CGCCGCTGACGCGGCGTGCCTCCGGCGGTCAAGGTTGTTTTCAACACTATTCTACTACAGAGCGGAGGGAAAAGAGTTCTTGACAAGGCGGCAAAGCCGATGAAATCCTTTGCCGCAACCTCATCCTCTGAGGGAAAGGCAATCCGCATGCTCCCTCCCCGCCGGCCGCGGAACCTGTCGGCGGACGGGGCGACTGTGGATTGAAACATCGGAAGAGGCGTCTATGAACATATCCGAACTTTCCGGCACGCCCGGCAGCGGCGGCCCCATACTTGCGCTGGACATCGGCAGCGGCACACAGGATGCCCTTCTCGCCGTTCCCGGCGTCGCCCCGGAAAACTGGTCCCGTTTCGTTCTGCCCACGCCCGCGCTTCAGGTGGCCGCACGCATCCGCGAACTCACGGCACAGCGCACTCCCGTCTGGCTGCACGGCTCCAACATGGGCGGAGGCTTCGGCGGAGCGGTGGCAGAACACCTGAAGCTGGGCCTGCGTCTCGCCGCCACGCCCCAGGCCGCCTCCGCCCTGCATGACGACGTGAACCGCGTCCGCGCCATGGGCGTCACCATTACGGAGGATGAGCCTCCGCACTGTCCGGTTGGCTTCGCGCCCGTCTTTCTTTCCGACTGTCCGCCGGGGTTCTGGAACCGGCTGCTTGAAGCAGCCGGACTGCCGCGGCCCGCGCTTATTGTGGCGGCAGCCCAGGATCACGGCATCCATGCCGATACCGGCAACCGGGAAGGCCGCTTCCGCCTGTGGAAACGCCTGCTCCGCGAAAGCGGCGGCGATCCGGCAAAATGGCTGTACGCCGAGGCTCCGGCCGAATGTACGCGGCTGGCCGCGCTGCAGCGCGCCATCGGAGGCGGCCCGGTGGCGGATACCGGCACGGCGGCGGTACTCGGCGCGCTGGCCACGCCGGAAGTTGCGGAACGTTCCGACCGCGAGGGCGTGCTCGTGGTCAACGCGGGCAACAGCCATACCACGGCCTTTCTCGTGTTCCGCCGCCGGGTGCTGGGTATTTATGAACATCACACCGGCATGCTGTCCGCCGCCGAACTGGCAAAGGATCTGGACGAATTCCGTCTCGGCTGGCTGCCGGACGAACAGGTTCGCGCCACCGGAGGTCACGGCTGCGTGTTCGAGACTCTTCCGCCCGAGGCGGAAGGGTTCCGTCCGGCCTTCATCCTCGGTCCGCGCCGTGAACTTCTGCGCGGGCGCGGCGCGTTCATCGCCCCCCATGGGGACATGATGCTGGCGGGCTGCCACGGCCTGCTGCACGGTCTTGCGGCCGCAGGTCGGACATAGTTCCACCGGCGCGCCGCCTGTGCGGCCGCCCCCTCCCCTCTGTTTCCGTCCGGCGTTTCCGCCGGAATCCTCATGCAACCCTTCCAGCCCACGGACCCATCAGATGGAATATTACGACATAGCCGAAACATGGAGCGCGGATCGCATCCGCGAGGAACAGACCAGACGCCTGCGGGCGGTTGTCGCGCAGGCCCGCAAGGCTCCCTTCTACGCGCGGATTCTGGATGAGGCGGGCCTGTCGCCGGAGGATATCGCCTGTCCCGAGGATATCCGCCGTCTGCCCTTCACCAGCAAGGACGATCTGCGCGCCCAGTATCCGGATCGCCTGTGCTGCGTTCCCCGCGCCGATCTTGTGCGCATGCACTGTTCCAGCGGCACCACCGGCTCCCCCGTGGCCATCTGCTATACGCGGAAAGACGTGGAAGCATGGGCCGATCTCATGGCCCGCAGCATGTTTGCCGCAGGCATCCGCCGGGAAGACACCTTTCAGAACATGTCCGGCTACGGACTGTTCACCGGAGGACTTGGCATCCACTACGGCGCGGAGCGCCTCGGCTGCATGACCATTCCCGCCGGGGCGGGCAATACCCGCCGCCAGATCAAGCTGATCAAGGATTTCGGCGTTACCGCAGTCCACATTCTGCCTTCCTATGCCCTGCACGTGGCGCGGCAGATCGAGGAGGAAGGCGAAGACCCCCGCGCCCTGCCGCTGCGCATCGCGCTGGTGGGCGCCGAACCCTATACGGAGGAAACCCGCCGCCGGATTGAGTCCATGCTGGATCTCAGGGTTTACAACAGCTTCGGCATGTCGGAAATGAACGGCCCGGGCGTCGGCATCGAATGCGAGGCGCAGAGCGGGCTTCACATCTGGGAGGATGCCTACATCCTGGAAATCATCGATCCGGAGACGGGCCGTACCCTGCCCGACGGGGAAGTCGGTGAACTGGTCATGACCACGCTCACCCGCGAGGGCATGCCCCTGCTGCGCTACCGTACGCACGATCTCACCCGCATCATTCCCGGAGACTGCGCCTGCGGCCGCAGACACCGCCGTATCGACCGCATTCTCGGCCGCTCGGACGACATGTTCATTCTCAAGGGCGTGAACATTTATCCCATGCAGGTTGAACAGGTGCTGATGAGCTTCCCCGAAGTGGGACATAACTACCTCATCAGGCTGGAAAAGCAGGGTCTGCTGGAAACGCTGCGCGTCCTCGTGGAAATCCGGGAGGAACATTTCGTGGAAGACATGCGCGTGCTGCGCGGCCTCCAGGAAAACATCGCCCGCCGTCTGCGCGATGAAATCCTGGTGACGCCGAAAGTTGATCTTGTGCAGGGCGGCAGCCTGCCCCGCTCCGAAGGCAAGGCACAGCGCGTTGTGGATATGCGCGGCACGCCCGAAGGCGGGAACTGATCCATGAGCACCGCCCTTGTTTCCCTTTTCCTTGTGGTGCTGACGATCTGCGTACTGCTCAATCTTGTCATGCTGCCCGGCAACTGGGCCGTGGTCGGACTGACAGCCCTCTACGCATGGCTCGGCCCGGAGACGCCCGAACTGGGTGCGCTCTTTTTTGTCGCTCTTGTCGGCATGGCCGTGGTAGGGGAAGTGGTGGAATTCCTGACCCAGATCTGGGGAGCGAAGAAGTACGGCTCATCCGGCAAGGCCACCTTCGCGGGCATGATAGGAGCCATTGCCGGTGCGATATTCTTCGCGCCCTTCCTGTTCGGCATCGGCGCCATTTTCGGCGCGCTGGCCGGAGCGTGGGCCGGCTGCTACGCCGCGGAACGCCTGCTGGCCCACCGCTCCCAGGCCGACGCCGTCACCGCCGCCAACGGCGCGCTGGTGGGGCGTTTTCTCGGCATGGTCGTCAAGCTCGGTCTCGGCATTGCCATGGTCGTTCTGACGGCTTCCGCCGTCTGGCCCGGTCAGAGCATTTCATGAGCGAAATGCTCCACTTCAGTCCAGCAGGGCGAGACTGAAGCCGCGACGCCCCCTTTTCCCTCCCAAAACCTTTTGATGCGCCGCTCGCGCAGTGCTGCGCGAGCCTTTCCCCCACAACCTCGCCATCCCGGAGGGCATACGTTGAATCAGGGAACTTCCGCCGACGCCATGCGCCGCCTCCGTCTCGTTCTGGTGCGCACACGCTTTCCGGAAAATGTGGGCACCGCTGCCCGTGCCTCGGCCAACTTCGGCCATGCGCCGCTGTTCCTCATCGATCCGGAGCGATGGGGCGAATCGGGCAAGGCCAGGGCCATGCCTCTGGCTACGGCTCAGGGCGCGCCCATGCTGGACAGCCTCACCGTCTCCCCTTCTCTGGCCGATGCCGTGGCCCCCTGCACGCTGGTCATCGGCACCACCGCCCGCACCGGGGGCTGGCGGCGGCAGCTCTTCACGCCCGGGCAGGCGGCGGCCCGCGTGGCGGAACGTCTCACGGCGGGCGAAGATGTCGCCCTTGTGTTCGGCCCGGAAGACCGCGGTCTGAGCAACGGGGATCTGGAGCACTGCGGCATGCTGGTCACCGTGCCCACCGCGCCGGATGCGTCTTCCCTCAATCTCGCCCAGGCCGTCCTCCTGCTGGTGTACGAATGCTTTCTCGCCCTGCCCGATGCGCCGCGCGTGCCGGATCTCGGCGCGCTGTCCCGCCGCATCACGCAGGAGGAGCGTGACATTCTGCACCGTACGCTCAAGGAAACGCTGCTGGAACTGGACTTCCTCAAGGCCGGCAACCCCGACTATTTCTTTCTGCCCATGGCGCGTTTTCTGGATCGGGCCGATATGCGGCGGCACGAAATGGACATGTTCATGGGCATCTGCCGCCAGATCCGCAGCAGGACGAACGCCGTCCGCTCCCGGAGCTGAATGTGCCGGAAGCCCCGAATCTGATCATACAGCTCCAGCGCATGGGAGATCTCGTTCTGAGCTTCCCCCTGATGGCCTGGCTGAAGGCGGCCGAGCCGGAACGTCCGCTGTGGGTGCTGGCCGAACCCGTTTTCTTCAAGCCGCTTATGCCTCTTTCCCCCAGTGTTGTCTTCTTTCCGCCCGAAGCGGAAGAGCAGCTCGCCCATACGCCGCTGCACCGGGTCGTCAACCTCAGCCACAGGCCGGAAGCCGCGCGTATCGCGGGCCGCATGAAGGCTGAACAAAAACTGGGCGCATGCTGCGAGGGAAGCGCGACCCGCATCCGGGGAGACTGGCAGTTGTACCGCGCGTCTCTGGTGCACAACAACCGGCATAACCTCTTTCACTGGGCGGATCTCAACGCGCTGGATCTCGTTTCGCCCGCCGCCATGCGCCGCACGACCTGGCCCGTTCCCCGCATTCCCTGCCTGACGCGCGGGGGCCGGACAGGTCTTTTCGTCGGCGCGAGCGAAGCGGCCAAGCGCCCCGACCCCGCGTTCTGGGGCGAGCTTGCGCGTGAACTGCTGCGCCGGGGGCACAAGCCCGTTTTTCTCGGAGGCGAGGCCGAACGTCCGCTGGGGGCCGCCGCCGCGCTTGCGGCCGGTCTGCCGCACAGCAACCTGTGCGGGCATTTCCGCCTGGACGAACTGCTCCGCTTCCTGCGGAAGATTGATCTGCTGATCACACCGGATACCGGTCCCATGCATGTCGGCGCGTGGGGCGGCACGCTCACGCTCAATCTGTCCATGGGGCCGGTCAATGCATGGGAAACCGCGCCCTTCCCGCCCGGCCATTTCGTTCTGCGCTCCACGGCCTCCTGCGTGGGCTGCTGGCGCTGCACGCGGAATCCGGAATCCCCTCCCTGCCGTGAACTCTTCCGGCCCGCGCGCATCGCCTTTCTGGCGCACTGCCTGCTCTCCGGCAGGCATGAACAGTTTCCCCGCCTTTCCGGGCTTGAACTGCTGCGTACACGGCGCGCGGCGTCGTCCGGCCTGTTTGAGCTGGAAAAACTGTCCGGACGGAGCGGGGAGGATTTCCCCCGGAATGCGCGCGCCGCGCTGGATCATTTCTGGCATGAGTGGTTTCTTGACCGGCTCGGCGGCCGGGCTCCCTCATTCGGGCACGCCGCGCGCCGTCTTGCGGAGGAGTATCCCCGTGCGCTCCTGCTGCTGCGGGATCGCCTGCCCCGCATCCAGGCGGAATGCGCTCTGGCCCTGCGCCGCGGCTCCCTTCTGCCGGAAGCGTTCTGGCGCGGCACGCCCCCCATGCTCCGCCCGCTGACCGGCTACCTTCAGCTTGTGCTGGAAAACGGCGACTACCACAGGGACGCGTGGAAAACCGCGCTGGAACATCTGGAGCTTCTTGCCGCGCTGCTGGCGGAAATGCGGAGCCGTTCCCTTTGACGGATACGCCCGGAGCGCCTGCTTAAAAAACATCAGAAGGCCATTATGTTTCAATCCACAGTCGGCCCATCCGGCGACTGACTGAAGCAGCCGACGGACAGGGGGCGTGCGGATTGCCCCTCCCTGAAAGGAGGAATTGCAGAAAAGGTTTTCATCGGCTTCGCCGTCGTGTCAGCCGCTCTTTTCCCCCTGAAGGGGGAGCTTTCAAACCGCAAGGGAATTTTTGATGAAATATGCGCTGCTGAAGCGGCAATCGGGCATCGGCTTCGCAATCATCGTTATCATGGCAAAGGGCTTCGGCTGGCTCGGTTTCTGATTTTCTTTTTCCTTCCTCCCTTCCCCCAGCCGCCTCCGGGCGGCTTTCTGCCGCCCGGCAAACCTTGCCGCCCTCCCGCAAATTCCCCCTGTTTTTATTGAAATTTTCATTTTGGCATACTCCTTGAATATCTCCCGGCACAAGGAGTCCGCCATGCAAATTATGCCGGAAAACAATCTCGCCCGTACCGCGGCCGGAACAGCGGCATCAGCCAGCCTCTATGCCGATCAGGCGGGGGATCTCTTCGGGCTGGAAATCTCCAGACTGCTGCAGGATGACCCGCAGGGCAGCCTGCCCGCCGAGACGGCGGAAATGGAGGAGGATGAAGAGGATGAAGATGAGCGCGCCGAGAGTGCGGCGTCTTCTCCCTACAACCCCGTTCTCCGGCCTGTTTCCCCCTTTGAGCCGCAGGAAGTGCGCCTTACGCCCGGTGAAGCGGACAGCATCGTCGAAGCCATGCGCGAGGACGGTGTCCCCGCCAATGTGCTGAATGCGGTGAAGGACGCGGGCAGGACCGCGGGCGGCGCCACGCTGGACATGCTCATGAACGCGGTCCGCAAGGCTCTGAACGGTGAAAGGGCTGAACTGTCAAAGGCCGACGGGGCGCAGCTTTCCTCCCTGTCCGGCAAGCTGGCGGGAGCGCAGAGCCGTGAACTCGCGCAGCTTCTTGCCTCCGCCTCCGAATCAGGCTCCGCCTCCGATGCGCGGAATGCGCTTGCCGCCGTGCTGAACAGCCTGAACAACGCTTCTTCCGTCAGCATGAACAAGGAAGAAATGAGCGCCCTGCTCAAGGCTCTCGGCATCTCCGGGGATACGAGCAAGGGTATCCTTGCGGCATTTGACGACCATCGTTCCCTGACCATGAAGGGCGGGGATTTTGCGGAACTGCTCAAGCCCGCCGGGGCGGAGCTTGCTTCCCGGGTCAATCAGCTTGACAGTGCGCTCGCCAGCCTTCAGAAGCAGGCCGCTCCCGTCATGAAGGAAGCCCGGCGCCGTGAAGAACTGGAACGCATGGCCGGAATGCGCGAGGATCAGGCGGTATCCCGTTCCCGCATTCTGATCAGGGATACCGCCACGCAGGCTGCTCCCGGACGCGAAGATCAGATCGCGCAGGACAAGCAGACCCGCGCGGCAGCCCTGCGCGATACGGCGCAGACCAGAGCCGATGCCGAAGCGCATCTTGAAGCCGGACGGGATGTCCGGCAGCAGCAGGAACAGACCGCCTCCCACAGGGATGCCATGGCCTGGGGGCAGTTGCGCGATGACGAACGTCTCGGACGCGACGCGGGCGGACGGGAACGCGGACGGAATCTTTCCGCAGCCATGACCGGCGCGGAAAACCGGAACGCATCACGCGCGACGGCATCCTTCTCCACAGGTTCGCCCTCCGGCATTTCCGGCGGAATGTTCGCCGCCATGCCGCAGGGAGCCGATTTCGCCGCGCAGGCAGGCAAGACCGGCAGTCTGCCCTCCACCCTTCCTTCCCAGACGCTGAACCAGATTGAACAGGCTATTCTCAGTTCTTCCCGGAACGGGGTACAGCGTCTTGAAGTCAAGCTCAATCCCGTGGAACTCGGCGCCATGACCATAGCTCTCGCCACCAATCGCCAGGGCGAAGTCAGCGCCGTGATCCGGCCTGAGAAGGAGGAAACTGCCGCCCTCATCAATCAGCAGGTGGATCAGATTCGTGCGGAACTGGAAAATCAGGGCTTCAAGGTGGACAAGGTGGAAGTCCAGACCCAGCTTGCGGATCAGGGCGGGCAAAACTGGCAGGGTGCGCAGCAGCACAATGCCTCCCGCGATCTTGCGGAAAGAGCAAGTATTCTTGAGCAGTTGCGCAATCTCAGCCGCCTCGGCTCCGAGCCGGAAAATGTTTTGGCACGCGGTATGCATGGAGTGGACGGCAACGGACGTGAAGCGGCAAATGCTTCCGCCCGGGGGCTGCATCTCGTGGCCTGACGCATTCTGAAACTTCACCGAGGATACCATGTCAACCACTTCCGCTCTTGACTCCGCATACAGCAACGCTCTCGGCAGCGCAATTTCCAGCTCCACCGGCGGCTCGGATCTGGGCAAGGAAGAGTTTCTTCAGCTCCTGGTCACCCAGTTCCAGTATCAGGACCCGCTGAACCCCATGGAAGACAAGGAATTCATCGCCCAGCTCGCCCAGTTCTCCAGCCTTGAGCAGAACATGCAGATGAACGAGAATCTGGAGAATCTGCTCTCCCTGCAGCAGCAGCAGACAGTTATCGGGGCGGCCAACTACATCGGCAAGACGGTGTCCGCGCGCGGCTACGGCATTTCCTGGGAGCCGAACTCCACGGGCACCGGCGGCAAGGCCTCCACCGTGGACTGGGCCACCGGCGAAGACGCGGCCTCCGTCACGGTGAACATCCTCGATTCCTCGGGTTCACTGGTCAACACCTACGATCTCGGCGCCTCTACGGCCGGTTCCATCAATACCTTCAAGTGGGACGGCAAGAACTCCATGGGCAGCTTTGTGAACAAGGGCGTGTACACAGTGAGCTTTGTGGCCAAGACCGAGGCGGGCAAAACCACCTTTGTGGATACCCAGGTTTCCGGCGTGGTCAACGGCGTGTCCAATTACAACGGCGTCCAGTATGTGCGTCTGGAAGACGGCCGCACCGCCACGCTGGACAACATCCGCGAAGTTGTCGCGGCGGACGAGGCCACGGAAGAACTGACCGGCCCCGACGTCATCAACGTCACGGACGGCAAGGCCACAGTGGTCCGTTATTATGTTCCGCAGGAAATCCGCGGATGCAGCGTGACCATTACCGACGCCAGGGGCGAGGAAGTGTACAAGAACTCGGATCTCGGCGTTCATTCGGAAGGCACCTTTGAATATGAATGGGACGCCAAGGATTCCGAAGGCAATGGCGTGGAAGACGGTCAGTACCGCGCCCAGTTCTTCGGCATCGATGCGGACAACAATATGGTTGCCATCGAATGTGTGCCTGAAGACGTGAACTGATAACCGGTTTTTCCGGCGGGAAAAATATTCCCGCCCTCCCAGTCGGGAGATCCGGCCGTCTGAGGGGACGGCCTCAAGACAAACGCAAGGATTGAAGGAGAAAAATCATGAGCCTCAGCGCCAGCATGTGGACAGGTGTATCCGGTCTTCTCGCCCACGGGGAAAAGATGAACGTGGTGGGCAACAACCTCGCCAACGTGAGTACCGTGGGCTTCCGCGGCCAGCGTATGGACTTTGCGGACTTCGTGTACGCGAATACCTATACTTCCGCCGGAACAGGCCAGATCGGGCGCGGCGTCAAGGTAGGGGCGATCATGGGCAACTTCGCCCAGGGGTCCTTTGAAACCACCACCAACGCCACGGACCTCGCCATTTCCGGCTCCGGCTTCTTCAAGGTCAACAAGATCGGCAAGGATCAGGGCTTCTACACCCGCGCGGGCAACTTCTCCTTCAACAGCGAAGGTTATCTGGTGGACCCCAACGGTTATGCCCTGCAGGGCTGGATGGTGGACAACACGGGCGGCATCTCCCGCGCCTCCGGCGGTCTGAACCCCGATTCCGTGACCAGCCAGGATACCTCGGACATCATCGGTTCCGGCACGCCCACCGATATCAAGCTGGATACCTGGACGGTGTTCCCGCAGCAGACAACCAACATGACCTTCAAGGTCAATCTGCCCTCAGCCTCTTCGGATCACGCCCGCTCCAACACCAACCCCTTCGCCTCCCTGATGGAAGCGTGGAACGGCACGCAGCCGCAGGGCAGCGAAAACACGCCGTACATCGCCTCCAGTTCCTACGCCTCTTCCACCACGCTCACCGTGTACGACGAGGCGGGCAGCAAGCACACCGTCTCCATCTACTACGACAAGGTGGACAAGGACGACGTGGAGGGGCTGGGCAACAACTCCATGTGGGAATACATCGTCACCATGGATCCCGCCGAGGATCAGCGCCAGTATTGGGATGACGCCGCGGGAGAACTCCGCAATGTGAACGAGACGAAAATGGGCGGCGTGCTTGCCTCCGGCACCATCACCTTTGACGCGGCCGGCCGCATGACCAACCAGAGCTGCTATACCTGGGGCGGTTCCCAGAGCCCGGATACCAATCCCAACAGCTTCACGGAAGTACCTGACCCCACCAATCCGCTGAACTCGCTGCAGGTGATCAACCTCGACCCCACGGATCTCAACAACTGGTATCCGGCGGAAATTTCCAGCAACGGCTACCCCATTGTGGTGGCCAACTTCTCCGGCGTGCTTGATGCGCAGACCTCCGGTTCCACCAATGGCGAACGCTACGGGATTGAACTGAACTTCGGCGTCAAGGTGGGGAATTTCGACGCGCCGTGGGAAAACACCGCATCTCTCGGCTCCCTTGCCGTCACGCCCTATGCGCAGAACGGCGCGGGCAAGTCTCCGGAATACTACGAGATCAACCCCGACTACGATCCCAAGGCTCCGTGGGATGACCGCAACCACTATCAATGGAAATTCAAGGGGGTGGACTACGGAACGCCCGGCACCGCCGCAGGTGACGCCGCACTTCTCAGCGCTATCCAGTCCATGTACGGCAATATCCCCGTCACCAGCGGCGCTCTCGGCACTTATGCCGATGCGGGGGGCGTGGCCCAGCCGCTTCCGCCCGATACGGTGTACTTCAATATTACCGACAAGAAGTTCTATCAGGCCGACGGCACCCCGTATACACCCGGCTCCACGGAGGAAACAAACGCACTGAATCTCTTCACCGCCAACTGGGATACGTCGCAGGGCACCAAGAATGTGGTCATGAAAGACCTGGTTGGAGAGAAACTCGCCTCAATGACTCCCAAGGACACCTCCGTCATGGTTGCGGCCACTCCGGCCAATGCCAACCATGTAGCGGAATTCAACAAGCCCATTGTGCTGGAATCCTCCGCCTGCACCAGCCTGAACAGTTCCTTCACCGCCAACCAGGCGCAGGACGGCTACGGCTACGGCGATCTTACCAGCTACAACGTCGACGCGAACGGCATTCTGTACGGAGTGTACTCCAACGGCGTCACCCTGCCCCTGGCCCAGGTCTGCATGTATGACTTCACCTGCCAGCAGGGGCTGCGCCGTGAAGGCAACAACCTGTTCAGCCAGACCCGCGCCTCTGGCGAACCCAAGTCCGGCGCGGCGGGGGTGGCCGGACTCGGCACCATCAACAGCTACTCGCTGGAACAGTCCAACGTGGACATGTCAACGGAATTCGTGCAGATGATCACCACTCAGCGCGGTTTCCAGTCCAACAGCAAGCTGATCACCACCACCGACACCATGCTTGAGACAGTCATCAGCATGAAGCGTTAGCCTCAGACTGTTCTTCTGGAACGTCCAGTCAGGTCCCTGTGTTCCGGCACGCAGGCTTCACGCCGCCATCGGAGCTTGACGCCGCAAGTCAATTGCGGCTGCTCCGATGGCGCGGCCGGGTCTCGCCCTGTTCAACTCCGCAGAGCATTTCATGAGCGAAATGCTCCATCCTTGTGGGGGGCTTCCCCTCGGTCCCCAAAACGAAAGGCCGCCCGGAAAAATATTCCGGGCGGCCTTTCGTTCCGCTCAACCAGAAAACATGGCCGCTCAACCATGTTTCAATCCACAGTCGCCCCATCCGGCGACTGACTGAAGCAGCCGACGGAGAGGGGCGTGCGGATTCCCCTCACCGATGGGCAGGGTTGCGGAAAAGGCTTCGCCGTCTTGTCAACGCCTCTTTTCCCCCTGAAGGGGGAGGTCTCAAACCGCAAAGGAATTTTTGATGAGAATTTTCCGTCACGGCCTGCCCTGCGGACGCTCCAGACTGCCCCGGATACGCGTTGCGGACGCGGGCAGACAGACTGTAACGCTCCTGCACGGCTGCCGTCTCTTTCACTCAGGCCAGCGTCAATGCGGCGTACGCCCGGAAAGGCGGATATCAGCCATGAAGCGCCCGGACTCTGTTGCAGGACCGTATTGATGGCGCTGTGCGAGGCGTGCGGTTCCGCCCCGGCAGCGAGCAAAGGCAGCCCGTGTTCCACACGGACAAAGGCGGCATGTGTCCCGGATCACCAGAGCCTCCGTGCGGCGCGGCCGCATGGAGGCTCTGCTCCGCTACTCGCTCTCGCCTGCGTTTTGCGCGGAAAACGCTGATCCCGCACTCCGTTGCCCCCCTCCATGCCGCATTGCCGGGGGGCGGGGGGCGTGAAGCCTTCCGGCCGGAACACAGAGTCCCGGCCGGAAGATGTTTTCAACAACAAAACGCTCCGGGGACGCTCCATGTTTCAATCCACAGTCGCCCCATCTGCCGACTGACTGAAGCAGCCGACGGAGAGGGGCGTGCGGATTCCCCTCACCGATGGGCAGGGTTGCGGAAAAGGCTTCGCCGTCTTGTCAACGCCTCTTTTCCCCCTGAAGGGGGGAGGCCTCAAACCACAAAGGAATTTTTGATGAGCAGGGAAAACGGACAGAAACGTCAGACGTGCAGGGAGTTTTTTTCTATCATCCGCACGGTATGACTGATCTGACGCCCCACCGGACTCTGACGGCTGATCTCCCGCTCCAGCGAAGTGATGCCCTTGAGCACGCTGGAATGTCTGCGGTTAAACCGGCTGCCGATTTCTTCCAGCGTCATGTCCGTGTGCTTGCGCAGCAGAAAATAGGCCGTATTGCGGGCCATGACCAGTTCCTGCCGCCGGGAGCGGGAAGCCAGTTGCGAAGGCGTCAGCTTGTAGCTCCGGCATACCAGTTCCACCACTTCTTCCAGGCTCAGCGTGGAATTTTCCCGCGCCACCTGCCGGATAACTTCAAACGCCATGGCCTCCGACACCGGGCAGCCTTCCAGTCTGGCCTGAAGCGTGAGGTTGTTCAGACATCCCTCCAGCATGCGGACGTCGCCCGTTATGCGATCCGCCAGCATCGCCGCCACGGAATCGGGCAGAATGATGGAATTGCGCCGGGCCTTGCGCTGGAGGATATGCAGGCGGGTCTCACGGTCGGGACGGGCAATGGACGCGACGAAACCGGAACAGAAACGTGACACGAGCTGGCTGTCCACGCCCTGCAAATCACGGGGAGCAAAGGAGCTGGTCAGCACCACACGGCCGCCGCGCGACTGGAGGGTCTTGATCGTGGCGAGCAGGGCTTCCTGTGTCTTGTCCTTGCCGCGCAGAAAGTGGACATCTTCCAGCAGCAGCATGTCCAGATTGCGGAATCGCTCATTGAAATCATTCATCTGACCGAAGCGGGAGGCCTGAACGAACATCGTGGTATATTCCTCGGCGGTCAGATATTCCACACGGGCGCCGCGCAGATCGCCCTCGTCACACAGGGCGCGGCCCACGGCCTGGGCAAGATGGGTTTTGCCGAGTCCGGATGCCGAACTGAGAAAAAGCATGTCCACGGGATCGGTTGCGTGCAGAATCTGGGTGGCGGCGGCATGCGCCAGTTGATTGCTGGCCCCGACCACAAAGTCGGCAAAGGAATATTTCCACCCCTGGACAAACGCGGACTGCCGGGCGCGCACATGCGGCATGCTGACAGGCAGCACAAGCTGTTCGCTGGCAGCCAGCACGGCGGGCGCGGAAGGAAGGTCCGTCAGGGAAACCCTGCCGCTCCGCTCCCTCTCGGCCTTCAGCTCCACGTTCAGCTCTCGCCGGGAAAGCGGAGAGGGCAGTACCGGCTTTTCCTGCCGGGGCCGCTCCCTTGCGGATGAAGCGACAATACGAAGTTCAGGCCGGCAGCCCAGAACTTCGGACGCAGCCTGCAGAATGGCGGAACTCAGGCGTTCGCGTACCCATGTGGCCACAAAGTCATTGGCGGCGGCAAGTTCAAGGCTCCACACGGGGCCGGACGCGCCACCGGCACCGGAGGACACGCTTTCCCCCTTCAGCGAACGCAGTTTTCCCTTGAGGGGATCAAGCCAAACCCTGCACTGAGGTTCAGGCAGATTTTTGTGAAGCTGAATAAGGATTTGCGACCAGCATGCGTTCATGAAAAGAGTATATACGAAATTTTGTCCTGACCGGCTATGGAGAGGACACCCTCCGCTCGTTCCCCCCGCATTTTTTCCTTCCCCAAGTCTTCATTTCAGCAACATATTGTTTTAATATACTTTTACATTTTTGCTAGAGTTTTCATACCACGCGCTGTTACCGGCACGGCAAGGGCTTGTTCATGTCAAGCCCTATTTGTCCACTTTCTTTATCAATATTTTTCCACAATCATAACTCATTTTTTCTTCAAAAATCTAAAAAAATCTCAATATATCTGTAATCCACAATAAAACATATTCTTAGGCACTGCTGACGCCGCCGCATTCCCTCCTCTCTCCGGGGGCCGTCTTCTCCGATCCTGCATGCGGTCTGAAAAACCGGCCCGCCCCGCCGCCTGCCGTCGAAAACTTTTTTCCCCGGCAAACCACTTGACATTCCATCCCGTGCAAGGCTATGTATCACCGGCTGGTTGTTGCATCAGCCTTTTCTGGAGAGGTGTCCGAGCCGGCCGAAGGAGCTCGCCTGCTAAGCGAGTATACGGGCTTAAACCTGTATCGAGG
>OLFV01002353.1_pt1 | contig 14452 bp, 10 predicted proteins | sample 1605551 | NCBI WGS metagenome assembly OLFV01 (sample SAMEA3888922, study PRJEB22519) | human gut metagenome | biome: human gut; feature: human-associated habitat; material: faeces | place: Denmark | collected 2011
TAAGGGATGCTTATTTTCAGATGAGCCATGCGGTTGTTTTTCATGATGAAGTAACTGAGAATGGTAATGTAGTAGTTTTTGATTTAAGCAAAAGAGAAGTGTTAACCGCAGACATTTTGAAGAAGGCCATAGAAAAGCTGACAGATTCCACGCATTATACAGAATGTGCCGGATGCCCTTTAAATGAGAACTGCGATGTTCATAAAAATTGCACCCTACTTAATAGTGCATTATTTCAAGAACGGCTTTTTGTGATTTTACAACGAGTATCCATGAAGGGATATCATGCAACCGTGCGTGAATTACAAAGCCTTATTGCCTATCTGATTTTCGGCAATAGAAGCTGTAAGGAAATAGGTCGTACAACCGGAAGTAATCAGTATAATCTGGTCAACCTGGTATTCTCTGGGAAGGGGGCTCTGTTTGATGCAATTCGAAGCGCAATTGACCCGGTCACTATTTCTCACCCCATATGGGATGAGAGGATTTTGCTGAATGATATTCCAAACGATAGTTGGGTGGATGGCTATGAGATTCCTGCTGAAGCCATAGCCTATGATAACGATGAGTTATTTAGGCTGAGAAAAAGGCAATTCTATTTCTTCAATAAAAACGGAGAAGCGCTTCTAACAATCATGGATGATGATGCTACTCGATTCCAGGCGTTTTTAGGACAGGACAATGGAAAAATAGTCAAGGAATTGGTTCGAAGGTTAAATGCTTTCTTTGGCGCTGTAAAAGCCTCTAACTCGGAGTTGCAGATTTGGACAGGCCATCGTTATGATAATGAGCCGAGGAAGGTTCTGATTTCCACGGGTTCAATTAAGAAAAGTGGATTGAAGATTGGCAGACCGACTCTTTTGAAAAGCATGAAGAGCGGAATTGACATGACCGCAAGCTATATTCGTCTTGAGAAAAAGGATGCTGCAAACATTTTCCTCAAAATTGATTTTGACATGTATATGCTCTTGTCGGAAGCTGAGCGAGGTGTACCAGTCCTTTTCATGGAATCTAACCTTGTCAAGAAGGTCTGGCGCTTTGTCGAGCAACTTCAATCTTTGGGGGATTTAGATGAGGATGATACTATCACAATCTCCTTACTGGATATCCAAAACAAAAAGAAAATATCAGTAACCATCGACAGAGAGGAAAAAAGATATTCCGCTATCGAAGGCGAGAAAGCAAAGGAGGTATAACATGGCAGAGCAGATAAAGCTCCATTCTTTTAGAAAAGAAGTAGACAGCACATATGTTGGGTTTACGCCAAATGGAGGCTCAATTAAGCCTGTCCATGTTGCCAACGGAGTTCAAAGATGCATTTTTGGTGGCTTTAACACGGCAATGCAGATAAAGAGACTTGCTTTAGTTTCAGATGCAAAGGGCAATGTGCCTACAGGAAGTGAGCTCGAAACGATATATGCTGAGTTAGCAAAAAACGAGGCTATTGAAGATGGAATAGCTGAAGGCTCTGTTGAATCCATGCGTAATGTTATGCAGAGACTGTTATCAGCAGATAAGGGTGTATATGTAGTAAAGGGGCTTAAGGATGATATGATATCCTTTACTGCAGGATCAAAATATTTTCTTACAAGATCCTCAATTTATGAGGATACAGGAGAGTTTATTGGCGGCCTAATCCATTCCTATTGCCCAGAGTTAGCAGAATATATTAAGAGACTACTTGATGAGGCAGAGGATCCGATATCACTCCTTTTTGAACCAGTCTCAGAGAGTTCTCTGCAGATATTTGAGAAAAGTAGACATGAGGATTTACCAGCCTTTAAGTCACAAAATGAAGCTGTGAAGTGGTATTTAAAGGGCCTTAATGAAAGTGGATTATGCTTGATGGATAATCTCAAGAGGCATCCAAATCCGTTAACGCAATTACGACTTTTTAATTTCTTCTGTATATTTCACCTGGTTCGTTACATGGCACTGCTTGAAGCATTTTATTGTGGCGAAAATATTAGACCTGTTCTACTGGATTTCTCCGGAATAGCTCCAAGTCAAAGCAGTGTAGCACGGGCATCAGAAATGGCATATACTCAGATGCACAAGTCTATTAACCGCTTTTACGCATGGGGCTATGCACAAAAGCTGAAAGAAAAGGATTACAGCAAGGAAGATTTGCTTCAATCCGAAACTCCGGTTTATGACGAAAAGAAAAAAGCATCTGTTGAGTTTAGCACTCTGTGGAATTTGGCAAAGGAACGCGCAAGTGCCTGCGCAACAGACGATGCAGCAAGACTGGTATTTGGTGAAACAATGTACGATATGCTGGCATTAGAAGCTTCATCACATCCGGTCAATTGCCTTAAAATTTTAGGGACCTCTGCAGGAATGTTATATCCACCAGATCAAATGCATCCAAACAAGAGATTTGTATTGTCGCAAGATATTTTAGAGATGATACTTCGTAGCACGGTAAGCCCTGACGAAGTGCTTAGTGGTAACGATATGAGAAACCGCTTGTGGGAGCGTTTTGGCATTATTATTGGGGGAAGTACATATGAAATTGAAAAACTCCAGAGTAGTGGCATGCTCTTGCAGATTGACGAAGATTCCCTCGAACGGAATTTCACTTCCTTTGCTGCATTACTTGAATCTATGGATTTTGCCGAGGTAATGGCAGACGGTATTCTCCAGATTCGGTTAGGAGGTTCAGACTAATGATGAATAAACAAAGTCTCGTTGTAGGCTTATTGTTAGAAAGACTGGCAGATTCCAAGGTTGGAATTCTTGTTAAAGGAATTAACGGTATTCAGCCAGATGAAATAGCTGCTGAATTGTCAAGTCAAAGAAAGACTCATATTTATATGGCAGCAGTAGGGTATGGTATTTCTACAGATGTTGAGAAATCAGAGTATACTCTAACTCCGTCAATTGAGAAGGCTGTTCTGTGGAGAAGTGTTCCCGAGTATGCAGGTAATATCGTTGTATTTGTAAAAACAGACACAGACAAACTGCATTCTCTTGCTGAGTTTGATGTTATCTCATTAAGAGATGTCTCAAAATATCTTTTGGAGCTACAGATTTCAAACGAAAGCAATGCACCTACGCAGAATTTCTGGCGTGCACTGCAGCAGACCTCAGATTACTATTCCTTTGAAGCTATTATGGAATTTGTTCAGTCAATTTCCAATGAAGAAACAGTAGCGGAAGCAATCCCTAATAACATGTGGAGACTAAATCTCCTGTGTGATGCTGATATCCTCGGGACAAAATACAAACCAAGTGACCGTTTAACAAGAAATCGTGAATTAATTTTTGCAATTGGGCAATTGAGCGAAGATTCTCGAAAAAAACTGAGCCGTTCTTTAGCCAAAACCGAGGGCGATGATAGAATTCGCCTACAAAATGCATATAACCTCCTTCAAAACCTTTACAAATATGGAAAACGAGATATCCTGAAGCAATTAGACTTTGCGACAGTGCAGGAGTTATTTTCGGCTTCAAAGGCAAATGAATCCAAGAAAAAGAAGAAAAGCTCGGTTAAGAATTCCGATGGGACTGAATCTGATACACCTAATGTTGCCTCTGAGGCGGCGCCTATTCGCCCAAAGGAATTGGGACAATTGATTTCTGATGCCATTGTCAACGGTGACGAAAATGATGCTGCCTCTATTAAAGAACTGCTTGAGGAGCTAAAAAAACATTTTGACCCAGAGACGGAAGAAAACAATGATAGTATCCCAACCATCGGTGGAGTGTTTGATGACAGGACGATAGTCATTGAAAACCATCAATCAGATCTGAGAAGACTTGTTGGCACTGTTTGTAATCCAATAGCATGGGGCGGCTTAATGGAAACGGAAGAAAGTGTACTTAAGGACGCTATTTCTGCGGATATTAAAAGCTTCAATTCGTTTAATCCCGTAGATGCAGAATCTATGGTAGCTTTTCACGGTGGAATTGATGGTAGTCAGTCTCTGTTTGATTTCATAAAACAATTTGACGCACAGTTTAAAGCTAAGAATATTGAAACGGCGGAGATGTTCATCCCTATAATCGAGGAACTGCTGACACTTCGCAATAAACTGCTCGGCAATTTGGACATGATAATGTATTATCCGGTTCTTAGCTTTGGGGTTGACGAAGAAGCACGCAACACCTTGATTGGCTACATTGATGCTTGGGCAAAACTGTACCACGCATTTAGCATCAACGAGCCTGCTATGCGTGAAATGAGTCCAAGCAGTACCAGTTTTATTGCAAGAGCGCTATTGCTTCTTGATGTATTGTATGTAAAGACACCCAAAGAGTGGAAGGCGATTCTCCTTCCTTTACATCCAATCTATTTATGGAGATACTATGAGATTTTTAAAATCCTCCCCTCAAAGAAATCACAACTTAGCGAGGATGATGCAGTTGCTCTGACAACTGTATTAACCCAACTTCCTCAGATTCTGAGTTTTGTTATTGCTAATAGCATTGTTACTGAGACTTCAGATGACAAGGTTTTACCGTGCTCTGGAAATATCGAAATGCTACCAACATTTGAAAATAAGACGAATAGGTATTTGGGTGATGATGGAACTCAATCAATCGGGGAAATCCTAACGCGATGGATTGGCTTTGCTCCCTACACCAAAAACGAAATTCGAATTTGCTCCGTCGATGCTCCAGACTTGATTGCTAATATACGTGCAATCAAGACCTTTATGGATAAAAGCGGTTGTGAAAAAGTTGTTTATGATGTCTACCTGACAAGGAAGCAAAATGGAAATACAGAACTTTCGAGGTTGGATTATTCTGGTAAAGATTATGAAATTGGCGAGTTCATTCGCCAGAGTAAGATTGCAATTAGCATCCGCAATGTTGAATCTGCGAGCGATGTAAAGGCCGCTCTTTCTGAAAAGCCAGTTCATATTGCGTTCTATTTTGATCAGTCTACATATGCAATCGAATTTGGCCCCAATAATAAGAACCTATATATTAACCCGCTCGTTGTTACCTATGATTATGATTTTGATGAGATTCAGCACAGAGGAAGCATTTTCCCTTCATCAGAGATGGATTCTGGCTTAATTGGAGACTATCATAAGCTAATGAAGTCTGCCGATGTTATTAGCAACAACATGAATCCTCGCACAACATATAATGGCAGTGCGGATATGACGGCGGTTGTGTCTACTATTCAGGACGGTATGGTGCAGTGGCTCGTTGCGGCCGATAGAGATACCAATAATTATGACCCCAATGGAGCTATTCCAATTGGAGAAATGCAGTATGATCGTCGAATGGTAAATGTGTGGGCATCCAGTGATTCCAGAATTATTACGCAGTACTTAACCATGTTACGCACCTATAACTTGTACCCGAAGCCAGAGACTCTTATTGGTATTCTAAAAAACTTTGGACACATTGCATCTAACGGACTCATCAGCATTCCAAAGTTTGGCGCTGACACACAGGCAATAGATAATAAGAAAAAAGGGCTTATCGGCACGCTTTTTGCAGCATCCTGGTATACGAGAAATAATCAGGACTCATTGGTGGCATCACTTGATGATGACAAGGCTCGACTGTGGCTTCAGGATAGTCGTTTTGGAAATGAACGAGCTGACCTTGTTGGATTGAAATATATTGCTGAGACTAATACTTTGCTAATTCAGCCAATAGAGGTCAAGACAAGAGATGAATCACCAGATGCCACAATTACAAAGAGTGATGATGGGAGACAATTAATTTCTGGCCACGCGGCAGGTCAGATTGCGTCAATCGTAGGAATGCTTAAAGAAATCTTTTCTGTCGATGAGAATTCTTCTGATATGTTTATTTCTGCGAGACGAGAGGTTCTAAAATACCAAATTGTTTCCGAGTGCTTTAGAAATGTACATGATTCCGAATGGCAGAAGCGGTGGTGCGGCATTCTTAAAAAGGCCTTCGGCAATGGAGCGAGTGGAAATATCAATATTCAGGTTTCCGGTTTGCTAATGCATATTAAGTTAAGTGAAGTTTCTGGAGGTAAGGTCATCCAGTGTGCTTATGCAGACGGTGATGAAGGCCCAATTGAGTATCGAGGGTGTCCGATTGAGTATAGACTGTTAACCGCAAAGGAGATACAGCAGGAGGTTCTTGGAGAGGATACTATTCTGAAGGAGCCCCTTACTGCCGACTACGATTCCGATGAAACTCCCGAGTCAAATGAAGAAGGAACTGTCGTCTACGAATTTGGAAATCCATCATACTCGGCCGAGATGAGAGAGCAGACTAAATCTGATGCCGAACAGGGAACTGCTATCGTTGAAAACGGAACAACTCGAATAGAACCAATCGAGGTGGAGTCTCAAGGAAAGACAGGGTGCAAGACAACAGGTGTTTCCTCCGAAGAGATTGAGCAGTTGGTAAAGGATTTCAAACGCTCCTGTGGAGACTATCATGTTGCTCTTCGTGAATGTGAAGCAAAATCTGCAGTAGTTGGTCCAAGTGTTATTCGCATTAAGTTTAAACTCGGTCGTGGTCAAGCCTTACAGGGATTAGCAAGCCATCTTGAGGATATAGGGCGTGAAATGAAGCGAACAGGTGTCATTATTCAGCAGGTTCCAAATTCAGATGAATTACTGCTGGATGTCCCGAGGCTTCAGAGAGAGAAGGTTCTCTTCAAGGATGTAATCAGTTCAATTCCAAAGGTAACATCGCCAGAGCAATTGCTCTTCCCTCTTGGGAGAACACCAAACGGAAAAGATTTGATTGAGGATCTGAGCCAAATGCCGCATATGCTTGTTGGTGGTAGTACCGGCTCTGGTAAATCAGTGTTTTTATTTTCCATGCTGGCTGCATTGCTGATGACACATCCTGAAAAAGAGGATATGCAGTTAATTCTGTCATCTTCAAAGTTGGAGGACTTTATTCACTTCGAAGGATTGCCACATTTGTATTCAGGTAGGATTATATCCGATGCAACTGAAGCTACGAAAGTAATAAAGGAAGTTATCTTCGAAGAATCCGAACGTAGGGGCAGACTCCTGGCAGAGGCAAGGGTTGCCAATATTGTTGAGTATAACAAAAAGGTAGCTGAAAAGCTTGCGCCGATTGTTGTAGTTATTGATGAGTTTGCGGATTTAGCTGACCAACTGGAAACAACAAAGGAAAAGAACGCATTTTATAAGCCGGTTCAACGAATTGCGCAAGCTGGGAGAAGCAGAGGAATTCATCTTGTAATTTGTACGCAAAGACCAGAAGCAAAACTCGTCCCGTCGACGACGAAGGCTCAGTTAAATGGTCGTGTGGCGTTGCGTGTGAATGATGGTATTTCTTCGAGAATGATAATTGAGGAGCCTGATGCACAGTACCTTCAGAAGCATGGAGATATGATTTATCGTAATGGCGATATCATTGAGCGTGCTCAAGGCTACTTGATTGAAATTGAAGAGTTGGATAAAATCGTAGACGATGTGATTCACGGTAGAATTTAAGAAGGGAGGTAGCAGATGGCAGACCCTAAATCTATAGACTATGTATATGGGACCTTTCAAGCTGAAATAAAAAATCGATTCCTATGCAGTGTAAATATAGGCGGAAAGGATGCGGTCTGCTACATTCCATCATCCTGCAGACTCAGCAATTTCATCGATATGACAGGTAGAACGGTTTTGTTGAGGCCGATAGAAACACCGAACACAAGGACTGCCTATGCCGTTTACGCAGTAAAATACCGTAAGGGTTTTATTTTATTAAACTTGGCGCAGACCAATAGGGTGATTGAAGCTCAAATTCGAAGACGGTATTTTTCATTTTTGGGTGTAAGAAAAAAGATTTCCCATGAATATAAAATCGGGAATTATAAAGCAGACTTATTTATTCACGATACAAACACACTCATTGAGATTAAAAGTACTTTGTCATTTTCCAAGAAATCTACTTTTCCAACGGTATACTCTGAAAGAGCTGTAAAGCAGTTGACTGAAATTTCACGTTTGTTGGATGAGGGATACCGTGCCTGTTATATTTTAGTTTCGCTAAATCCGAGTGTAAAAGAAATTACAATAAATTCGGAGATAGAGGATTACTATAAAGAATTTATGAAATGCATTGAAAAAGGGATGACCTATTGTGCCTTCTCAATCCGATTGCATGAGCAGACTCCAGAATTGTACGCTAAGATCAAAATTACAATATAAACTTTCCCTATGTGTACATCTGCCGTGAACACTACTGACTAAAATATTTTAATGAGAAAACGGGGCTTCCTGCTGGCTAAATGTCTGATGGGAGCCCTGTTACTTTTACCATTTATGCAGTTTATCGCACCTTATCGATGTCAAACACGACAAGTAATGGTGTAGCTAACCCGCGAGCCCGCACCACGGGTACCCCGCATCCTCAATAGGGGCTGAAACTATGTGTTTCAGCCCCTATTTTTCCAAATCTTTCAGTAGCTATTCCTGCTGACTTGTGGTATATGTTTGTGCTGCAAGGAGGCGAGCACATGAACAAACTGCTGAAGGACCTGTATGACTGCTTCTGCACCCCACCGGAGCTGGCGGCGACGAAGCGGGAGATCGAGGAATGCCACCGCGCGCTCATTGAGGCGCTGGGCAAGCCGGAGCGCCGATTGGTGCTGAAGATCATCGATGCCAAGGACCATATTTCGGAGGACACTTCGCTCGACAGCTTCATCTCTGGATTTCGGCTGGCGTGGCGGCTGTCCGCAGAATTGAATCACTATGACGATGAGCGTCCGGTGCGCTGCCAAGCGGCAGAGAAACCGGGCGCTCGTTTTACGCTCAAAAAGGAGGATGATGAACAATGAAGAAGCGCATCGTGACAGGTGTGATCACCGCTTGCTTGGCCCTGTGTGCCGCTGTGTGGCTGCAGCCAGACACAAGGGAGGAACGACCCGCCCCAATACCAACGCGCGCCGCAGCTGCCCCGAAAACGGATGCTGTGACAACGGCAGAAAAGAAAAATACGGAAACGCCGCGGGCAGAGCCGGACGAGGAGCTTGGCGCCGTTCCTGTCCCCGCGCCGGCAGAGCCGATGCCTGCGGTCGAAACGCCGCAGCCGGAGCCTGCGCCTCCCACACCGCAGCCGACCATAGAGCTGCAGCCCGGCGATGAGGTCTATATTCCGGGCTTTGGCTGGGTACCATACGAGGGGCCGAATTACCGCGAGTATGCCGCGGATATGTACGAAAATGGCAACAAAATCGGCATCATGGGCTGAAACAGGATCTGCTGGGAGCGGGCATACTACTTGATTACGAAAGCTGCTGTACCGAAAAGTGGTTGGTATCATAATATGATACCAACCACTTTTTGCCGATGTGGAATTGAAAAAGCCAATGCTATCTCCTCGTGGTCTGATGATGACGAGGAATAGAGCATAGGCGGCGGCTCAATGGTTGAGCCGCATAAACAATGAAATAGCCGCGGAAGCGAATCGGAACGCTTCCGTGGCTTTTTCATCGTGACCAGATGATTCGAAATCTTCTCTCTGAAATCAAAAACACAGATCTGAAAAATGGATTTTTGATAGACAAAATGGCACTTCTGTGCTAAGATTATGCTATATCAGTGTAAACTCAGTGTATGAGGTGTTTATATGAGTCAAATTATCCAAAGATTAGATCAGCAGCAATTGAAATCCCTTTGTGGTGTTGTGGCTCATACCTTTTTCAACATCCATGTTAGTGAGGATTGCCTTAGGTAAACGGACGCGCATGTCCTGTTGCAACACATATGTATCGAGGTAAATCATCTCTGCCATAACAGTGCCCTCCGTAGTCTGATTTTAGTCTAACTATACCCTGGACACAGTCTGAAGTCAACTCCTGATTGAACGTTTCCAGAAAAAGATTTTTGCATTTAACACTTGCAACTACATTATGATAAGCCCAAAAGCAGCGATAAATAGTAGCGATAAAGCAAGCGAAAAAAGGTGACGGTAAAACTGACCGAAAACAACACACTACCAAAAGGAGCTGAGGCCAACAGGTCTCAGCTCCTTCTTTCGCAGCAACTATTCTTTTCTCTGCGATCCATTCAGGCTGGCCCAATGCTGGCGCAGCAGCCTTTCTGCTTCTCTGCGAAGGGAACTTTGGAACATGACAGCCACAACCAATGCGCTAAGCACTGCAGCCACAGGCTCCAGCCAGGGATATGCGGTCCAAAGCTGTTCTCCCCAGCAAACAAGCGGAACACCAACAAGCAGCATAAACAGCAAAATAATGATGGCAACGTCGGGCCTGCCGTAGCCTTCACGTCTTTTGATTTTGGCCCGTATCTGTCGAAGCGCACGGGCGCGGATATCCCGGATGTTTCTGGACGAGCACTGTTTGTCCTGTGCGACGGACTCGGTGGACTCGCCGTTGATGACGGTGCGAAACAGGATCTCCCGCTGCAACTCGGTCAGCTCATGTAGTCCCTCGTCAATTTCTTTGCGCACATATATGAGCGGGTCTTCATCAGATCCCTCTGGCAGATACTTCGCCCGGTCAAACCAGCGCATATCATCGTAGATCGCGTTGCGCACTTCCTCTGGCAGGAACGCTTCCGGATTATAAGATCGGGGCTGTTTGATATCCACATCTTCCAGAGTGTCCGGCGCAACACGCTTGCGGAAGTTGGCCTCGCTGTAGTAGAGCATATGCTCCAGCTCCTTCCACTCCTCCGGATGCTCCTTCACCCACTGGTCTGCGGCAGCGGCAGCTTCCGGATCCATAGAGTGTATCCAGCGCCAGTCGGACTGAAGTTCTTTGTAAGACTGGGTATCCTTGAAGGACATAAACTCACCGCCTTTTCTACGTTCGCAAAAAGTTTACAATTATCGACCTTCCGATTTTACAATTTTTCTCTAAGTAATAGTAGAAGGACAATTTCACCCGGGTGGAGTTTCCTTCGGTTCGGTACGGCACGGTCTCCGCGCTGACGAACCCACAGGGCCTTTGACAGAGCACCCTATGAGAGCATGAGCACTCTTCGCCATACGGCAACTCGCTCGGAAGGCCATTCCTTCTCTGGCCGTGTTCCCGGGAGCACGGCCTTTTGCTATGTGCCGTTTCCAACGGCACGGCTATATAAATCATTCTAACACGGAGGAGGCAAAAAAGATAGCTCACAGATGAAAGTAAAAGACTCAGCTGCAAAGCAAAGGAGGGGTGCACACCAGTACGACCGCAAAACAAAAACCGCCGTGACTGCGGCAACAGTCCGGCGGCTCGGCGCACACACAGGCACGCGCAAATCAACTAACCAAAGTATAGCAAACGGGCAGCGGAAAAGCAATGAAAACTTTCCGCACGCTCCCTGTGTGAGTGCCGCAGAAGTCTACAACAACACAGGAGGTATGAATTGAGTTACAACAAATGGCCCAAGCGCAGTGCAGAGAAAAACTATTTTATGGTGCCCAACGAGATATTCAGCATCGGTCTGGATTACCGGGAGATATCCCTCTACGCCTATCTGCTCCGGTGTGAGAACCGTGAAACCTACCAGTGCTATCCCAGTTACAAAACCATCGGCCATGCAATCGGCATGAGTGAAAATACGGTGGCAAAGTACGTGCGGCAGCTGGAGGAGAAAGGCCTCATCTACACGGAGCCGACCATCATGCAGAGCAAAGATGGAAAACCGCTGAACGGAAATCTGCTCTACACCATTCGTCCTATCCCGGGTGTACTCGAAGCGTTCTATGAGCGACAGTTCCGGCAGGCAGAGGAGGCTGCCGCCCGCTATCGTGCGGCGCAGCTCCTCGAAAAGTCCAACGCCCAGGGCCGCCAGAACGCCTTGTGTGCGCCTTTCCGGGAGGAAGCGAGTCCCAGTCCCAGCCAGAGGATTGAAGCCGGATGTGAGCCGTTTTCGGCAGACTTTTGCAGGACGAAAGAAAAAGCAGGATAAAGGCATGGCGTCGCAAGCGCCGCCGCAGCCGCCACTTCTGCCCGCAGTGCGGGCAGTTTTGGACGCTTGAAGCTGGCGTCTTTGCGAGGCGAAATAAGCACCGATGGCGTCAGCTTTCCCCAAAGCCCCGTGTTGCAGGGCTTTTCAAGGATGTCTTACAGCAAAAAGGAGGAATTGAATGAGTAAAGAAACCAGAGATCGTATTGCATTCCGGATGCAGCCGGAAACCAGAAGAAGGATCGAGCAATGGTACGCCGCCGACAACTGCCAAAGCATGAATGAGTTCGTGGAGAAGGCGGTGAACTTTTATGTGGATCATCTGGAGATACAGGACAACCAAACGCTTTTGCCTATGGCGATCCAGTATGCCATTGACGGCAGACTGCGCAGAATGGAGGACTATATCGCCAGAAGCAGCTTCACAAGAAACGTGGAGCAGGACATGACCAACGGTATTATCGCAGAAGCGTTCGAGATGGATCGGGAAGATTTGAAGCGCAGACGGGCGCAGAGCGTCCGCAATGTGAAAGCCACAAACGGTCTCATCTCGTTGGAAAAGTACGCACGCTCCCGCCAGGAGCAGGACTGGGATGATGACGAATGGCAAGACTGATTCTCAAGAGTCCTTATATCAAAAGCACCGGCGGGGCCTCCGGATACCTTCGCTACATCGCGACCCGGGAGCGGGTGGAGCTTATCCCGGATGACCGTCCGCCCACACGAAAGCAGGAACAGCTCGCCGCTAAATTGGTCAAGGACTTCCCGGACAGCAAAACGCTCTATGAGTACGAGGACTACCTGACGAAGCCCACTAAGGTCAGCGCCTCTGCGTTCATCACGCTGGCACTGGAAGCCAACTGGGATGCCATCCACGAGTCAGAGCAGTACATGAAGTACATCGCCACCCGGCCTCGTGCTGAGCGCATCGGTGCTCACGGCCTGTTCGGTGATGACGACGCCGTTTCGCTGGAGAAAGCCATGGCGGAGCTGGAGCGCTACACCGGAAACGTGTGGACGCACATCATCTCCCTCAAGCGTGAGGATGCTGCCCGGCTCGGCTTCGACAACGCCACGGCGTGGCGAAATCTCATCCGCGCCCACCGCAACGACATTGCGGCGGCGATGAAGATCCCGCCCGGCGACTTCCGATGGTACGCCGCCTTCCACGACGAGGGCGAGCATCCGCACATCCACATGATGGCCTGGTCCGCCAAGGCGGGGCAGGCCTACCTCTCCAAGGATGGCATCCGTCAGATCAAGTCCAAGTTGACCAATGATATCTTCCGCAACGAAATGCTGCACCTTTACGAACAGAAGTCGGAGTCCAGAGACGAGCTGGTGCGCCAAGCGCGGCGGGCGATGCTGGAACTGGTGCGTGCCATGCAGGACGGCATATGTGACCACCCGGATGCCGAGCAGCTCATGCTGGAACTGGCGGCGCAGCTTGGTACGGTCAAGGGCAAAAAGTCCTACGGTTATCTGCCAAAGCGGTTGAAGCAGATGGTGGATGAGATCGTGGACGAGATGGAACGGCTCCCTGTCGTGAGCAAGTGCTATGACCAGTGGCTGAGGATCCAGGGCAAGGTGGACAGCTACTACCACGACAAGCCCCAGAAGCGCATCCCGCTCTCGCGGCAAAAGGAGTTCCGGCAGATCAAAAACGCGGTCATTCAGGAAGCGGAGTGTCTGCGGTTGGGTGAGATCGGCTTCGAGGAGAAAGACATGGGCCAGTATGATGAGCCGGAGGAATACTGCAACGCCTCCTACGACTACTGGGCGCTGCGGAATATCATACGGGACGAGCGCCTGACCATGGAGGAACGGAGCGACGCCGTCTCTGAAATGGACAAACTGGCAGAGAACGGTGATATGTATGCCCAGTATCTGATGGGAAAGCTCTGGCGGGACGGTCCTCTGCTGATACCGGACTCGGTGAACGCCCGGTACTGGTTCGAGCAGGCGGCGGAGCAGGGCCATCTGGCGGCGCAGTACTCTCTGGCCAAGCTGTACCTCTCCGATGATGTGGAGGTACGGGATATCCGTTTGGGGTTGAATTGGATCTACACCGCCGCGGTCAACGGAAGCAGCTATGCCATGTACCGGCTGGCCAAGGAGTGTCTCAAAGGCGAACTAATCGAAAAGGATACTGAACACGCCATAGAGTGGTTCACCAAATCGGCAGAAAGAGGAAATCCTTACGCCCAGTACATACTGGGCAAGCTGTACCTCACCGGAAAAGAAATTCCCTACGATGAAGAGCGGGCCGTACACTGGCTGACTCGGTCCGCCGAACAGGACAATCAGTATGCCCAGTATCTCCTGAACCATCTGGAAGAAAACCGTCCGCCCTCTGTGATGCTGGCGGTGACCCGGCTGCTCCACCACATGAGCCGGGTGTTCCGGGACAACTCCGTACCCAAGTCCCGCCCCGGTGGAATCCAGATCGACCGCAAGCGATTGAAGAAGCTGCAGGAGAAGCGCATCGCACTGGGCCACAAGCCGGATGACCACGAACAGCAGTGGCCAGACATGACCATGTAAGCGGCGCAGAAACTGCGCCGCAAAACAAAGAATAAAATCCTTCTGGGCGAAAGGTAGAAAGGAACTGAATG
>OLFV01002355.1_pt1 | contig 14443 bp, 12 predicted proteins | sample 1605551 | NCBI WGS metagenome assembly OLFV01 (sample SAMEA3888922, study PRJEB22519) | human gut metagenome | biome: human gut; feature: human-associated habitat; material: faeces | place: Denmark | collected 2011
AAATGGGCGCAAGCGTAGGTGCTTGGCTCGGTCCGGTAGGCGGCTACGGAAAGAGTGGCGACTACCGTCGCAACTACTGGAAGAACAACGGCGGAATGCAGCTCTCTAACCCTAAATACTACGACAAATTCCTCGCAGCAGCAACAAACCTCGTGAAGAACCAGCACGACGAGAACGGCAAGGGCTCGTTCGGCTTCTTCAAGTTCGACGGCATCTCTGCTCAGGGTACAGCCGTAGGTCCTGACCCAGGCGACACCGGCAACGAGAACGCTGAGGGCATCATCCGTATGGAGCAGTACATCCGCGAGAACCTCAAGGAGGACATCTTCTTCAACACTACAGTAGGCACATGGGCTTCACCTTTCTGGTACAAGATTACCGACGCGACATGGCGTCAGGATGCCGACTGGAAGAAGATTGGCACCAACCCGAACGACCGCGAGGCATGGATCACATACCGCGATATGCAGGTGTACAACATCTACGTTACCGACTCTCCTCTGTGTCCAATCAACACCTTGATGACTCACGGCTTCATCCTCACCGAGCACGGCGACGTGAGCAAGAACATGAACTACGAGAACGCTCTCAACGAGTTGCGCTGCGCATTTGCTTGCGGTAGCGGCATGGTAGAGCTCTACAACGATTATAAGCTCATGGACAAGATCAACAACGGCAAGTTGTGGTCTGACCTCGCTGACCTCATCAAGTGGCAGAAGGATAACGCTGATGTACTGATGGACGCTCACTGGGTAGGTGGCAATCCGTGGAACGGCTACAGACACGAGATCTACGGCTGGGCTGCATGGAACGGCAAGAAGTCGACACTCACCCTGCGCAACGGCGACGTGACGGCGAAGTCAATCACTCTCACTCTGCGTGAGGCTCTGGAGATTCCAGCAAACATTTCGGGCAAGATTGTCCTCACAAAGCCATTCGACGACCAGGCTGCCCTGGAGGGTCTCACCGAGGGTGAGGCTATCGACATCGACCAGCAGCTCACACTCACTCTGCCTGCTAACAGCGTGTTCATGTTCGGCGGTGTAGAGGCTAATGATGCTACAGCCATCAAGAACGTTGTAAACAACGAGACGGAGACACTTGCTAATGCTACATTTTACGACCTCAGCGGACGCAAAGCTACAGCTAAGCACGGCGTGCTCGTTAGCAAGAACAAGAAATACATCGTACGCTAAGTATTGACACACAGACAAGCATGTAAGCGTACAAGCATACCAAAAGAAAAGAGGAGTCTCGGCAAACCGAGACTCCTCTTTTTACGTCTATATTATTGCAATACAATAAAACCAAAAGACTATCGCTGTGCCCAGAAGCAAGCACCGGCTGTAGCCATGCGTGCCTCGTAGAGACCGGCAGCGTCGGGTGTGACGGGGATTGAACGACCGTCCTGCAGACGAGCCTGGATAGTGCCGTCATCGTTGATGCGGAAGAGTTCTTCAATCTTACCCTTCTCCTCCTTGCTCCAAGAGTTGGTCTTCTTGTCGTACTTGAACTTGATAACCTCACCATCAGGCGACTTCACCTTGTAGCCGTTGCGCAGAGTGGTCACAGCGTAGAGTTTGCCGTCCTTGCCCGTAATCTCCTGCGTTTCGCCTACGCGCTGCGCCATCGGGTTGCTGCCTGTCCAGAACTCGATAGAGTTGATGACGAGCACGTCAGCAAAGGTACATACCGCGTATGCCGGCGAGATGAGGATGAAGATAAGTTCGTTAAGGAACTTATTGTCTGTTGCCTGTTTGTTCCAGCCTGCCAACTTGTTGAACAGAGCGAACGAACCTACACACGAGCTTGTCAACAACGTGGCTGCGAGAAGCACAGCCGAAACTTTAAGATGTCTGATTTTCATAATGTTCTGGTTTTAAGTGTTAATATAAGCGTGATAACTATTTTATCACTGCTATTTGCCGCAAATATAGATAAAAAAACTGACATCTACTTATTTTGCATACTATTATTTTATAATTGCGACAATAATAAACATATTATGAAATTTTCTATTATTTATGTTTATGAAAAATACCCTACTATTTTACTATCGCAGTAAGCGTATACTAAAATCAAAAACCTCAACTATTAATATTTTACCAAGTTTTAAAAAATCGACAAATACTTGTTTAATACTCTAATTTTTTATATTTTTGCAACGAAAACAAACATATTATTAACCTTTAATATGAAAAAAATTAAATTTACCTTTTGTTTTACAATCCTATTATCGCTTTTGGCATGTACTACAGATATAGAAAATGCCATTACAGACAGTAATAGTGACCAAAACCAACCAACGGTTGTTACACAGAACATTTCACAAGATGAAGCTTTAGAAATTTCACAAAAGGTGCTTAAACGTGCTTTTAAAACACGAAGTCAATCAACGACGAACCCTAAATTTGAATTTGTATTAAATGACACTAAGACACGAGCATGTGGATTGACTCTTCCTGATACATTGGCTTATATTATAAATTATCCTAATGATAACGGATTTGTAATAGTATCTTCAGTCAGAAGAGTGTATCCTGTACTTGCATTTTCTGATAAAGGACATTTTAGTTTCAACAATGAAATCGCTAAATATAATTTCATTGATAACATAGGTTCATATATTGGTAATGCTGATTCTTCAGCGACATATTATGTTGACGATATGGATTTTGATGGTTGCTATACTGTAAAACCTGCTGTAAAGACTTGCTTGAGCCAAGGACGTCCTTGGAATAAATATGTCATCAAAGAACATCCTGGATGTCCAGTAGGTTGTGTTGCCGTTGCTACAGCTCTTGTACTTAGTTATTCTACACCAGAACTTACATATCACGGCTCTACATTCTACTTCAAATCTATAATGGAAGCGATAAATCGAGAGCCAGATGAAGACGCCGATGAAAACTATGCAGACATTAGTAAACTCTATAATGATTGGGACGACATTGACCAACCAACCTACACATACGAACAGGCAACCGATTCGATGGCAAAACTTTTGTATTTTATTGGTAAGGATGTAAACATGAGTTATAATCCCAAGGGTAGTAGTGCCTACTCAATAGATGCATACAATTTATGTAAAAAAATAACTGGTAAAATTGAGAGCGGATTTGCGAGTTTTAACATTAATGAAATTGTTTGTTGCCTAAAAAATAATTGCATTGTTTATGTTAGAGGAAGAGATTACAATAAAAAAGAGGGTCATGCATGGATTAGCGATGGTTGTTACTTCTGTACAAAAAACGGAGCCTACAACAGTTCTAACAAGAACGATTTGACTTATCCAGGAATAAACTCTGAAACTAATGTTTTAACAAAAGAAGATATTCTTGACGGAACAGCATATATACATTGTGATTGGGGATGGGGTGGCAATTGTAATGGATATTACTCAGGTGAAGTTTTCAAAGCAGGATCTTCCAATTTCACCCCGACCTCTTATTTTGCTATAAAAAGAACCAACAAATGAGAAATCTTCAACGTAACAATTTAAAACAAATACCTATGCGTAACATCTTAGCACTGATTGCATTTACAGTAATGCCAATGTTTGCTACCGCCCAAACATACTTCAAAGACGGTACGACATGGAAAACGAGATTGTGTGGAACTCAATCGGCAGACAATGTAGTATACTACAACACGTATGCCAAGCTCAATGGTACGGAAACAGTTGACGGACACCAAGCCTTGAAACTATTCTATTATGAAGAAGCCAAACCTGAGCCCCAATTATATGCCTACATACGTACCGATGGCGATAAAGTGTACTTCAAGCCTGCAAACGCAGCAAAAGATACATGGTATCTGATGTACGATTTCGGACTAAAAGTAGGTGAAAGCTGCGAGGTATACAGCGCATGGAACATCGATAACTATCCCAATTTGAAAGAATCGCACATCACATGTCTGGACGTACAGAAAGACGAAAACAGTGGATTCGACAAAATGCTCGTGCAAGAAAGTTTGGAAGGTATCGACTGTGGAAATTTTGTCTGGTACAAAGGGCTGTCGTCTGACTTAGGTCTGCTATGGAACAATGGTTGTGGAATAGACGGAATTGGAAGAAATTTGATGGAAGTAACTTACAATGGTGAAGTGATTTATTCTAACAATACGACAAGTGTTGAGAACGTGGCTACTGGCGGATTGAAAATATCTGTAAGCGGAAAGAACGTTGCTGTGACCAATATCAGTAAGCAGGAAAGAGTGGAACTGTTTTCAGCAGATGGCAAACTTGTCAAAGAGTTGGTCGTAGAAAGAGGAGCCGCCAACATAATATTACCTACCAATGGTATATACATATTAAAAATAGGTGGACAGACAACGAAAATAGTTGCAGGGAATTAAACAACTGCTATTGAACAGCAAAAGGGCGTGCTGGAAGTTTTGCTACTTCCAGCACGCCCTATTAAGTTTTATTGCTGTTATGCGTTTCTTTCTGAGGCGATATTACTTCAGACTCATGCGCAGCGTCTTGCCATCAATCAGCTGCTTATGAGTGATGCGGTAGCCGTTGAGCTTCTTGCCGCCGAGCGTCATGCTCTTGATGTAGAGTTGCGACGGCGATGTGCGGTCAGTCTCGATGGTGATGTCGCCCTGCGGATAGAACTTCGGATCGAGATGCAGCGTCACTTTGTCGAACACCGGAGTGGTGAGCGTGTACGAAGGATCGCCCGGATTGTCGGGATACAGACCCATCATCGAGAAGATAGCCCAAGCCGACATCGTGCCAGTGTCTTCATTGCCGGGGATGCCGTCCGGACGCGCTGTGTAGTACTTTGCGAGCAGTTCGCTGACAGTCTTCTGCGTGCGCCACTCGTCGCCCTTGAAGTAGGAGAAGAGGTATGCGTAGGCGATGTCAGGCTCGTTGGCAGGGTCGTAGAGGCCCTTGTCGAACACCATCTGCAGCTTGTCGCAGAACTTGCGCTGTCCGCCCATGAGCTTAGCCATGCCCAGCACATCGTGCGGAGCATAGAACGTGTAGTTCCATGCAGAACCCTCGTGGAAGCCCGGCGCATTGGTGAAGTCGTAGCCGTCCTCGGGGTTGAACGGCGAGAGGAACTTGCCGTCCATTGTTATCGGGCGCAGCGTGCCGCTCTCCTTCGAGTAGTAGCGCTTGTAGCCGAGAGCGCGCTGACGGAACAGCTTGGCGTCAGCCTTGTGTCCGAGTTCGCCAGCAAGTATAGAGAGCGCGTTGTCGGCGAGGTAGTACTCAAGAGCGTGCGACACGGAGTTGTCGCCCGACATATCAGCAGCATAGTAGCCCATCGGCACGTAGCCACGCTCGATGTACGGGTCGATATCAGGGCGCATACGGTTGTTCTTGCCCTCAGTAGTAGCCGATGTGCGGAACGCCTTATAAGCCTCGTTGATGTCGAAACCGCGCAGACCGCGCATGTAGGCATCGGTGATGTACGGGATGGCAGGGTCGCCCTCCATTGTCCATGTCTCGCGTGAGAACAGCTCCCACTTCGGCATCCATCCCCACTCGCGGTAGATGTCAATCATCGAGTTGATCATGTCCACCTGCTTGTCGGGATAGAGCAGTGTCTCGAGCTGCGAGAGGTTGCGGTAGGTATCCCACAACGAATAGACGGTGTAACGGTTGCCGGCGGTCTTGCCGTTCTCGTTGCTTTCCATCTTCGGATACTCACCATTCACGTCCTGCAGCACGGTCGGGTGAATCTGTGTGTGATAGAGAGCTGTGTAGAACACACGGCGCTGGTCCTCGGTGCCACCCTCTACAGTGATGCGGTCGAGCGTGCGTGCCCACTCGTCGTGACCCTCTTTCACTACCTTCTCAAACTCGAAGCCCTTCTGCTCGGCGTTGAGGTTCTCGCGAGCGTTGGCGATAGACACGAACGACACGCCTACTTGCACTTCCACCTGCTCGCCCTCGGCGCAATCGTACGACATATAATAGCCTATATCGTTGCCCGCCATGTCGCGTCCGTAGCCCGGATAGAGCTTGTACTTGCCCTGGTCAGAGTCCCACTGCGCCTGAGCGTTGCCGAAAGCCGGCTGTTTCTTCCACATGCCGTAAGCAGCGGGCTTCTTGTTCACACGAACGACAAAGTACATCGGGAACACCGCCTGCGGATTGTAGCAGAATGTGCCTAAAAGGCGTGTGCCCTCGAACTCGGTGTCGCTGACGCGGCGCAGCGAAGCACCCACCTCGTTAGTGAGTCCGTTGCCGAGGTTGAAGAGCAGGTTGCCCTTGCCCTTCGGGAAGGTATAACGCTCAATAGACGAGCGCATCGTGGAAGCCACCTCGCACTTGATGCCGTACTTTGTAAGCTCGGTGCTGTAATAGCCCGGACGCGCCGTCTCGTTCTTATATTCGGAGCCGTAGCTGCGGTAGTCGACGCAAAGCTCGCCCGATGTCGGCATGGTGAGCAGTGTGCCCATCTCGGGGCAGCCTACACCGCTGAGCGTAACGTGCGCAAAGCCGGTGAAATACTTGTTGTTATACTCATAGCACGCCGACCACCAGCGCTTGTCCTTGTCCTGCACGTTGAGGTCGGAGCCCATCACGTTGAACGGCACCACCGACATCAGTCCGTGCGGACGTATCGCACCCGGGTTGCAGATGCTGAAGTTAGTTGTTCCGATGAACGGGTCCACGTACTCTACGTTGTCTTTCGCCGAGGCATTGAGCGCTCCACACGCCAGCAATGCCGCCACAGCCATATACTTCAAGTTCTTCATTCGTATGTATGTTTTGTTTTTAGTTTTGATTAGTCACTTATATGCAATAAGATTACTATTTGCAAAATAAAGCATTTTAAATGAAATATCCCTATAAAAAGAACAAAAAATTACATCTAAACACACTACTGCCACACTCATCTACAGTTAAATTAAATTAAAGCGAATTGACATTTTAATTATATAAACATCTTATATATAGTAGTTTTGAAGTTTAAGTGCTAACTTTGCATTGAAATACAACTTTGCAAACAGATAAAAACAATAAAGATATGAAAAAAGGAAACGTATTCGCAATCGCGATGTTCGCAGGCTTGTTCACATTCTCAAGCTGCGCAATGAAGAAGGATCTTGTTAACTGCCAGAATGAGAACAAGGAGCTCACCGGCAACTACCAGACAGCAAAGGAGGACCTCGCTGCATCTAAGGCCCGCGTGGCAGCTCTTGAGGAGCAGCTCAATGCGTCTAAGGAACTGCTGAAGCAGCAGAAGGCTGACTACGCTGCGCTGCAGGCTTCGCTCGACAAGAGCTTGACAAACGCCGGCGACAACAACATCAACATCTCTAAACTCGTAGACCAGATCAACGAGTCGAACCAGTACATCCGCCACTTGGTTGAGGTGAAGTCGAAGTCGGACTCGCTCAACATGGTACTCACCAACAACCTAACACGCTCGCTCTCTAAGGAGGAGTCGAAGGAAGTGGACGTGCAGGTGCTCAAGGGTGTTGTTTACATCTCGCTTGCTGACAACATGCTCTACAAGAGCGGTTCGTACGAAATCAACGAGCGTGCTTCGGAGACTCTGAGCAAGATCGCTAAGATCATCACCGACTATAAGGACTACGAGGTACTCATCGAGGGTAACACCGACAACGTGCCGGTGAACGCAAAGGCTGCGTCGATGAAGAACATCCGCAACAACTGGGACCTCTCTTGCTTGCGTGCTTCGAGCGTGGTGCAGGCTCTGCAGAACCAGTATGGTGTAGACCCGAAGCGTCTCACAGCTGGCGGACGTGGCGAGTACAACCCCGTGACTGCTAACTCTACTGAGGTGGGCAAGCAGCGCAACCGCCGCACACAGATCATCATCACTCCGAAGCTCGACCAGTTCATGGACCTTATCGACAAGGCTCCGGAGAACGAGTAAATCGAATTGAAAGTTGAAATTAGTAATTGAACTTTCGCAAGTTCAATTACTAATTAATAATTGCAAATTACTAATTAATAATTACCAATTAAAAAAACTCCCTTGCAGACTGCAGTCTGCAAGGGAGTTTTTTAATCTATTGTATAAAGTCGATTACTTCATCATTTCGTTGAACTCGTCGAGAGTGATCTCCTTCTCGTTGAGAGTAACGGTGTTCTTGAGTGCAGCAGCGAGCTTCACATCGATTGCACGCTCTACGAAGTTATCTACAGCCTCACGCTTCTTGAGAAGCTCGTTAGCGTAGTTGTCGATGTACTCCTCAGGAATGCTTGTCATGCCGTACTGAGCGAACTGCATACGAGCCATCTCCTTAGCAGCCTCACGGATGTCAGCATCCTCTACCTTCACCTCAGCTGCCTTAACGAGCTGCTCCTTGATGAGGTGCCACTCGAGCTGCTTGATGCTCTCAGCGTAGTTCTTCTCTACGAACTCCTCGCCCTTGTCCTGGTTGTTCAGGAGCATAACGCGCTTGAGGAGTGCGTCCGGCCATGTGAGCTCGCCTACCTTCTTCTCGCAGTACTCGCGAACGTCGAGGAGGAACTTGAAGTTAGAGTTGGTCTCGAGCTGCGGCTTGAGCGACTCAGCAATCTTGTTGCGGAACTCTTCCTCGCTCTTAACCTCGTCCTTACCGAACACCTGGTCGAAGAGGTCCTGATTGATCTCTGCCTTCTTGTAGCGGCTGATCTCTGTGATCTGATAGCTGAAGTCAGACTCGAGCTCCTTAGCTACCTCGCGGTCGATCTTGAGGAGAGCAGAGATCTCTGCTTCGCCTTCCGGATAAGCCTTGCGCGGGTTGAATGTGATGATGTCGCCGAGCTTAGCACCCTTGAAGAGGTCCTTCTGCTCGTCAACCTTGATATATGAAGGCATAAGAACAGCAGCCTCAACGGTGATGCCACCTTCCTTTGTGTTGCCCTCAGCGTCGAGCTCGCGCAAGTCGCCCTTGAGCATATCGTTCTTTTCGCCATCGTACTCCTCTACCTTCTCGTAGCTGCCTGCACGACCAGCGTACATATCTACCTGTTCGTTGATGAGCTTCTCGTCAGCCTTGATTGTGTAGTAGTCGATCTTGTTGCGGCCGTCGAGAGTGATGTTGAACTCCGGAGCAACAGCAATGTCGAATACGAATGTGTAAGGAGCTGGCTTCTCGATGTCAGCCGGAGTCTCCTGCTTGTCAGAAGGCAGAGGCTCGCCGAGCATCTGGATATTGTTGTCCTTGATGTATTTGTAGAGCTGCTCGCCTACGAACTTGTTTACAGCGTCGTAGCGTACAGATGCACCGAACTGGCGCTTGATGAGACCCATAGGAGCCTGACCCGGGCGGAAACCAGGGATGTTAGCCTTCTTACGGTAGTCCTTAAGTGTCTTCTCGACAGAGTCCTGGAAATCTGACTCTTCGACTGTGATAGTCAACAGACCATTCACTTTGTCGGGATTTTCAAATGAAATGTTCATTTCTTCGTTGTTTGTATTTATTGTTTTTACTTATTATATTTCACGGAAGTGCAAAATTACACATTAATAATGTAAATAGAGAATATATAGGTCAAAAATTTGTTTTTTTAACAAGCTCTTGCAGCACTGTTCCGTCCATTCTGCGCACGCGTAGCACGCCGTCATCGTAGGTTGCGAAAGTGGGTTCGTTGCCGCCTTTTGGGAATGTTATGGAGCCGAGGTTGCAGACCACGTCGCCCTGCTCTGTCGCTTCGAGCTTCCAGAGGTGGGTATGTCCGTAGATGAATATGTCGTGCTTCAACGTAGGGCGGTTCTGCTCGTTGTAGACGTGTCCGTGTGTGAGGAAGAAGCGTTGTGTGCCGTCTACGACGAGGGCGTAGTCTGCCATCATCGGGAACTCCAGGAGCATCTGGTCGACCTCGGCATCGCAGTTGCCACGCACGGCTACGATGCTGTCCTTGCGCTCGTTGAGCAGTGCCACGATGCCTTTCGGGTCAATGCCATCGGGTATGCTGTTACGCGGTCCGTAGTTGAGTATGTCGCCTAAGATGCAGAGCATATCATAGTGTTCTCGGTCGTAGAAGCCGAGCACTTGCTGCAGTGTGGGCAGACAGCCGTGAATATCCGAAACAAATAAGATCTTCATGTTGTTGGTTATGCCTTAAAGTTCTTGTTACTTATTCTTGTAGTTCGCGCTCGCGGTCGCGCTTGCGCTTCTGCTCGTCGACGAGTTGGAAATCCTTCATCTTCAGCTCGAACTGCGAGCCGAGATACTTCTCGCGCACGATGCGGTTCTGCGCCAGTTCCTCCGGCTTGCCCTGGAAGAGGATGCGTCCCTCGAAGAGCAAGTAGGCGCGGTCGGTGATGGTGAGTGTTTCCTGCACGTTATGGTCGGTGATGAGGATGCCGATATTGCGGTACTTCAGTCGCCACACCACGTGCTGTATCTCCTCCACAGCGATAGGGTCTACGCCGGCGAATGGTTCATCGAGCATGATGAACTTCGGGTCGATGGCGAGGCAGCGTGCAATCTCAGTGCGTCGACGCTCGCCACCGGAGAGTTGGTCGCCCATGTTCTTGCGCACCTTGCCGAGGTTGAAGTCGGCAATGAGCGCTTCGAGTTTCTCCAACTGCTCATGGTGTGTCAGCTTTGTCATCTCGAGCACCGCCATGATATTGTCCTCCACGCTGAGTTTGCGGAACACGCTCGCCTCCTGCGGCAGGTAGCCGATACCGGCACGTGCACGCTTATAGACGGGATAGTCGGTTATATCCTTGTCGTCGAGATAGATATGGCCGTCGTTAGGCACGATGAGTCCGGTAGTCATGTAGAACGACGTTGTCTTGCCGGCACCGTTCGGTCCGAGCAGACCGACTATTTCGCCCTGCTTCACATTGATAGACACATCGTTGACAACGGTACGCTTGCCGTATCGTTTCACCAGTCCTTCGGTACGGAGCACCATGCAATGTGGCTTTTCCTCTGCTGCAGCACCAGCCGCCTGACCATTTATTATGTCGATTTCGCTCATGTTCTTGTTATTCTATTATTGTACAAAGGTAGTGCAAATTGATAGAAATACCACAAATAAAACATAAAAACTTAGGTGTAATGCTGAGTTTTTATGTTTTTATTGCTACTTTTGCAGCATTAATACATATTAATAATGAGTTAGCAACTATGTTGATATTAAAATACTTAAACACATTAGGACGTTACATCCTTCTGATGGGACGTTCTTTTGCGCGCCCTGAGCGTATGCGCATGTTCCTGAAGCAGTACATCAAAGAGATGTCTGCGCTCGGTGTCGACTCCATAGGCATCGTGCTGCTCATCTCGTTCTTCATCGGAGCCGTTATCTGCATCCAGATGAAGCTGAACATCCAGAGTCCGTGGATGCCGCGTTGGGTGTCGGGTTACACCACACGCGAGATTTTGCTTTTGGAGTTCTCCTCAAGTATCATGTGTCTTATCCTCGCCGGCAAGGTGGGCTCGAACATTGCGTCGGAGCTGGGTACGATGCGCGTGACGCAACAAATTGACGCATTGGAGATAATGGGTGTCAACTCCGCCAATTATCTCATACTGCCGAAGATACTGGGACTGGTCACACTGATGCCGTTCCTCGTCATCTTCTCCTCGGCTACGGGTATTCTCGGAGCCTACGGCACGGCGTACATCGGACACATCCTCTCGCCCGAAGACCTGACACTGGGCTTGCAGCACTCGTTCAACGCGTGGTTCATGTGGATGAGTATCATCAAGAGTCTTGTCTTCGCGTTTATCATCGCGAGCGTGTCGAGCTTCTTCGGCTACACCGTCGAGGGCGGCTCGGTGGAGGTAGGCAAGGCGAGCACCGATGCCGTTGTCAGCTCAAGTGTACTGATATTGTTCTCAGACGTGTTCCTCACTCAGCTGCTCAGCTAACAACATCTCAACATCTCAACATTACAACACCTCAACACAATATGATAGAAGTAAAACACTTATATAAGTCATTCGGCGACAAGGAAGTGCTGAAAGACATCAACGCCGTCTTCGAGGACGGCAAGACAAACCTCATCATCGGCCAGAGCGGTTCGGGAAAGACCGTGCTGATGAAAAACCTCGTGGGTCTGCTCACGCCTACGAGTGGCAATGTGCTCTACGACGGCCGCAACTTCGTGGCGATGTCGAAGGAGGAGAAGGTGCAGATGCGCCGCGAGATGGGCATGATTTTCCAGAGTGCAGCCCTCTTCGACTCGCTCAACGTATTGGAGAACGTGATGTTCCCGCTCGACATGTTCTCTTCTATGAACTACCGCGACCGTGTGCGCCGTGCTCAGGAGTGCCTCGACCGCGTGAACCTCGGCGATGCCCAACTGAAGTATCCGGGCGAGATATCGGGCGGTATGCAGAAGCGTGTGGCTATTGCGCGCGCCATTGTGCTCAACCCGAAGTATCTGTTCTGCGACGAGCCGAACTCGGGTCTCGACCCTCACACGTCGCTCGTCATCGATGAGTTGCTCTCGTCTATTACGAAGGAGTACAACATCACGACCATCATTAACACGCACGACATGAACTCGGTGATGGGCATCGGCGAAAACATCCTCTTCATCTACCAAGGCAACAACGAGTGGCAGGGTACGAAGGACGACGTGATGGGTGCTACGAACGAGAAACTCAACGACCTCGTCTTCGCTTCCGACCTCTTCAAACGTGTAAAAGAAGTAGAGATGAACAAGATCCGTCAAGCGCAAGCCGACAGATAAAAGCTGTATAAAACAGACAAAAGCTGTATAAAACACATAGACAAAGGGGTTAAGCCGTCGGCTTAACCCCTTTGTCTTTCTATCTCCTCCACCTTATCCATCACGTTCGCAGGCGGACGCTGGTTGAGGTATTCATTCTTCATAAACTCCATGTATGGTGCCACGTGTTCAAAGAACTGCCGGTAGCCTCGGCACAGATAGTTCTTGCCGGGGTTGCCGTAGCAATCGTTTACGAAGCGGTTCTTCGGACACTCGCCGTGGCAGGCAAACTCCCAACGACATTCCTTACACTCCTGTGGCAGCGACTTGTGTTTCAGCTCGCTGAAGTGCTGCTGTTGCTCGCCGTAGAGCATCTCGGTGATGGTTTTCTCGCGTATGTTGCCCAGTCGGTATTCGGGGAACACGAAGTGGTCGCAAGAGTAGACATCGCCGTTGAACTCCATCACGCCGGCGTGTCCGCACTCCTTGGCGTACATACAGATGCCTGGTGTCACGCCGACCCAGTTGGCAAGCATACAGTCGAACAGCTCCACGTATATCTTGCCCACGTCGTGGCGCACCCACTCATCGAAGATGGTGCAGAGAAAGCGTCCCCACTGCTCGGGCGTGACGCTCATGTCCGATAGCGGTGCGTCGGCAGCATCGGTGAGCGTGGCGAGATGTCTGCCGTCGGCGTGGCTCACCGTGCGCTCCACGATGGGCGTGAACTGTAGATACTGGCAGCCGTTCTCCTTGAAGAAGTGGTAGAAGTCGAGTGGATAGTCGGCATTGAAATCGTTCACCACCGCCATGGCGTTCCACTCCACACCATGCCTCTTCAGCAGGCGTATGCCGTGCATCACTTTCTGCCATGTCTGTGCGCCCGACGCGGTGCGGCGGAACTCGTCGTGAAACTCCTGTGGTCCGTCGATGGAGATGCCCACAAGCCAGTTGTTCTCGCGCAGGAAGCGACACCACTCGTCGTTGAGCAGCGTGCCGTTGGTCTGTATCGAGTTGGAGATACGCCTGCCTGCACCGTACTTGCGCTGCAGCTCCACCGCTTTTCTGTAGAACGCCAGTGGGCGCAGCAGTGGCTCGCCGCCGTGCCATGTGAAGAGGATGTCGGGCGAGGTCTGTGCCTCGATATACTCTCGGGTGAACTGCTCGAGCATCTCCTCCGTCAGCACACGCTTCTGCGTGTCCTTGTAGAGGTTCGACTTCTCAAGATAGTAGCAGTACTCGCAACGCAGGTTGCAGGCTGCGCCAACAGGTTTGAGCATAACGTATAGCGGACGGGCAAAGGGAGATATGGTGGTCATGATGATGTTGTTGTGGTGAGGGGGTGAGATGGTGTTGTTGTGGTGAGGTGGTGAGGTGGTGTTTAGGGGTGAGACAAAATTACGGATTATTATTCTATTAACGCATTGATATGGCTCAATATTTTGCGCAAAATCTGAAAAAACGACAAAAAACACCCCGAAAAAGAACAAAAAGCAACTAATTTAAAAATAAAGTGGCGGATAATTTGGGGATATTAAAAAATAAAACTACCTTTGCAAACGAAAATTATCATCAATACATAACAACCTACCAAGACCATAAGACACAAACCGTCTGCGAGCGGTCTTTTTACAGGACGAAGCGAGCAGATAAATACCTTTTAAACAATCACCTAATAATTACCTTCTCAAAGAATAAGAAAAACTGATAGTCATCACTTTACTATTAATTGAAAAGCCATGTCGCAGTTGATGCAACATGGCTCTTTTTTTGGATCAAATAATATTGTTGTGTTTTTAACAATCCAATATTATTGTTTATCTTTG
>OLFV01002363.1_pt1 | contig 14398 bp, 11 predicted proteins | sample 1605551 | NCBI WGS metagenome assembly OLFV01 (sample SAMEA3888922, study PRJEB22519) | human gut metagenome | biome: human gut; feature: human-associated habitat; material: faeces | place: Denmark | collected 2011
TGCTTGAGGGCTGCATCAAGACCTACCTTGTTAATCATACGAAGACCAGCGGCAGAAATCTTAAGGCTAATCCAGCAGTCCTCCTCTACATAGAAGAACTTCTTACTGAACAGGTTAACATCGAAGCTGCGCTTTGTGCGGTGCTTAGAGTGAGAAACATTGTTTCCCATCTGAGCCTTCTTACCTGTAATCTGACAAACTTTAGACATTGCTATCTTTAATTTTTGTAATCGTTAATTGATACTTATTCCAAACAGTTTGCAAAATTACTAATTTTTCTTCAATTTACAAAGTCCTACTTATCTCCGAGTCTTCGTTTTAATATTTTTTAAGTTTTTTTCTTTTTATACGGGACAAAATAGAGCTATATCGCCCCTAATTCATTGAACTTTTGGACTTTTAAGAGACCGAAGATACAATCAGCCTACTGAAAGGCTGTGCATTCCGCATTCCATAAGGCATGATGCCATTGTGGTAAAGCTATCACTTTGCCTCTGGAGCTGGAACCTCTGAGAGGTCTGGCTGTGGCAAATCTTCGCGAAGCACCTCAAGGAGGAGCTGAAGAGCACGGTTGGTCGCGCGAGCTACATTGACGTCACGTCCCTGATCCTCTGTGAGTTTCAGAGTACGCATATTTTCTTTTGAACCTGCAGCAATCCAGATTGTGCCAACCGGTGTAGCCGGGGTACCGCCTCCAGGACCTGCAATTCCTGTTGTCGCAATAGCGTAATCCGTACCAAGTCGGTCACAGACACCTTTTGCCATAAGCAATGCAACCTCCTCAGAGACAACACTATTTTCTGCTATAACCTCTTCTGGCACAGCGAGGATATCCTTTTTCACATCCTCACTGTAAGCTACGATACCTCCAGTGAAGTAAGCACTTGCACCTGGCATGAGCGTGATTGACTCCGCTACGCGTCCGGAAGTGCAACTTTCTGCTGTAGAGAGTGTCTTGCCAGACTCGTATAGCATGAATAATATCTCTTTACTAAAGACTTTGTTTTCTAATTCCATTCTATGTTTTATTGAAATGTAACCTTAGAGAATGTTGGCACTTCTATGCCACAAAACTCTTTATTGTCATACTTATATGCGGCGACAACGCCTATCATAGCGGCATTATCTGTGGTATATGAGAACTTTGGAATATAAATAGTCCAGCCAAAACGCTTGGCATGGTCATAGAAAGCATTGCGCAATCCGTTGTTCGCTGACACGCCACCTGCCACTGCTACATGCTTTATACCTGTTTGCTTGACAGCAAGACGCAGCTTTTTCATCAGGATATCGACGATTGTATGTTCCAATGAAGCCGCAATATCCTCCTTATGATGCTCCACGAAGTCAGGATCATCCTTCACCCATTTCTGAAGAGAATATAGGAAACTGGTCTTTAATCCAGAGAAAGAATAGTCCAGACCTGGGATATTAGGTTTTGCAAACTGATAGGCTTTAGGATTGCCTTGACGAGCAAGACGGTCGATGATAGGACCGCCAGGATAACCAAGACCCATCACTTTAGAACATTTATCGATAGCTTCGCCAGCCGCATCATCTATGGTCTGACCAAGCACCTCCATGTCATTATAGGCATTTACCTTGACTATCTGAGAGTTACCTCCTGAAACAAGAAGGCAGAGGAATGGGAATGGCGGTGCACTATTGTCGTCATCACTTTCCTTGATGAAGTGCGCCATTACGTGTCCTTGCAGGTGATTGACATCGATCATAGGGATGCCGAGTGAACGAGCGAAGCCTTTTGCAAAACTAACGCCTACGAGCAATGAGCCCATCAGTCCCGGTCCACGAGTGAAGGCTACGGCAGACAATTGCTCTTTAGTTATGCCAGCCTGCTTTAATGCCTGATCCACTACTGGTACTACATTCTGCTGATGCGCACGACTTGCCAGTTCTGGAACGACGCCACCATAAGCCTCATGCACTTTCTGGGAGGCTGTTACATTGCTCAGAAGTACCTTTCCACGCAATACTGCAGCGGAAGTATCGTCACAAGAGCTCTCTATTGCCAATATATACTTATCGTTGTCCATTGGATTTTGATGGGGATATTACCCATCGCTGATTATTTCGAATTACGCCAAAGAGAATTATTACAACTCTATTCAGCAGAAAACGTGATTTAATAACTTAGTATCTCTACTCCGTGCTCGGTCATGACAAGGGTATGCTCCCACTGTGCTGATGGCAATTCATCCTCAGTGATTACCTCCCATCCATATTCATCGTCTGCATCAATAAAGACTTTCGGACTGCCCATATTGATCATTGGTTCGATAGTAAACACCATACCTGGTACAAGGAGCATTCCTGTACCGCGGTAAGCATCATGCAGTACCTCTGGTTCTTCATGGAATTTGAGACCTACTCCATGTCCGCAAAGGTCTGTCACTATGCCGTAATGATATTTCTTACAATGCTTTTTGATGGCATGACCTATGTCACCTACGAATCCATAAGGCTTGGCGGCTTCCATTCCTATCTCCAGGCATTCCTTTGCCACACGGACAAGTTGTTCCTTTTCTGGTGTAGTCTTTTCTCCGATGATGAACATACGGGAAGCATCTGCATAGTATCCATCGACTATAGTAGTGAAATCGACATTGACGATATCGCCTTCTTCGAGTACATCTGACTCCTTTGGAATGCCGTGACACACCACTTCATTGATGCTGGTGCATACTGACTTTGGGAAGCCTTCATAATTCAGGCAAGCAGGGATAGCATTATGCTCCTTGCAATACTGCATACATATATCGTCTATCTCCTGGGTATTCATACCTGGGTGTATCTGCCGAGCTACTTCATCGAGCACTCCTGTATTGACCACACCTGAGCGACGTATGCCTTCTATCTGTTCATCTGTGAGTATCAGATCGCGAGTCGGCACGAGTTTTCCTTTATTCTCCCAGTACATCACCTGTTTGTCCATCTCTGTGAGAGGCTCTCCAGGGATGCAATGCCAACGTTTCTTCTTTACCATATACCTTATTATATATATAATTATGGAAATCAGGGAAAGTCAAGAGAATCTGGTATCGCAAGCAATATCAAGGTTTCTACTCCCCTTTTTCCATGTCGTTTTCTATTTCCAAGGCGCAAAGTTACGGTTATTTTCCGAAACTTGCAAATATTTCATTTATTTACTCGCTTGTAAGCATTTCATAATAGTACCAGTAAGTACCGAAATAAGCATCACGCACGGCAGCATTTCGTGCCGATAAGGATTGATATTTCGCCCTGCATACGCTCAGGAAATCCTCATAATCTGCATCAAGGACATTGTCATGATAGGTCAAGACACGCTGCGCATGGATATGAGTATAAAGCACAAGCGCTTCACGATAATGCTTTGGTAGCTCCGACATCGGCTTTCTGGCATACCCGGATGGCGTCAAAAGCACTTCTCGTATAGAGTCTTTAGCCTCCTCTTCTCCAATCTTTCTGGCGAGAGCTTTGCGCTTTTTCTCCAAGACTTCATGCGTCGCTTTGCGCTCTTCGTCGGTTCTCATGTCGTAATAAGACCCTATTTCTCTGGCAAAAGCATGGAGGTCACCATCAAGAAGATACGCTGTCAGCAAGTAATCATCGACTGCTGGCTTTGCTTTCTTCCTTTTCTGAAGCAACTTAAAGAAATCCTTAACCTTGGCAATCTTAAATCCTGGAGCCGCTCCGAGATGTTGCCAGAGCACACTATCGGGACTAAAAGCGAGTCTATTAGCACGCGATTGCGCTGGAAGCAATGCCCTCGAACCGCCACAAAGCGGATAAGTGAACAGTTCTTCTCCAAGTTGTCCTTTCTTGGAAAGGGAGTAAGCTCGCATCATTGTCATCACGGAGTCTGTCTCCCAATCCTTATCTGCCACGAGCAATGCTTTGCTGTATTGCCTATGTGACACATATCTCTCCATCTTCAGTCTGTTATGAAGCTCCCTGTCCATATTGCCCATTGCGCAACAAAGGCAGAACATAGCCACCATAATGCCCATATTCATCCATGAGGCCTGCGAAAATAGGGTCGCACTTTCAAGTGGTGTCTCATAGGGACGATACTTATTGAGTTGTCTTGCCACAACGACAAAAGCCAAAAGCAATATGACAGTCAATAATGTTTCCCATCCTACCGTCACCCTTCCGTCTGGTTCGAGATGCCCACTCGTCAATGCGCCGAGCAAAACGAGGGAGGGAAAGTACGTAAGACTACGCACTCGTTTCGGGAAATCCGTAATGGATGATACTGCAAGATGTACGAGGAAGAACACCACTGTCAGCAGGACTGCGCCCACCAACCTATCATAATGTGTCTGTCCATCCGACCATGCAAACTGCGAGAGCGCAAGTAAATCTGCCTGTAAGAAATACAGGTAGCAGAACACGAAGATTATAAAAGCAATAGCACACGTTGTCATTATGGCAACGGTGCTACTCTTGGCATTTGATGACATTGATTATAAACAAATTAGTTTTTGCGGAGTACTACTGCTGAACGAGCAGGGATATAGAGCTTCAACCACTCTTTCTTATCCTTGACGTATAGTCCATCGTAGATAGTAAGGTGAGTAAGCGTGTCGTCTGACAGGCCATTACCTCCAAATTCCTTCGCATCTGTATTGAGAACAACGCTATACGAACCAGTTGGCACGAGGAAACCGTAGTCTGTATAAGAACGATTCGGCGAGAAATTGAATACGAAGATAAGGTCACCACGTGAGAATGCGAGCACCTGGTCTCCGTCATTATGCCATATTTCCTGCACTGGGGTCTTGTTGAAGTTCTTCTCACTCTTGATGACATTGAGCATTGCGCGATCAAAATCACCAAGATAGTGATAACATAGCTCCTTATTATCCACAAGGTTCCACTGTCTGCGAGCATATTTATGACTCCAACCATTACCCTCACGAGGGAAGTCTATCCATTCAGGATGACCAAACTCATTGCCCATAAAGTTGAGATAACCACCATTCATGGTAGAGGCTGTCACGAGACGTATCATCTTATGCAATGCTATGCCACGGTGAACCGCATCATTCTCATCGCCTTTCTTGAAATGCCAGTACATATCCGAGTCGATAAGACGGAAGATAATGGTCTTGTCGCCCACGAGTGCCTGATCATGCGATTCCGAATAAGAGATGGTTTTCTCATCCTTTCTGCGGTCAGTCAGTTTCCAGAATATATCGAATGCGCCCCAGTCTTCATCCTTCTTCTCCTTGATCATCTTAATCCAATAATCAGGAATGCCCATTGCAAGGCGATAGTCGAAGCCCATGCCGCCATCATCAAACTTTGCAGCAAGTCCTGGCATTCCAGACATTTCCTCTGCTATGGTGATGGCATTCTTGTTTAATTGATGCACGAGGATATTGGAAAGCGCGAGATAGCACATTGCATTATCATCTTCTCCGCCATTGAAGTAGTCTCCATATCCACAGAAATCCTGTCCAAGTCCGTGGTTATAATACAGCATTGAGGTCACTCCATCATAACGGAATCCATCAAAATGGAACTCGGTAAGCCAATATTTACAGTTGGAAAGCAGGAAATGCATCACCTGATCCTTACCATAATCGAAGCAGAGAGAGTCCCACTGATTATGCTCACGACGGTCTCCTGGATAGAAATACTGATTTGGATCGCCACAGAGATTGCCAAGTCCTTCATTCTCATTCTTCACGGCATGTGAATGCACGAGGTCCATTATGACTGCGATGCCATGCTTATGAGCCTCATCTATAAGAGCTTTCAGTTCTTCTGGTGTGCCAAAACGACTTGAAGGAGCGAAGAAATTGCTCACATGATAGCCAAAAGAGCCATAGTATGGATGCTCCTGTACTGCCATCAACTGGATGCAATTATATCCATCCTCGATGATGCGAGGCAGCACATTCTCCTTAAACTCTGTATAACTGCCCACTTTCTCTGCATCCTGAGCCATGCCTACATGTGCTTCGTAGATCAGAAGTGGATTTTTTGTCGGCTTGAAAGTCTTCTTCTTCCAGACATATTCATGCTCTGGAGCCCACACCTGTGCCGAGAACACCTTGGTGACATCATCCTGCACGACGCGTCTGCACCATGCAGGAATACGCTCTCCCTGTCCTCCTTCCCAGTGTACGGACATCTTATAAAGCTGTCCATGCTGCATTGTCTTGGCTGGAAGCTTCAGTTCCCAGTTGTCAGAATTTTTTATTCGCTTGGCAGCAAATTTCTTTTCTTCCTTCCAACCGTTGAAATCACCTATAAGATAAATCTCTGTAGCATTTGGAGCCCACTCACGGAACACCCACCTACCTTTATCGTCACGGTGAAGTCCGTAGTATTCATGACCGTTGGCAAACTCAGACAATGTCATCTTTCCATTATTTGTAAGATGATTCATCACCCATAAAGCATGGTCATGACGACCACAAATCGCTGCCTCATAAGGCTCAAGCCAAGGGTCAGCAGCCACGATGCCTATATGTCGCGGTGCTTTCTTGACCGTCTTACATGCCTTTGTCGCCTTTGCGGTCTTGGCAGTTTTCTTTTTTTCCACCATAATAGCAGTGTTTTAAGACGTTAGCAAACTTTCACTTTGAAGATAGCCTTCTTCACCTGTGGTACTGCACAGATACATGGTGCATGACCATCCTGAGGGAAGAAGATTGCCATCATGCCTGGACGACAAGTCACATAGCTTGATCCTGGTACGCCTGGATACTTTGTAATATCCTTCTCTGCATTGTACTCTGCTTCTGGAAGGTCTTCGAGAGGGAGGTAACCATAGGTCTCTTCCTCATCGAGAGGTATTTGAATGTCAATCATCTCGACATGAGTCTCCATCACAGCCTCATCAGGTGTCTTACCTTTTGCAGTAGTGATATTGACAAAAAGGTCCTTATCTTGGATGTAATGCTTGCCTTCTTCCATTGTTGCGAGGTCGTGCTCTGCTATATACTTTACCACCTCAGCAAAGAGAGGATTCATTCCTACGTAATTCTTGAGGTTTTCAATTGTGTCTATTACCATAATCTAAGTTGAATTTTTTGGTTGTTGTTTTATTTTTTTCTTAATGTCAAAGCTATGAGAATGTATTCCGATTGTAATCTCATGAATACATAAACAAGTGATTATCACTTTACCTCTCGCATTCCCTGAACATACATTCCAGTAGCTGTAACATTGCCATTACTGTCTTTTTCCACAAAGTTTCCATCGCGGAGGTCATCCTTATAGGCTCCCTCGAAGCGTGTTCCGTCCTTCGTTTCTTCTATTGCCTTACCGTTGCGCTTGCCATTCTTGTAGATACCGCGGAATTTTGAGCCGTCAGCATAATGGATTATTATCTCACCGTCAAGGTTGCCACCACGGAATGTGCCGTCATAGACGTCGCCATTCTTGCGCACTACCTTGCCTTTTCCATTAGCTTTATCCGACTTCCACTGTCCTGTATATGTATCGCCATTGTGCCATGTGTAAGTGCCCTGTCCTTCTTTGTCACCATCCACGAAATGACCTACATACTTATCTCCGTTAGCACACTTGAAGACACCTTCACCAGTGCGCTCGCCCTGCACGTAATCACCTTCATAGACGTCGCCATTATGAAACTTATATATACCGCGACCATCCTGAATATCATTACGCCACTGACCGATATATAAGTCTCCGGAAGCGTATTTGAACTCTCCTTTGCCTGAACGCTGATTGGCAACCCACTGTCCATCGTAAGTGGTTCCATCGTTCCAGTCGAAGAATCCTTTGCCATGCTTCATGTCTTTCTGCCATTCTCCGTTGTAGAAAGCACCGCCGGAATAGGTGTATTTTCCTTTTCCATGACGCTTATCCTGCTGCCAGTCGCCCTCATACTTGTCGCCGTTGTAGTAATACATCGTACCGCGTCCCTGCTGATAGTCACGAAACCACAGTCCGTCATAGCGATTATTATTAGCAAAATAATAGATACCCTTGCCGTGCTGCTGGTCTTGGAACCACTGGCCTTCATATTTCTCTCCATCAGAAAACTGATAGACTCCGAAGCCCTGTCGCTTTCCCTTGACATATTCACCTTCAAAGGTATCTCCATTCTTGAATCTCGCAAAGCCCTTGCCATTTGGTTTGCCTGACACCATCTCTCCACGATACTCTGCACCATCGTGAGTGATACATGAACCGAGTGAAACCTTTTGGGCAAAAAGGTTTAGCGATGCTCCAAGCAATATGATAGTTAGTACTTTTTTCACGCTAATACTTATTTTTCAAATTCGTTACAAATTTACGAAGAAAATATGATACTAACAAAAAAATAGGTGATATTTTAAAAATTAAAAACATTTTATGACACAGAATATTTTGTTATCCATAATTTTACTACCTTTGTCGAGGAAATGGTTAGGTGGCGTTTTTGCGGTTTAGTGGTTTTGCCTTCGGATGAAAAGGCAAAACAAACAAGACTATACAAGCAACAAAACTACCTACAAAACAACAAAACAACAACAAATGAAATTCATAGGAATAATCCCAGCCCGCTACGCTTCAACGCGCTTTCCGGGAAAACCTCTTGCTATTCTCGGTGGCAAGACGGTAATTCAGCGTGTTTACGAGAAAGTATCTGAATGCCTCGAAGCTGCTTATGTGGCTACTGATGATGAGCGCATCTTCAATCATGTGAAATCATGGGGCGGAAACGTCGTTATGACTTCGCCAAACCATAAGAGTGGCACTGACAGAATCGAGGAAGCCATTGAGAAAATCGGTGGTGATTTCGACGTTATCATCAATATTCAGGGCGATGAACCTTTCATCCAGAAGAGCCAAATCGAGGAGGTCTGCCATTGCTTTGATGACGCTGATACTCAGATTGCTACGCTCGGCATCCCTTTCAAGAGCGACATCGACGTGATAAGCAATGCCAACTCGCCAAAAATCATTCTCGACAATAGGCATTTCGCCATGTATTTCAGCCGTTCTGTCATTCCTTTCATCCGTGGAAAGGAGCAGAAAGAATGGCCTCTCGCCTACCCTTACCTCAAGCATATCGGTCTCTATGCTTATCGTCGCGAGGTGCTTCGCGAGATAACATCTCTACCTCAGTCTTCTCTTGAGATTGCTGAAAGTCTTGAGCAGTTGCGTTGGTTGCAGAATGGCTACAAGATTAAGGTCGGTACTACCGACATTGAGACCATAGGCATAGATACTCCTGACGACCTCGCCAATGCTGAAAAGGCTCTTCAGAAAGAGCAATAACATACGAATAGCTCCTTGCATCCGCCCATCAAGCAACGGATACAAGGAGCCACCAAGCCAGTATTCTACCGCGTCAGCGCGATTTTTCACTTTTCACTCTTCACTTTTCACTAAAGAGAAACGCCACTGTGTCCGCCGCGTTACCGGCGGATATAATCAGAATCCAAAACTAAAGTCCACCCCCACACGCAAAGGCTTTGCATGTTGCTCAAAGCCACGTGATGCACTCTCGAAATAGAATGTATTATATTCCTTGTCGAGAAGGTTCTTTCCCCACAGCGTCACGGTGAAGACAGGCGTCTTATAGCTCATTCGCGCTCCAAGAAGTGCATAGAAAGGCTGACTGACATCATTGCTTTCAGTCCAGTAAATGCGTCCTGCTCCTGAGACATTTGCCCCGATGGTGAGAGCATTATCACCTATTTCAAAGGTGTAAGCAGCATCCACATTCATAGTATGCTTCGGCACAAATGGCACATAATTACCTGAATAGTCAGTTCCTTTCTTGGAATCCTGTCCTGAAGTAGTGTTGTAATCCACGAAAGTGACCTGATTATAGCCATAATTTCCACTGATAGCAATATTGCGTGTTGGTGTCCAAAGGAGCGTCAACTCACATCCATAGCTCTCACTTTCACCCGCATTGACCATCATACGTCCGAGTCCAGACGGCGCAAAGCGCACCACCTGCATATCATTGACACGATTATAGAATAATGCTCCATCGAGCATCAGAGTGCGTTCTGCCAGTGTAAGATGCGTTCCCACCTCGTAATTCCATGAGAACTCCGGACTATAAGCCACGGTTTCCACACCAGGAAGCTCCACTTTTGGCATCACAGCGGAAATCATCATCTTAATCTGATCTGCCATCATCGGCATATTCTTATCCAGATAAGCGAATGTCGCGGCTTTCACTCCGTCCATCATCTCCTTCTGCATAGCCCCTTGAAGGAGGTCGGAGAACATCTGTACGTTGTATCCCCCACTCCTCATTCCGCGTGCTACAGACATATAAACATTGTTATTTGCATCGAAATCATATTTCAATGCCACCTTTGGAAGCACATTAAAGCGGTCCCTGTTTATCTTTCCATCATACTCCGTGATATTGGCTGTAAGGTCTTGGAAATCTACATGCATACTTGGCATACTAAAACCATAATCCACTGATGATGACGTATCATAATTCATGCTATTTTTCTCATAGTCAAGTCTTATGCCCGCAGTTAGTGAAAGCGCCTTTGTGATATTGAACACAGACTGATGAAACACTCCAAGATTGAGCATCGGTGTCTCAAATATGCCTCCCATTCTGAGGCTTTCTTCTCGGAAATTTATTGACATCGGTGGATTTTTAGGTAATACCGAATTGATATTCTGTTCGAGCATAGCGACTCCATCCTTACCGAATGTCACAGGTCCTTCTGTTCTCAACCACTGCTTCGTCACGTTAAGCCCTCCTACCCAGTTCCATATTGCTCCATGCTTTGAGCGTGCCGTCACTTCTTCTGTCAGCGTATTGATGCGCTGGCGCTGCTCCATAGTGTAGATATCTCGTGGAAGAAAGTCCTGATCCTGAAACATTCTGTCACATAGATTCTGAAAACTGGTCACCGATCTTATCTCTATTTCTCCTAAATCATACGAGATATTGAGTCCGGTATTGAGCATATTTCTACGATAACGGCTCTCGTTGTTATTGGATATTTTCCCTACACAGTCGGCATACGGTTCTTTTTCTGTCAGACTTCCTGCATAATAATAAGGATATGCGCCTTCGTCACAGTAGTCATAATTGAGTGACAGGTCCATTGTCAATCGGTCATTGGCTTTGTATATTCCGCGCAAACGACCTCCAACGGTCTGTATTCCATCCACTTTCTTTCCTGTCAGGTTATTCTTAAAGAATCCGTCCGAACCTACATAATAGCCTCCTGCCGAAAAAGCGAAACTGTCATTCAGACGATGATGATGCGAGATTGAGGCATTACGATTATTATCTCCCGTAGCGTAACCCATCTTTATTTCTGTTCCTTTATAATGAAAAGGATCCTTAGTAAACACTCGCACTATCCCTCCCATAGCATTTCTGCCATACAACGTACCTTGCGGACCACGCATCACATCGACTCTTTCCACATCCATGAAATTGAAATCGAAGGCTGACTTATCGAGATAAGGTATGTTATCCACGTACATTCCAACGGCTGGCGTATTGATTCTGCTTCCTACTCCGCGGATATAGAATGCACTGGTAAGATGGCTTCCATAATCGGGTACAAAAAAGTTTGGCACAAGATGCGAAAGCGTCTTGAGCGATTTACCCTGATTTGCTTCTAATGTTGCATTGCTGATTATCATTGATGAGGCTGGTTGCTGACGCATCAGTCCGTTTTCCTTGATGCTTGACACTATTGATATTTCGTCCAATTGAGCATTTAGAAGGCTGTCCGCTATCTCTGCGTTTACCTCCATTGCCACTGCTGAAAGGAGTGATAAGGTTATAATTTTCATCTAAATAATGTATTGTTGTTTTTTCCGGATGCAAAGTTACTCACTTTTCTTTGCTCGAACAATACTTATTTTTAATGATTTATCTCTATAATTCTTCCACATCCACCATACCATTGACCACACAATATAATAGTACGTCTGCCAATGAGCGAGCATGCAACTTCTCCATTATGTTCTTTCTATGGGTCATCACCGTGGTTGGACTGACGCAAAGGCTATCCGCTACCTCTTTACTCCTCAAGCCTTTACAAAGCAATACCGCCACTTCTATCTCCCTTGCTGACAGCAAGATTGGCGCTTTTTCTGCATTGCGAGCCATCGTAATGGCGTGGCCATGTCCTTTTCTCTGTAGAGACATGATTTCTCTCACCAGCGCTTGTTGGCTTTGGCACACATTGAGCGTATTCACTCCATTTATCATCATGTCGCCATTCACGAGCACAATGCTCTTCTTTGGATTATCGCGAAAGAACTTTGTATGCTCGAAGTATATCCTCGATGACACGAAATAATGCAGAAAATCTGCATCTTCCTGCATCGCAAGTTCTTCATACGACCTACAAATCACCACCTCCGCCATCGGCAGAAGGTCGCAAATCAGGTGTTGCAATCCAAGACAAACAAGTATATTTGAATCTATTATGACAAAACGTATCTGATGCATAAGCAAATATCTTAAATATTATAATAATGTACCATCCCTGCAAAGGTCACCCTGTCCGCTGCGTCACCGGTGGACACCAGTTAGATACCGCAACTGCGTCAGCGCGATTTTTCACTCTTCACTCTTCACTTTTTACTTTTCACTCTCAAGAAAAGGCCCCCATGTCCGCTACGTTACCATAGGATGCCAGTTAGATACCGCAACCGCGTCAGCGCGATTTTTCACTCTTCACTCTTCACTTTTCACTTTTCACTCTCAAGAAAAGACCCCTGTGTCCGCCGCGTTACCGGCGGATATAAGCAAGAAACACAGAAGAAAGAAGAGCAAAAAGCCCTCAATCCGCATCAGCGCGGTTTTCGCTTTTCGCTCTTCTCTTTTATCAAACAAATGCGCCCGAAGGCAAAAGAGTCCGATTACTCTGCGCTCTTGGAAATATCTTTATTGACCATAGCGCAGACGCAAGAGTCTGACCAAACATTCTCCGCTGTCTCAATCATATCGATAATAGTATAGATAGGAAGGATTATTCCCATAATGCCGATAGGAGCATTTACACCTGACATGAGTGAAAGTGTCAAGAAGTAGCAACCCATTGGAACACCAGCATTACCGATAGCGGAGAATACCGAAATAAAGAGCCAAAGAATCATGGTGCTCAATGACAAGTCCATACCGCCGTTCTGCATCAGGAACAATGAAGTAACGAGAATGAATGCCGCGCAACCATTCATATTGATTGTCGTACAAATAGGCAATACAAAGCGTGCCACCTTACTGGAAGCGCCAAGTCTATTCTCTGCAGAAGACATGGTTACTGGCAGTGTTGCAGCAGAACTCTTTGTGAAGAGTGCCATCAATACCGCTGGCATCATCTGTGACAATGTGCGGAATGGATTCAATCCACGAGCCAGGAGGAAGAGCGGAAGCACGATGAAGAACTGGACAAAGTTTCCACCTATCACCACTGCTACATACTTACCCAATGAAGCCATCACGATACCTGCAGAGAACTGCGCTGACAACTGCGCTGCAAAGGCAACGATACCCAATGGCAATGCCCAAATGAGTGCGCGGATAAGCATAAAGAGCAGATCCTGAAGTCCTTGCAATCCCTTCATGATTACATCCTTCTTGTCTGAGCTCGGCATCTTTGCAATGGCAATACCTACAGCTGCTGCCAACATCAAAATAGAGAGCACATTACCATCTGCGAATGGCTTAACGATGTTATTTGGTATTACGCCGAGGATATGGTCGTAGTAAGATGTTTCTCCCAAGCCTTCTGGAAGGGCAGTACTACCGCTCTGCACCATTGCCTGTGGAAGGTTACCTGGCTGAATAATGTTATAAAGCACAAGTCCTACTGTAGCAGCTGCTATTGTAGTAAGGAGTGTATAAACGATAGTATGTTTGAAGATACGTCCTGTATCGGCTTGATTACCCAATGTTGCCAAAGTGGTCATCACTGCCAATGCGATTGTTGGTACAGCAAGAAGCTGGAATAATCGGGTGTAAACCGTAGCGATAAAGTTCATCAAATCATTGAGTGCGGATAATCCCAGCGTTCCCAATACTGCACCTACCACGAGGGCTCCAATCCAAAGCATAATCTGCTTTTTCTGAGTGTTGTCTTTTTTCTTTTCGACTGTTGTGTTCATAGTTGATAATTAAGTTTAATAAATTTATGCGAGTGCAAAATTATTACTTTTTCTCCAAATGACAAAGAAACCAAGCCAAAAATTGCTCATTATTATATATTTACATCTCCCCATCACTCACCATCCAGCCCCCATCCGCACTATAAGCCAGCCCCCATCCGCACCACAAGCCAGCCCTCCTTGTCTGGCGACAGCCCCCTCACCAACGGATACCACCAAGCGTCCGCCCCCGTGTCCGCCGCGTTACCGGCGGATATAAGTTAGAAGCCGCGGATATAAGAGCCACCACTCCAGTCTGTTAATTTTCCTT
>OLFV01002370.1_pt1 | contig 14360 bp, 8 predicted proteins | sample 1605551 | NCBI WGS metagenome assembly OLFV01 (sample SAMEA3888922, study PRJEB22519) | human gut metagenome | biome: human gut; feature: human-associated habitat; material: faeces | place: Denmark | collected 2011
AATGTTATATAAACTTAAATATCAGAGAGTTATAATTATTCAGCAAACACTAATTGGGATGGAGTAAAACAGCAAGTTATTCATCTTGACGAATATGGGCAAAACATAATGTTGTCGAAAGATAACAAAACTCTTTATCTCTTTTCAGACTATTCAGAGGATATTTCAGAGCCATTTATATACTCTTATGATTTGGATGCCATATATTAGATAGTAGGAATTTTTCTATTCTCAAGTCCTGAAACTCAATATGTTTTCAAGGGCGGGAACTTTATTCTTTTCTAATATCAGAAGAAATGAGCCAGATACGAATATTTATGTTATTTGCATATAGTATTGTTGTTCTTTTCTCATGTAATCCGCATGAGAAAGAATATATGAACATAGAAAGAATGCAAATCGGGAAAACGACTATTCCATATGATAAGATGGAATGTTGGGCGAGTGATTCTATTTTGAATGCCTCGCCATGGAAAAATGCTAAATACAAATTAATCCATTATATCGATTCTGCATCGTGTTCGTCTTGCTATTTGCAAAAAGTAAAGATAAACGACTTCTTGTTTCATATGGAAGAGTTGTCTAACAATGAGTTTTACAACGTCATAATATTAACTCCAGGAAGTAATGCGAAGAAAGATCTTGAGCATCTGTTTTCTGAGAAATTGATACCTCAGACAATATTTATTGATTCTGCAAATACTTTCTTACAAAGGAATCCACACATTCCATCTGAAACAATGTATCATACTTTTCTTCTTGACGAAAATGACAAGGCAATTCTTGTTGGTAATCCCATTACCAATAAGAAAATCAAAGAATTGCTCATGTCTAGGTTTGAAAAGAAATTTGGAAAGATACCAGAAGAGGCATTCCAGGAAAAGTAATAGAAATTCATATCGATTCAAGAAACAATGCATATTCTATGTATTATATAGTCATTAGTACAAATATTCGTTGAATCTGAAAGAATAACATAAAAAAGGAACTTTTATTTAATGATAGGATTATTACGAAAATCAGGAAGTGAGACTGTAAGGACTGGCATTGTTTGGATAATGATGCTGGCTACGGTTATGGCAGTAGAAGTCCGGTGGATTAAATGTGATTTATGGATATTCTATGTTATTCCTGCACTAATGCTTTTGGGAGTTGTTTCAACGATATGTAGAAAGACGAGATTTCAATTGTCCATTTCCGATGTAATTGCAATTACATGGTTTGCATATTATTTGGGCAGAACCTGGGTAGGAAATGAATGGTCTTGTCGTATAGAGTTTTTGAAGACTACAGAATTATTCCTTCTATATGCTGGACTACGTGTTGCTTTCGACAGGACAAAGATTTCTGCTTGGATTATCATTGGAAGCATTCTCACTTTGGGATGCTATGAGGCATGGATTGGTGCTTTGCAGATATATGGTATAGAAACGAGCCGTAATAGTTTGTACGCTCTTACAGGTAGCTTCATGAATCCAGGACCTTATTCTGCTTACTTGATGATTGGAATTGTTGTGGGGTTGAGTTCCTTGAAAGAAATACCATGTCAGCCTGTCATAAAGAACATTCCTGTTATGACATTCAGCAAGATAATCACCGAGAGATTTCCTGAAAAAACAAATTGTTTAGTCAGAAATGTTGAGAATCTAACATGGATGCACCTCGTGACAGTTGCCGTTATCGTCATGGCTTTGATTCTTCCTGCTACATGGAGCCGTGCGGCATTTGTCAGTATATCACTGATAACACTATGGATATTCAGACAATACTATTGGAAATACAGATATCTGATATGGGGTATTCTGATTCTGATAGGATGTGGATTCTATTTTATAAAACAAGGGTCGGCTGATGGTCGAATTATAGTCTGGAGTGCATCCATCGCTACGTGGTTGGAAAGCCCATGGCTTGGAGTGGGCATTGGCGGTTTCCGTAATGCATTTGCAGAAGGAATGTTGTTACTTTACGAACGTAATGTAGATTTGTCATCTGCGGGCGTTACGGATAATGCATACAACATATTGGTAAAGATATTGGTCGAGCAAGGGATAGTAGGCGCATTGATAGCTATCACTCTTTGCGTATCTGCTCTAATAGTTCTTCACAAAAACAGCAAACCGTTGTTTTTCGGACTGTCATCGTTAATGTTGTTTTCTTTGTTCTCATATCCTTTTGACATATTATCATATAAGATAATTGCAGTGGTCGTTTTTGCATGGAGTGAATCAACCAATGGATGGAACATTTGCAGGTTGGGTCGAGTTAAGACAGCTCTTTTTTCGTGCCTACTGGTTCTTCTTGCATGGCAAACATACAAGTTGGCGGAGGAAAGCTATGAGGCAGACAAGGATTATGCAATGATAAGAGGATTCTATGACAAATCATTCATTAAAGATTATTATGAGTTACTTCCGTTGGAAGGTGATAACCCGGAATTCCTTTTTGATTTTGGTAAGGCTTTAAGAGAGCTAAAACGTTACAATGACAGCAATGCCATGCTTCGCAGAGGTGCTTTATGCAGTGCCGACCCAATGTTTCATGTCCTGATGGGCAACAATTACAGGGATATGGGGCACTGCAATCTGGCAGAGCAATCCTATGAGAAGGCTTTCGCCATAATGCCAAACCGCCTCTATCCGCTTTATCAACTGATGCTGATGTATAGGGACAACGGCAATGTGGATAAGGCAAGGAGTATGGCAGAGCGTGTGCTGGCTTTGAAGCCGAAGATAGAATCTCCTGCCACAAAGGAGATGAAGGATATAGCAAAAGGAATCATGCATGATAAAAGAGGAAGCCGAAAATCTTTAATAGAGTAGGCATAACGAGTATATATAAACATAATGAAAATCAGAAAAGTCAAATCATTGACTGTCGTTGCAATGTTGGCAGCGACGATAGCTGGATGGTGGAATGGTTATTCATTTTTATAATACTTATGTATGTATTCTGATTGTTTCAGAATACATACATTTGCACACAACATAGATTATGAGGTTGAATTTATATATATGCATACTTGCAGTAATAATGATGTTCGGGTGTGTGTCAAGCAGTAATATCAGAAACGGCAATGTCGCGACTGTAGGTGTCGATACATTCTCGGAGGAAAAAGGTCTGTTGGCAATAGATAGCATGCTTGCGGAGGTGGATACTCTGACACTGCCAGTCCCATACTCTGTCATATCCTATAATGTGGAGGATGCCTGCATCGTGGATGGCAACATTTACCTTCTCGACCAGGCAAACAATATCATGGCTTATAGCCTTGAGACAGGGAAGCTGGTCTGCAGCATCAATGCTCAGGGAAAGGGGCATGGCGAATATGTCAAGCCTGCAGCTATCGCCTCTGACAAGGATAATGTTTACGTCCTGGATATGGCAGGGCTTGCAGTCAACTCGTATGACAGAAACCTGAAATTCAAGGAGAGAATCAATATCGGATTTCCTTGTCTGGATTTAGAAAAAACGGAAACGGGCTTTCTGCTCTACAATCTCAATGCCAACGATGATGTAGGGAAAATAGTCGTGACGGACAATGAAGGAGTGATGGTCAATGACTTCCTCAAAACGGATATTGATACCAGGACTTCTCTTTCCACCAAGCACATATTCCAGAAGAACGGGAAAGCGGTCTGCATCATAGCTCCATGCTCTTTTGCCGTCTATAAGTATGAAGATGAGGCTCTTGAGCATATCGCATCGCTGGAGTATAACGATGCCGCATCACAACCGGTGCGCCCGGTCAGTGCTTTCATTGTCAATAGTAAGGTGATATCCCAGTACTGGTCGAAATTCGTGATGACGAGCATACATGACACCGTCAGCGGGAAGTCGCAGTCAGGAATTGCTGGAACCAGCAAGTCTGACTATGGCTTTATGCCGATTGTCCAGCACGCCAATTCATTGTATGGTATATATCCCGATACGAATGAAGGCAGTTGTTACCACCTTGTGAGATATCGTTTCCGATAATCAGTAAAAAAAACAACAGCAATGAAGTGAGAACGCAGCAAAAGCGATGTGGGAATCAAACAAAAACGATGTTTTGCTTTGCCATCTGCCTTTTTATTGTTACCTTTGTATCTCATCTCGCAATCAATCAAACTACCATAACCGAAAGAATGAAACTGAAGCTAACTATTATTTCCCTCATCATGCATAGCGTGGCGGTATGTGCTCAGCAGCTTACTCTTGCCAACGCCATCACCATTGCGCAGGAGAACAGCCTCGATGCCCAGATAGCGAGATACAGCTTTATGGGCAGCTACTGGCAGTATCGCTCGTTCAAGGCTCAGATGCTCCCTTCGCTCAATCTCAGTGGCGGGCTCGGTGGGTTCAACCATTCTGTCATTGAGACAAGAGACTATGAGACGGGAAGGGTCAATCAGGTGAACAACAATACGATGACCAATTCCGTCACCCTCTCCATGGACCAGGAGATAGTAGCCACGGGCGGCAAGGTGTCGCTGCAGTCGTATCTCTACCGCCTCGACCAGTTCACTTATGATGAAAAGACCTACAAGACCCAGCCGCTGCGCATCAGTTACACCCAGCCGCTGCGTTCCTTCAATTCGCTGAAGTGGCAGAAGAAGACGGCTCCAATGGAATATCAGATAGCGGAGCGCACTTACCTCACCGCTTTGCAGGACATCACGATAAAGGCGACGACGCTATTCTTCAATGTCCTTGCGGTGCAGTCCGACTACAAGCAGAGCCTTGCCACGGTCAGCGACCGAGAGAAACTCTACGAGATGGCGCAGAAACGTCTCGCCCTGACCACCACCACCAAGAGCGAGGTGCTACAGATGGAACTTTCTCTGCTCAATGCAAGGATGGCGGTGACGACAAACAAGATAGCCCTCGACGATGCCATGTACGACTTTTTCTCGTTTCTCAGGGTGACGGACTATTCCAATGCCGAGCTCGTGCCGCCATACAACACTCCCGACATCATCGTCAGTGCGGATGAAGTGGTGCAGAAAGCCATCAATAATTCCTCACATACCCTTGAGCAGAAACTACTGATGCTGCAGGCGGAGCGCACTGTGGCGCAGTCAAAGTCGCAGCGCGGACTGCAGATGACGCTCAGCAGCGAGCTGGGACTGTCGCAGACAGGCAACACTTTCAGTTCGGCATACGGAAGGCTGAAGGACAATGAGATAATCGGACTCACGCTCTCCCTGCCCATCTTCGACTGGGGCGTGAGCAAAGGCAAGGTGAAGATGGCGGAAGCACAGCTGGACGTGGTGCGCACAAAGGTGGAGCAGTCCAACCTTGACTATATGCAGGGACTGCGCAAGAAGGTGATGCAATTCAATGCCCAGCCGTTGCAATGCCGCAATGCGCTCCGTGCTCAGGAGATAGCGGTGGAGCGATATGAGATCATGCGCAAGCGATATGAGACGGGATCCATCTCAGTAACCGATCTCAACACTGCCCAGCAGGAGATGGAGTCTGCCAAAGCGAAGTATATCAACCAGCTCCTCACTTTCTGGAACGACTATTACAGTCTCCAGAAATCCACCCTCTACGACTGGCAACGCAAGGCCGACCTGAAGGACATCACACCGTCTGTTAAAATGAAGATTGAAGAATGAAGAATGAAGAATGGCTTGCGCCGTTGAGGTGGAGTGAAAAGTGAAAAGTGAAAAGTGAAAAATCGCGCTGACGCAGTTGGAACTTCTTGCAACTAACAAAACAACAAAACAACAAAACAACCAGACAACATGATTTTTAGTGAAAAGTGAAAAATCGCGCTGACGCAGTTGGAACTTCTTGCACTCAACCAGACAACTAAACAACAAAACAACTAAACAACATAATTCATAATTCGGTTTAATGAAGAATGGCAACAAGATTAGGCTGGAAGCCTATACCGAGCGAAGCGAGAGTAACCCGGGACGAAGTCTCGGGACTATAACCTCGTAAAGGAGAGCTGTCTGGAAGACAGTACCTTGCTATATATCCATACTTCAAACGGATTTCGCATATAAAAAGATCAATAGAGAAAAATAAAATTGCTTATTTTTATTTATTGATATTTTATCCTGCAACACGAGACCACCGAACTGCGAAACAAGGAAAAATGGAACAAAACTGTAAAGGAAATGCTTTCAAAAGATGATAGCGAAGCTTTCACGATGCAAAAGCATAGATATTACACTGTAAAAGCATAGATATTGCACCCTAAAAGCTTAGTTATTACGCTCTGAAAACTATGCTTTTGCAACGTCTTTATAATCAGATGGTTGCAAGGGCGCTTCGGGTGCAGTTACTCAAATAGGAAAAATAGAACAATTCTAACAGTATGATCAACAAGAAGACAAAGATAATTCTCTCATCATTGGCTGCCGTAATCATCATCGGTGGCTTGGCGTGGATGACGTATTCACTTGCTCATCAGGAGGATGAAAGCAAGGAAGATGACAAGGCGATGATGGCGCAGGAGCAGGCAATAGTGGAGGTGGACACCATGATGCTGCGCAAGCAGACTTTCCAGAAGCAGATACTCTGCAACGGAAAACTGGCTGCCATCCGCAAGGCAGAACTGATGTGCCCGAAGGGTGGGGAAGTGGTGCAGACCGTAAACGTGAAGAATGGTCAGCGCGTGTCAGCTGGAAGTGTGCTCGCCGTGGCTGATATGCGCGACAGGAAGATACAGCTGGAGAAGGCGAAGCGCGACCTGGAGCGTGCCAAAGTGGAGCTTCAGGACAAGCTGATAGGGCTGGGGTATGACGGGAACACGAGCAATGTTCCTGCCGAAGTGCTCCACAGGGCTGAGGTGACATCAGGCTATTACTCAGCGAAATACGCTCTGCAGTCAGCCGAATCCTCATTGTCCGACTGCCGTCTGCTTGCCCCTTTCAGTGGCAGGGTGTCCGAACTCGTGGCACGTTCCTATCAGCGTGGTGACAAGTTCTGCACGCTTATCGACGACTCATTCTTCGATGTGGAGTTTCAGATTCTGGAGGCGGAACTGTCTTCCGTCCGTATTGGCACTCAGGTGAAGATGTCTCCATTCATAGATGATGACCTCTTGCTGACCGGAAGCGTAACGGAGATAAATCCGACGATAGACTCCAAGGGCCTCGTAAGCGTCAAGGCACGGATAAGAAACACGTCCGACCGTTTGCTCGACGGAATGAACGTGAAGGTGATAATTGAAAATTCCGTGCCGGATATGTTCGTGGTGCCGAAGGAAGCGGTGGTGGAGCGTGACGGCTATCATGTCGTCTTCGTATATAATCCTTCCACCCGCCGTGCCGTATGGACCTACGTCGATATAGTCTATAGTAACCTTACGAGCTATGCCATTACCGGTTGCGAACGCAAGAACACCACCGTGAAGGCTGGCGACATAGTGATTACTTCCGGCAATCTCAACCTCGCTGACGACACGGAGGTGAAGGTGGTGGAAACAAAGGAATAATCCCACATATATTCATATATTCTTGTTGTAACAGGAAGTCTCAACTGAACGAATAATGTAATGGCGGTTCTATAAATTAGCTTATATAACGGTGGTAATTTATAGAACCGCCCGTAATCCAATCATTTAGCCCAAGATATGCTACGTACCCTCCTACATCGCCCAATAGCCGTAACGATGACGCTGATAGCCATCGTGACACTCGGTGTGCTTGCCTTCGACCGCATACCGGTATCGCTGATGCCTGATATTGATGTGCCACGGATAGTGGTGCAGATGACGGCGCAGGGCAGTTCGGCACGTGAGATAGAGCAGCGTATGGTGAAGCCTATGCGCCAGCAACTCTCGCAGGTCACAGGACTGCAGAACATCGAATCCACATCACGGACGGATGCCGGAACGGTGACATTGTCATTCAGTCCGGGCACGGACATGAGCATGTCGTTCATCGAAGTGAATGAGAAGATAGACAGGGCGATGAGCTCCATGCCTAAGGATATGGAACGCCCGAAGGTGATGAAGATAGGAGCGCTGGACATTCCTGCCTTCTACATCGACGTGACAGGAGGCAAGACGGAACAGACTTCCAGACTGGTGCGCAACGTGATAAGCAAACGCCTGGAGCAGGTGCCGGAGGGGGCGATGGTGGACTACAGCGGTATGGTGGGCACGCAGATTGCCATTATCCCCGACCCGATGAGGATAGCAGGACTGGGCATCAGCAATTCGGAGATAGAAAAGGCTGTCAGCGACAATAATGTGGTGCTGGAAGCACTCAGCGTGCGCGACGGTATCTATCGCTATACCATACATTTCGACTCGCAGATACTCTCTGTCAGCGATATAGAGAACATCTACATCCGCCACGAAGGACGACTGCTGCAGATAAAGGATATATGCAAGGTGGAGGAAATGCCGGCTGACCGCAAAGGTATAGTCACATCCGACGGAAAGCCTGCCATCACCATGGCGGTAATAAAGCAGAGCGATGCGCAGATGAGCACGCTGCAGGGACGCATCGACACGCTGATGACGCAGATAGAGAAGGACTATCCCGAACTGCAGCTGCACATCACTCGCGACCAGACAAGGCTCCTGTCGTACAGCATGGACAATCTGCAGTGGAACCTCATTCTCGGTATCATCATGGCGAGCGTGGTGCTCTTCTTCTTCATCGGCGGATGGAGAATGCCGCTTCTGGTCATCATTTCCATACCGCTCTCGCTGGTCCTGACGCTTCTGTGCTTCTATGTCATAGGTGTCTCGCTCAATATCATCTCCCTCTCAGGACTCATTCTGGGCGTGGGAATGATAGTGGATAACGCCATCATCGTGATGGACAACATCAGGCAGAAGAAGGCCTGCGATGACAGGACGATAGTGCAGTCGGTGAAAGAGGTGTTCATGCCGATGCTCTCATCTGTGCTTACCACCTGCTCTGTCTTTGTGCCGTTGATATTCCTCAGCGGTACGGCAGGAGCATTGTTTTTCGATCAGGCCATGGGCATCACGATAGCCCTCTTCTGTTCGCTCGCCGTGGCGTCTATTGTCGTGCCTGTATATTTCAGATTGCTTTACAGGCGGAAGGAATTCGGCAGCATGGCAAAGGAAAACAGGATGATAATGCGATGGTATGAGAAAGGCATCAGGTTCACGTTCCGCAATGGCAGGAAGATGATTCTCGCCTTTGCCGGCTGCATACTGATGATATTGGCCGTCTCGCCGATGATAAGGAAAGAGAGAATGCCTGTTCTGCCGCATGATGACGCCATAGTCACCATCGACTGGAACGCAGGAATCACGCCAGAAGAGAATGACAGAAGGGTGAAGGAAGTGCTGAAAGCGGCTGGGAAATACATGACGTCATTCACCACGATGGTGGGAGGTCAGGACTTCATACTGTCGCATACCAGGAATATAACAAGCAGTGAGGCAGTGTGTTACATCAAGTCTGCCACTGCCGACGACTGCCAGAAGGCGAGAGAAACGATGATGGACTACGTGGCTAAGCATTATCCTAAGGCAAAGACGGAGGCGGAACTGGCCACAAATATCTTCGACATGATATTCTCCACTGACGAGCCTGACCTGCAGATAAGACTGCAAAACCGCAGCGGAGGCAGACCTGCAGTGGAGCAGACACGCACCGTCACCGACTCGCTGAGGCTGCATTTCCCGGAACTAAACATCCAGCATCTTGCCACGGAGACCTACCTCCAGTATCAGACGGATGCGCAGCAGATGGCTTACTATAAGGTGACTTACCAGCAGCTCTATCTACGCTTCCGCGAACTTCTGGGTAGCAACAATATCTATGACATTAACAGTGGCGGAGAGAGCGTGCCTGTCATCATCGGAACTGACGGCAGGGATGCTGACGTGCTGCTGGGAAACACCATACGCAATGCTGACGGAATAGACATTCCGCTGGAATATCTCGTGAAGGAATCGCGCAAGGAGGACTATAAGCACCTTACTGCTGGCGATGAAGGCGAGTATGCCGCCATCGACATTGAGACTGCCGGCGACGGGGAGGTGAGGAAGGTGATGGACTATGTGTCACGCATTACGGACGATGACGCCAGAAATCTCCAGGCCACGTTCACGGGAAACTATTTCTCTTCCCGCACGATGGTGTGGGAACTGGCTATGGTGATGCTTGTGGCGGTGATGCTTCTCTATTTCATTCTCGCTGCGCAGTTTGAGAGTCTGCTCCAGCCTGTCATCATCCTTGCGGAGGTAGTCATAGATGTTGCGCTTGTGATGCTTGCATTGTTTGTCTGTGGAGAGACGCTCAATGTGATGTCGATGATAGGAATGGTGGTGATGTGTGGCATCATCATCAATGACTCCATCCTGAAGGTGGATACCATCAATCGCCTTTACCGTCAGGCTGTTGCCGCCAATGGCGTGACGAGAGTGACCCTGCTGCGCTCCATAGTCACTGCCGGACATCAGCGTCTGCGCCCGATCATCATGACATCGCTGACCACTATCCTCGCTATCCTGCCGTTGTTGCAGCGTGGCGACATGGGATCAGCGTTGCAGTTTCCGCTCTCATTCACCATCATTGTCGGCATGACAGTCGGCACTATGGTCAGTCTCTTCTTCGTTCCCCTCGTCTATCATACCATTTATGGCAGACGATGGTTCGGTGGCAAGTGACACATAGTTGTTTGAGAATACTCAACAAGCCGCCACTGTGCCAACGGCTTTTACCATAGGATACCAATCAACAAGCCGCCACTGTGCCAACGGCTTTTACCGTTGGATACCAAAACAACAAGACAACAAGACAACAAAACAACAAAACAACAGAAGAATGCGCTCCCCCTTCTCCATAATCCTGATAATGTGCATACTGATGGTCATCGGCGTGTGTGTCTTTCCTCGCCTGGACATCAGCAACGAACCGCGTCCCGAGCAAGGCAAGACGCTGACCATATCCTTCTCTTGGCGAAACGCTTCGGCAAAAGTCATAGAGCAGAATGTCACTTCACGCATCGAAGCATTGGTGGATGCAGTGAAGGGAGTGGAGAAAATATCATCGGTAAGTCGTTTCGGAAACGGACGTATCACGGTGGAGATGAAGCCGAAGGCTGACGTGTCGATGGCTAAATTCGAGATTGCATCCATCCTTCGGCAGGTAAAGGACAAACTCCCCGAGGACGTTTCATTCCCCGTAGTCACTGGTGGAGAGGTGAACACAGGCATTGACGGCAATGAGGTGAAGCAGATACTGACATACCAGATCAATGCGGATATGTCGGGAGAGCAGATGAAACAGGTGGTGGAGCGCATGATGGGACACTCGCTGGAGAAGATAGACGGAGTGCATCACGTCGATATTACGGGAGCTACGTCCCACTATATGGAGATAGCCTACGATGCTGACGAGATAGCGGCTTACGGCATAAGCGCATCGGATATCATCGATGCGGTAAGAAACTATACCGGGAGGGAGGATGTCATCGGGGAGGTGACCACGGAAAACGGGCGTATCACCATCCCTCTTGTCCTCACTTCAAAGGAAAGGCAGGGCAGTTTTGAGGCGATGCCTCTCAAGAATATAGGCGGAAAGACTGTGTATATGAATAATCTTACGCAGTGCAGCATAAGGGAAAAACAGCCCGACAGCTATTTCCGCATCAATGGGCAGAACACATTATACATCAACATATATGCCGAAAAGGATGCCAATACCGTGCGCACTGCCGACAAGGTGAAGGACGTGATGTCTGCCACTTTCGGCAATGCTAAGGGCTTGTCGTGCGAGAAGAGCTACGACCGTGCCGAGACGGAGATGAAGGAATTCCGCACATTGATACTACGTTCGTCCCTCACGCTCGTCATATTGCTGATATTCGTATGGTTTGCAGGTGGCAGACGATGGAAATATCTCTGCATCATTTCCGTCTCATTGCTTGCCAATATCCTGTCAGCCATAGTGATATATTGGCTTATGGACATAAGGCTGCACCCTATGTCGCTGGCTGGAATAACGGTTTCGCTGGGCATTATCATTGATTCCAGCATCGTGATGGCAGACCATTATGCTTATTACCGCAACCGGAAAGCCCTGCTCGGCATAATGGCAGCGATGCTTACCACGATAGGTTCGCTCGTGATAGTGTTCTGGTTGCCGGACTTTCTCAGGCATGACCTCAAGGATTTCTCCATCGTGGTGATGATAAATCTTGCCGTGGCTATCCTCGTAGCCTCATTCTTTGCGCCGGCTTTGGTGGAGAAACTCCAGTTTACGAGCCGTAAAAGCGTGGTGAAGAGAAACCGCCGCACACGCTTTGTCATCTCATTCTCACGCTGTTATGCCAAGTATGTGTCGCTTTGCCAGCACCGCATCGGAAGGTGGGCTATGCTGTTGCTGTTCGCTTGCCTGTTTGGCGGTACGCTGAAGCTGTTCATCAGTTCGCTCGACTCCAACACATATCGCCCCGAGAGGGATGAGATGCAACTGAGCATACGGGCTCAGATGCCGGTGGGAGGCAGCGTGCAGGAGCTGAATGAGAAGGTGAAAGAGGTGGAGGCATTCCTCACGCAGTTTGATGAAATAAAGAGATTTGAGACTTCTGTCCGCTCTCGTGGTGCCTCGATCATGGTGGAATTCAAGAAGGAAGCATTGCAGACAGGCTTCCCCTATATGCTGGAAAACAAGGTGATAGGCAAGGTAATCACCATCGGAGGCGCTGACTGGGCTACATCGGGAGTCAGCGACCGCGGATTCAGCAATTCCCTCAATCTGCAGTATCGTGCCAACAGCATAGAGATTGCAGGTTATGACTATGAGCGCCTCTACCGCTTTGCCGAGGATATGTGCAGGGAATTGCGCAGGAACAATCGCGTGGTGGATATCGCTATCCAGACTCCTGGGCATGAAGAGCAGGAGAATGAATACTTCATGGAATATGACAACAGGACGCTTGCCATCGACAGCGTGTCGCCTTACGATGTCCATTCCGCCATGCAGAGGATGCTCTCACAGCGTGATGCGGGCGAGATAGAACTGCAACAGGGCAGTAATGGCAAGGCTGTCAGGATGCCGGTGCAGATCAAGCCTTCGACTGTGGAGACCTATGACATCTGGAAACTTCGCAATTCCTATATCAATGCAGGGGGCAGAACCGTGCGTCCTTCCGGTTTCATGTCAATCAATCAGCGTGAGGCGAAGAACGTCATTCCGCGTGAAAGCCAGGAATATATCCTTAGGGTGGCATTCAATGTGCTCGGTTCCTATGCCTATACAGACAGGTATATCAAGCGTATCACGAAGCAATTCAATGATCTGTTTCCCATAGGATTCCGCTGTCTCAACAAGACTTACGGCGCATATGAAGACAATGGCACGCAATATTGGCTCATAGGACTTGTGGCTGTCATCATCTTCTTTGTGCTTTCCATCATGCTGGAGAGCATGCTTCAGGCCTTGGCTATCACTATGCTTATCCCCGTGTCATTCATCGGACTCTTTCTGACCTATCATCTCACGGGCATTCCTTTCGGCACCGGTGGCTTTGCGGCTATGGTATTGCTCGCCGGACTGACCGTCAATGCCGGCATTTACATCATCTGCCATTACAATATCCAGGGAGTTAATGGGATAAAGGCATTCGTCCGTGCATTCAATCACAAGATTATCCCTATCCTCCTGACCATCCTTTCCACCGTTCTCGGTATGATTCCATTCCTCATAGACGGTCCGGATGCCCAGCCATTCTGGTATTCCCTCGCTGTCGGCACGATAGGAGGACTGTCCGTCAGTTTCCTCTGGATCTTCTCTTTCCTGCCTATCGTGATGAATCGCTTGCGTGGAGAGAAGGGAGGAATAAAATCAGTGAAGGGTGAAGAGTGATTTCTCACTCTTCACCCTTCACTCTTCACTTTTCACAAAAGATGCAGAAGCCAGCCACTGTGCCAACGGCTTTTACCGCAGGATGCAGATAAACTACCCACAATGACAACCGGCAAGCCAGCCACTGTGCCAACGGCTTTTCCCGTTGGATACAAATCATATCTCTTACTCCTCTACAGGAGAGAACTCGTCCTTACCTACAGAGCAAAGAGGGCACTCGAAATCATCAGGAAGTTCCTCGAATGGTGTACCTGCTGGGATGCCAGCCTCTGGTAATCCTACTGCTGGGTCATACTCCCAACCGCATACGTCGCATACATACTTTTTCATAATCTGTCGTTGTTTTTAGTTGTTATGTTCTTTCTGTTGATTGCTGCCCAACGGTGAAAGCCGTTGGCGCAGTGGTTGTTATCTCGTTGTCTTACTGTTTTGTTGCCTGTGAAAATCTGTCGCATTATAGACTATCAACCAGACAACAAAACAACCAGACAACAAAACAACATTTTAATAATTAGTGTTTGCTGAATAATTATAACTCTCTGATATTTAAGTTTATATAAC
>OLFV01002372.1_pt1 | contig 14351 bp, 10 predicted proteins | sample 1605551 | NCBI WGS metagenome assembly OLFV01 (sample SAMEA3888922, study PRJEB22519) | human gut metagenome | biome: human gut; feature: human-associated habitat; material: faeces | place: Denmark | collected 2011
ACGCCCAGCAGGCGTTTTCAAAGCAGATGGGCTGGATGCCCTTGACGATCTCATACGGGTCAAAGCCCTTGGCCTTGCAGATCTCGCGGCACTCTTCGACGGAAGAGATACCGTACTGAGCGAGGACGCCGTTGATCTTGTCGATTCTTCTCTCGTAGTTTTCAAATAAAGCCATTGTTTCGTCCTCCCTTCCTTATTCCTGACGCGGGTCGATGTACTTGGCAGCGTTGTCCCACTGACCATAGTGACCCTTGGCCTTTTCGAGCGCTTCGTTCGCATCGATACCCTTTTTGATGAAGTCCATCATCTTGCCGAGGTTGATGAACTCGTAGCCGACGATCTCGTTTTCCTTGTTGAGCGCGACGCGGGAGCAGTAGCCCTCGGCCATCTCGAGGTAACGGGGGCCCTTTTCGGCGGTGGCGAACATCGTGCCGACCTGGGAGCGAAGGCCCTTGCCGAGGTCCTCGAGGGACGCGCCGACAGCAAGGCCGTCCTCAGAGAAGGCGGACTGGGTGCGGCCGTAGACGATCTGCAGGAACAGCTCGCGCATGGCGGTGTTGATGGCGTCGCAAACAAGGTCGGTGTTCAGCGCTTCGAGAATGGTCTTGCCGATCAGGATCTCGGAAGCCATGGCAGCAGAATGGGTCATGCCCGAGCAGCCGATGGTCTCGATCAGAGCCTCCTGAATGACGCCCTCCTTGACGTTGAGCGTCAGCTTGCAGGCGCCCTGCTGGGGCGCGCACCAGCCGATGCCGTGGGTGAAGCCGGAAATATCGGCGATCTGCTTGGCCTGGACCCACTTGCCCTCTTCGGGGATCGGGGCCGGACCGTGATATGCGCCCTTCGCAACGGGGCACATATGCTGCACTTCGGTCGTGTAAATCATAACGATCTTCCTTTCTTATCCTCTGTCTCCACAAAAAGCGGAACGTATCCATACGTATTTTTTATCATAGCAAACCCGAACGTCTTTTGCAAGGTGAAAAAACGGAAATAGGGGCAAAATCCGTATTCCTTTCCCTCATTTTCCGCTATGCCGCACTTTTCGTTACAGCAGGTGGCGGATCGGGCGCTGGACAACGCTCAGAATCGTATACAGCGCGCGTTTTGCCCAAGGCAGCGTCATTTCTTCAAACCGCGCGCCGTGTTCCGTGCCGCCGTCGTGCAGGGCGAGGCGGCTCTGGTCGATGTACTGTACGCTCTCCTGCCGCAGCGCGGCATTGACCTCCTCGCTCTCGATGACGAGCATCAGCTCCGTGTCGAGATATGCGCTGCGCATGTCGGCGTTGAATGAACCGACAACGCTCAAATCGTTTCCGATCAAAATCGTCTTCGTATGCAGCGACTGGCCGCAGACGGCCTCGTACACGTCGACGCCGCGCGATAAAATATTTTGCTTTTCGCGTAAGTAGTCCGAGCAGCCGCTCGGGTTCGCGCCGTTTTCAACGGCATTCGTCAGCACGCGCAGCTGCCGCGTCTCGGCAAGTGCTTCCAAATCGTTATACATTTTGTCGTTGCAGATGATGTACGGCGTTTGCAGCAGGACGTCATCGCCCTGCGCCATCAGGCGGACAAGCGCGTCCCACAGCTCAGGCGCTTTCGCCTCCGCGCGCGGCGAGCCGCTGAGAAGGCTCACATGCGTGACCGCCGCGGTCTCCACCTCCCAGTCGACGGCGGCAAGCTCTTTTCCATGCACCGCGCATAGCGCCGCGTAGCGCTCCTGCAGCGCGTCGGTCTGCGAGGACGTCTTGCCTGTGATGGTTTTATTCTCCGGCTGCGACCAGACGCTTTCAAAATACGTCAAAAGCTGGGAGACCGAGCTGCCCTCTCCCCCGTCCGACACGACGAGCACGTCGCGGTCGATGTTCTGGTTCTCCTGATATGAGCCGAGGAACAAATCGTTCGAATTTCTTCCGCCGAGGATGTATTTGCTCCCGTCGGCGATCAGATACTTGTCGTGCAGACGGTAGTTGAGCTTCCACGGACGCAGCAGGTCGATGGGATCATAAAAGCGCACCTCCACATTCTCCTCCGCCGCGAGGGCGCGGAGAACGCCGCTGTTTTGCAGATGCAGAAAACCGTTCAGCCCGTCGACGATGACGCGCACCCGCACGCCGCGCTGCGCCGCGCCATAGAGCGCGGCCATCAAATCCTGTCCGCTGCCGTCCGCGCGCAGGTCAAAGGTCGAGAAGATGACCTCCCTTTCCGCACTCTCGATGAGCTGCAAGCGCCAGAGCAGCGCACTGTCCGTATCCTCGATGCTCCTCACGCGCTCCTGCGATGCGTCCGTACTCAATCGGGCTTCATACTGGCTCCACAGCTCCCCTGCCGCCTCTTTTTGCGGCAGCGGGACGAGAATGGCTGTCAGCACCCCATATAAAAGGTACACGCCCAGTGCGATGCCAAGCCATTTCAAGATATGCTTTCGCTTCATTTTTCACCTGCTTATCATAAAACTCATGCCGTCAGTTTATCATAAGGGATGCAAGCTGTCCAGCGGCGCGGCGGCGGTAAGTTTTCCCGACCGAAACGCCGCAACTTTCGCCCAAACGGAAATTTCTCGAAAAGAGGTCTTGACAATCCGCCAATTTCCGACCTATACTGTCGGTAAATCAAAAATACCCCACACGGGTATTGTATTTGCCCCGAAGGAGGAATCAAATTGAAAAAGGAAAGCTATGACGTGACCGGCATGAGCTGCGCCGCCTGCTCCAACCGCGTGGAAAAGGCCGTCGCCAAGCAGCCAGGCGCGCAGCAGGTCGCGGTCAACCTGCTGAAAAACAGCATGGTCGTCGAATACGACGAATCCCAGCTTTCGTCCGCGCAGATCATCGCCGCGGTCGAAAAGGCGGGCTACAGTGCGTCTCTGCATGCAAAGCCCGGCAGCGCCCCCGCCGCGCAGACTGCCGAGACCGGCGGCGCCAGCGCCGCACAGAAGGCGTACAGCGACATGAAAAAGCGTCTCGCCCTCTCGCTCATCTTCACCATCCCGCTGTTCTATCTCTCGATGGGCCACATGATGGGCTGGCCGCTGCCCGCGTGCTTCCTCGGCATGGAAAATGCGATGACGTTCGCATTCACGCAGTTTTTGCTGCTGCTGCCCATCGTCTATATCAACCGCCAGTACTATATCGTCGGCTTCAAGACGCTGTGGCAGCGCTCGCCGAACATGGATTCGCTGATCGCACTGGGCTCCAGCGCCGCCATCGTGTACGGCATCTACGCCATCTATAAGATCGGCATCGGCTTCGGAAGAATGGACATGGACACGGTGCACACCTATATGATGGAGCTGTACTTCGAGTCCGCAGGCACGATCCTGACGCTCATCACCATGGGCAAGACGATGGAGGCCCGCGCCAAGGGCAAGACCTCTGATGCCATCACAAAGCTCATGGACCTTGCGCCCAAGACCGCGACGGTCGAGCGCAACGGCGTCGAGAGCGTCATCCCCGTCGAGGAGGTCCAACTCGGCGACGTGCTGATCGTCAAGGCGGGCGAGAGCGTCCCCGTCGACGGCGTCGTGCTCGAGGGAACGTCCTCGGTCGACGAATCCGCGCTGACGGGCGAGAGCATCCCCGTCGAAAAGCAGGCGGGAGACAGCGTCATCGGCGCGACCATCAACAAATCCGGCTATTTCAAGATGCGCGCGACCAAAGTCGGCGACGATACCGCCCTTTCCCAGATCGTACGCCTTGTGGACGAGGCCACGAGCTCCAAAGCGCCCATCGCCAAGCTCGCCGATAAGGTCAGCGGCGTGTTCGTCCCCGTCGTCATCACGATCGCCGTCATCGCAACGGCAGCATGGCTGCTGACGGGCCACAGCGTGGAATTTGCGCTGTCCATCGGTATTTCCGTTCTCGTCATCAGCTGCCCCTGCGCGCTGGGTCTCGCCACGCCGACGGCCATCATGGTCGGCACGGGCCGCGGCGCGGTGAACGGCATCCTCATCAAGTCTGCCGAAGCGCTTGAGACGACGCACAGCGTCAACACCGTCGTGCTCGACAAGACCGGCACCATCACGCAGGGCAAGCCCGTCGTCACCGATGTCGTCGACGGCGGCATTGGCAGGGACAAACTTCTCTCCGTCGCCGCGTCGCTCGAAAAGCTCTCCGAGCATCCGCTTTCCGAGGCCATCGTGGCCGAGGCGGAGAAGGAATCGCTCACGTTCCTGTCCGTCGACAAATTTGAGCAGATCCCCGGTCAGGGCATCCGCGGCGAGGTCGAGGGCCAGCTCTGCCTTGCCGGCAACCGCCGCATGATGGAAGCAAACCGCATCGAAAACAGTGAGCTGCTCGCACAAGGCGAAGCGCTGGCTGAGGACGGCAAGACGCCGCTCTACTTTGCGCTGGACGGCAAGCTCATCGGCCTCATCGCCGTAGCCGATGTCGTCAAGCCCACGAGCGCGCAGGCCATCGCCGAGCTCTCGAGCATGGGCATTGAAGTCGTCATGCTCACGGGCGACAACGCCAAGACCGCCGAGGCCATCCGCCGTCAGGTCGGCGTGGACCGCGTCGTGGCCGAGGTGCTGCCGCAGGATAAGGAACGCGAGATCCGCCGCTTACAGGAGGGCGGCAAGAAGGTCGCCATGGTCGGCGACGGCATCAACGATGCGCCCGCCCTTGCGCGCGCAGACGTCGGCATCGCCATCGGCGCTGGCACAGACGTTGCCATCGAGTCGGCGGATATCGTGCTGATGCGCAGTGACCTTCTCGACGTCTCGACCGCCGTGCAGTTGAGCCGCGCGGTCATCCGCAACATCAAGGAAAACCTCTTCTGGGCGTTCTTCTACAACGCCATCGGCATTCCCATCGCGGCGGGCGTGTTCTACCCCGCCTTCCAGCTCAAGATGAACCCGATGCTCGGCGCGCTCGCGATGAGCTTCAGCTCGGTGTTTGTGGTGAGCAATGCGCTGCGCCTGCGCTGGTTCAAGGCCAAGCACACGGCGGCAGCGGCACCCAAAACGGTTTCTTCTCCGTCGGATCGCGGAGTGGAGATAGCAAGCAAGGAAATTATGGCAAGTAATGAAAAAGGAGAAACAAACATGGAAAAAGTCATCAGCATTGAGGGCATGGCCTGCATGCATTGCGTGAATCACGTTCAGCAGGCGCTTTCCGCCGTCCCCGGCGTGAAGGAGGCAAAGGTCGACCTTGAGAGCAAGTCCGCCACTGTCAGCGTGGACGGCAGCGTAACCGACGCGGCGCTCAAGGCCGCCGTGGATGAGGCGGGCTATCAGGCCGTCTCCATCCGCTAAGGCCATGAGAGCCGATCGTGATTCCGTCCGCCGCAAGCTGAAAATTGCCCGCGGCCAGCTCGACGGCATTTTGCAGATGATCGACGACGACCGCTACTGCGTGGACATCTCCAACCAGCTTCTCGCCACGCAGTCGCTCCTCAAAAGCGCCAACCAGCAGATCATGCGCGCGCACATCGAAGGCTGCGTGCGCGAGGCTTTGCAGACCGACCATATCGACCCCAAGCTCGAAGAGGCCTTCCAGCTCCTCGAGCGCATGGCGCAGTCGTGACCGCACAAAAAAGGACGACAGCTATTTTTAGCTGTCGTCCTTTTTTGTTATTCGATCAGATCCTCGCGGTCGAGTTTCTTTTCCGAAAGCTGCTGTGCGGTGTGCTCATGTACGAGCTGGAGTACTACCGCCGTGAGGGGAATGAAAAACACAATACCGACAAGGCCGAAGAGCTTGCCGCCAAGCAATGCCGCAAGGAGCGTCCACAGCGGCGCAAGCCCCACGCTGCTGCCAACCACATGCGGGTAGATGAACTGATTTTCCGTGAACTGCACCGCCTGATAGACGATCAGGCACAGCAGCGCCTTCTCCGGCTGGGCAAGCAGCGTCAGCAGTACGCCGATTGCGCAGGAGGCCAGCGCGCCGATGTAGGGAACAAAGGCGAAGGCCGCCGTCAGCGCGGCGGTCAGCCCCGCGTAGGGAATGCCGCACAGGGAGAACGCGAGAAAGATCATCGTGCCGAGGATCACGACCTCCACGCACTGCCCGGACAGGAAACGGGCGTAGGTGGTGTGCGTCAGGCGCGCGATGCGGCAGACCTGATCGGCCTTTCGCTCACTCAGGTTGGCGTAGAGGAGTCTGCGGCTCTGTTTAGCAAGGCTGCGCCGGTCGAGCAGCACATAAAACATGATGACGATGGCAAAGGTGACGTTGGCCACCGCCGAGACTGTGGTACCGGCAAGATCCACCACCGAGTCGATCAGCGCGCCGGCGCCGGTAAGCGCCTTTTCCAGCACCGTTTTCCAATCGAGCGCGGCGATGCGATCGGTGAGCTCGCTTGTATCCACGCCGTGATCCGAGAGAAGGCGCGCCCAGTCCGGCCAGTTCTCCCTGACCAGTGTGCCGATGCTCTTGAGCGACGCGGCAAGCTGCGGCAGCGCCAGAACGCACAGCAGTACCACGACGATGACCACGCACAAAAGCGTCAGCAGCAGGCTGAGAAGGTCAATGTGTTTTTCCTTTGCCTTTGGCATCAGGCGCGTCAAACGTCCTGCGATGCCCTGCATCGGCACACTGAGGACAAACGCCATCAATAACCCTATGATCACCGGCGTGAAGAGGGTAGCGAGCCTCGTGAGAAACGCCGCGACTTCGTTGAGATTCATCAGCGCGGCATAGAGCGCCACGCCGAACGCGACCAGAAGAAATTGCTGTTTTCCTTTTTTATCCATTGTTCTTTTCTGCACCTTCCGCGCGTTCGCTCTGCCACCGGAGCGGAAGTGCCGAACGCTGTGCATATCCTTTCAGGTTAATTATAGAATGGCTTGCGCTGCATTGCAAGTTCTTTTGCCCGTCGCTTGGTAGTTTCTCCCGCCCGCTGATTTTTTCGCGCAGACTTTTGCGGAAAATCAGCATTTCTCCCCTTGGCGCGGCGGTGATCGTCTGCTATACTGAAAGGAACAAAAGCACATCGGGCGGGCGTTGACGCTTCCGATGGAAAGGAAGGCTCAGAATGAATCGAACGGGGAACGGCGCCGCACTCTGCGAAGATCCGCATGACTTTCTTGTCATGCATAATCTCTATGACGCGGCGGTTCGGCAGCTCACGTTGAAATTCAATATTCTCAACAGTGAATTCAATGTTCTTTATGCACGCAATCCCATTCATCACATCGACGGGCGCGTCAAATCGCAATCGAGCATCGTCGCCAAGCTCATCAAGCGCGGCCTGCCGCTCTCGATCGAGTCCGCGCGAAAAAACATCAACGACATCGCGGGCGTGCGCGTCGTTTGCAGCTACATCGACGATGTCTACCGCGTGGGCGAGATGCTGGCGCGGCAGACGGATGTGGAGATCGTCAAAAAGCAGGACTACATCCAGACGCCGAACTACAACGGCTACCGCTCGCTGCACATGGACATCAAGGTGCCCGTCTACCTCTCCGACCGGACGGAATACGTCGTGGCGGAGATCCAGCTGCGCACGATCGCCATGGACTTCTGGGCGAGCCTTGAGCACGATATCCGCTACAAGGTCGACAAAACGAAGCTGCCCGAGGGCATCAACGAGGAGATGTTCGAATGCGCGGGCAAGATCGCTGAGATCGACCGCCAGATGCAGGACATGTACCAGCGCATCAAGGCCTCGGATGCCTACAACGAAGATTGAGTCCCCTACATAAAGGAAAAAGGATGCATCGAAAGACGCATCCTTTTTGTTTTTTCACTGCTTTTTGTGATACCCGCAGTCGCAGTAGGGGCCGCCGGAGGCGAGCGTGTACTCGCGCACGAAATCCGACGCGCCGCTCGCGTCGCTCATCGTGTAGTCGAGATGGCACAGCGCGGGCGTCAGATCGTAGAGCCCCAACACCTGCATCAGCGTGCAGATGCCGCAGGTCGTGAAGCGCGCCTCGTAGCCGCTGCCGTCCTCGTACTCGAAAAAGTCCATGTTCCACGAATAGGGGTTGCGATCGCCCGCGCGCAGCTTCGCCGTCGCCTTCATGCCCTCGATGTCCTTGGGCGTGAACTTTTTCTTTCCGCTCGCGCGGCAGAAAGCCTTCATCGTAGGCGTCATCATCGCCGCGGCGTAGTAGTCCGTCAGCGTTTTGATGTCCGGCCGCTGCGGCATGCACAGGATAAACGCGGCGAGCATCGCGCAGTTGACGATGTTCATTTCGAAGCGGTCGCGCTTGTCAAATTCCGGCAGCTTCGCGATGATCTCGCGATATTTCTTTTTGGCACGCGCCGCAACGTCCTTCGCCTGCTCCGCGGTCAGGTCGAATTCGACCGTCAGGTGCTTTTCAAACGATCCGGCAAACAGCGCCCACATGCCCGCAGGCTTTCCAAGATACTTCATTTGCTCTCCCCTTTTCGAGTTTAATCTCTCAAACTCGTCTGCATTTTTGACTGCCGTCTTGCTTTTGGTCATAGTATACCGAGGGCGGGAGCGCTTGTCAATGCGGCGCAAAAAAGCAGCGGTTCTGATGAACCGCCGCTTTTTTTAGTTGGATTTACTTACCCTGATAGGCGCGATACAGGAACGTCACAATCTCCGCACGTGTACAATCCGCGTTGGGGCTGAACGTCGTGTTGGAAGTACCGTTCGTCACGTTATTCGCAACCGCCCAGTTAATCGCATCAGCGTAGAACGTGTCGGACTTCACATCGGTGAAGTTCGTGCTGCCGCTCGCGGTGCCCTTGAGGGCGCGGTACAGGAACGTCACAATCTGGCCGCGCGTGCAGGTCGCGTCGGGCGCAAAGGTCGTCTCGGTCATGCCGTTCGTGATGCCGTTCTCAATCGCCCAAGCGACAGCCTTGGCATAGTAAGTGCTCGCGGGAACATCCGTGAAGCTGCTCATCGTCTTCGGCTCGGGGCTGCCTGCGGCACGCCACAGGAACGTCACGATCTGCGCACGCGTGCAGGACTCATAGGGACCAAACATCGTGTCGGACAGGCCGTTCGTCACGTCCTTATCGACTGCCCACTTCACTGCATCGGCAAAGTAAGCGTTCGCGGGAACATCAGCAAAGCTGGTAGCAGCAGTCTTAACGAACTCCGCCTCGACGCTGACCTTGCCATCCGGCATGACAAAGCTGTACTTGCCGTTGCCGAGGTCGGCGAGCGGAAGCAGATCGCCGCTCGCATCCTTGACGGCGAGGCTGCCGAGCTCATAGCCCTCGTTGGGCTTCACCGTGACGGTCACATTCGCGCCCTTGGAGGCGTTGGCCGGGGAAACGGTCACCGTGCCGTTGGGGACAGCGGGAGCGGTCGCGGGATAGGTCGGCGCGCCGGGAACGTAAGGATAGCTCGTGTACTTGTGGCAGACAGAGCAGGTCGTGCCGGGCTTGTGCGTCTCGGTGCACTTGGCATCGCAGCGCGCGCAGATACCGTTCTTGTTGCTCCAGTCGTGACCGAGTTTCTTCAGCGTCTCCGCCTCAACGGTGGTTGCCTGCGTACCAGCCTCGTCCTTGAAGACTCCACCGCATCTGGAGCAGGTGTAGTACTCGTTGTTGCCGTCTTCCGTGCAGGTCGCGGCCTTGGCGTCAGTCTTGGTCATATCGTGGCCGAGGGTCTTGAGCACCCAGCTGTCCTTCTCAATCTCGTTGGTTCCGTTTTCGTCGGAGAAGTACTTGCCGCAGCCGGAGCAGGTCCAGTAGGCCTCGTTGCCGGCCTCGGTGCAGGTGGCAGCCTTGGCATCGGTCTTGGTCAGCTTATGAGCGCCTAATTCGCCATACGGCTGATCACAGGTTTCACAAACCGCCTTTGCAGTACAGGTGGCAGTACCGCCGGTGTGCTTCGAAAATTCACCGTTTGCACCGCACTCAGTGCAGGTCTTCCAATGGCCAGTGCTGTCGCTGGAATAGGTCGTGCCATATGTGTGGGTATGGTCGTCACCCAGCGTCACCTTGATGTATTCGAAGGTATTTCGGAGCAACCAATTCTCTTTACCCACCCCGGCACCTGTATTCAAGTTACATCCGCCGAGGTAATTAAATGTAAAGTTGAGCTTCTCCAAAGCATACTGCTCATAGTCACTTGCAGTCAACGAAGATCCATGGCTTCCGTATCTGCCCTGCGTGTTCAGCTTGGCAAACACCTGCTCACCATCAACAGAAAGAGTCACAAGGCTCGTTTCGGTAGCTTTATCATAGTTATTCTCCAGTTTGACAACAGAATACTCATTGGAGGTTGGATCTTTCTGATACGCAGGCCCACCGAAGTTGATATATTTCGTACCGCCGGTCGTATCATTATATGTGCCCATATAGATGCTCGGCTCATACAGGAAAATATAGGTCATACCCTTTTCTCTCGTTGCAGTAGAGCTGAAGAGCATATTCTCTTTTGCCTGATTCTTTTCTTTCCACTCGACACGCCAATTCTGCGTCGGGTCAAGAGTGAATGGAGTGCTCAGTTTACCCTGATAATCATTGAACTTCACTGTGTTGTCATCGTTCAACGTGGTGCTGCCATGTTCAGCACTCACAGTGATGATAACGTTACCATCTGCGTCAATAGCGTTCATATCGCTGTTGAAATTCCACGTAAAGGTGTGCGTCCAATGCGCATACAGGGTCGTACCGTTAAGGTTGTCCCGCATGCCAGAGGGAATCGCCGTGTCCAGAGCGGATGCAATCTTGTTCCCGCCAGCAGCCCGATCGAACCAGCCCACAAAGGCGTAGCCTGCGCGGGTGGCCTTCGGCAGCTTGGCTGTCACGGACTGCTTGATGGGATCACTGCCGTTTTTGAAGCTACCGCCGTTGGCATTATAGGTGACGGTCTTCTCATCCGGAGTCACTGCCTGCTGCTCATAGAGCTGCTGGCAGATGTAGGCCGCGATCTGGCTGTGACCATCCATATTAGGGTGGAGCGCGTTATTCGGAGAAATGCCTTCCTGATTCCGAAGCTCCCACAGGTCGATCGTCGTGATATCGTAGTGCTTTGCAATCTGCTCGATCACTTCCGCCTGTTTAGGAATATTATTTTGCTCATAATAGGGAATAATTGCGATAATCTCAGCATCCGGATAGGTTGCCTTCATGCGCTGCAGAGAAGCCGCGTAGGCGCTCGCTGTATCCGAATAGGACTTCGCCCAATCAACAGTCTTCGCATAGTCTGCATCGGGATCAAACGTACCAACCGAGCTGTCAGGGTTGCTGCCGCCATAGTACAGGATCACATCCGGCGTGCCATTATCGTCAAGCTTGTTGATTCTATCCTTGCTTGCCATAGAAGCAGCTTTAGAACCGATGGTGCTTCCACTCCATGCCTCATCAATGCCCTCTACCGCGCCAAAGCGGGTGATGATGTCACCCCAGTAATTGCGCTCAAAAGTCATCTCTTTGCCAGTAGTATTATCATAATACAGAGCATTACCGCTGGGGATTTTGTCCTTGATCGTCGAAATGCTGTCGCCCATCACGGAGATTGTTTTCCCGTGGAACAGCGAGGATAAATAGTTATACTCCGCTTCGCTGGCGTAGTTATAAACGACCCAGGCAGACTCTCCCGCAGTGACCTCTGCGCGTCCCTCTTTTCTGCCGCCGGTCAGCGTCACCGCTGTGCCATCCTGCTCAACACTGACAATATCTGTGTTCGAACTCCTGACTTCGCTCTCCTCGGGAACGGTAATTTGGCCTTCTTTACCCGTCCAAAGGGTTATCGGCCCCGATGTCACTACATCATCAGAGGAATACATTTCTACCGAATCAGCATCAATGCCCTCATCATTCCTTGCCCAAGCTACCGTTGGCAGCAGGCTCAGCACCATGACAAGCGTTAATAAGCTCGCCAATAATCGCCGTTTCATTCCATTACCTCCTATTCTCTATCTTTTGCCCGCCTTCTCGGGCTGAGTTTACTTGGTTTTGCGCTTGGTTTTCCCGGCGCAGACGGGGCAGCCGCACTGCTGCACGCCCGCGCGCGAGTAGATGGTGGCTTTCCAAACGTGGCCGTATGGACATATCCACCACGCCTTTTTGTGACTTCCCGCCGTCACCATCTCCGGTGTCAGCGCACCGTTGAGGCTCTCGTGCCACTGCTTGGCCACAAGCGGTTGAACAGTCGCAAGGTCGTTGAACCCCGGCAGCACCTTTCGGTTGGCGCAGTAAGGGCAGCCGTCTCCGCGCTGCACGCGCTGCGCAATCATCGCACGATAGGAGTGGCCTCTCTCGCATCGCCACCACACGCGGCGGTTCGAGCCCGCAGTGACATTGCTTGGATGAAGCGCACCGTTTTTCTCCTCATCCCACTGCGCGGCAATGTCGGGATACAGCGTCGCGAGACCGTTTTCACCGGCCAACGCCTGCCGTCCGGTGCAGACCGGACAGCCCGTGCCGAGGGTCGTCCTCGAATACACCGCCGCGCGCCACGAATGGCCTTTCGGACAGCGCCACCAGACTTTGCGCCTTGTGCCGGAGATCACCTGCGTAGGCAAAAGAGGCACGTTTTTTGCCGCATCCCATTCTTTCGCGATCGTCGGATACTCAGCCGCAAGGGAGGTTTCCTCTGGCAGGACGTTCTTTCCCGCGCAGTATGGACAACCGCTGCCCCGCACCCGCGTTTTCACGGCAGAACGGTAGGAATGCCCTTTCGGGCATCTCCACCAGATGAGCTTGTGGCTGCCGGTCGTCACGTCCTGCGGCGTCAGGGATGCATTCTTCTCGACGTCCCACTCTGCCGTGAGCAGCGGAAACTGCTTCATCAGGCCGCCCTGTTTAGGCGTAACCTTGCGCCCTGTGCAGTAGGGACAGCCTGTTCCCTCGCTGCGGGTGTAAACCATGGCCTGCCATGAGTGGCCGTTCAGACATGTCCACCAGACTCTTTTGTGACTGCCGAAAGTCACATCATCCGGCGTGAGTGGTAAATTTCGCTCAATATCCCACTGGGCAAGCAAAGCAGTCTTTCCCTGTTCCGTGCAAAACACTCGAAATGTCTGTCGGATCGTCAGCCTCTCCCTCGCGAAAAAAGCTCCGTTCCAGCAAAGCCGGACGGAGCAGTGACAAGCGAATACATCAGTAAGGGTGCAACCGGCTGTCATAGCGTGTTCTCCATTCGGAGAGGCGTTAGACCCATCTGGCTTTGCGTCGCCGCCTTTCGGCGGTTTTGCCAAAATATGAGATTTTGAGAACGGAATCTATATTCCGTATATGCAAAGGAAGCGAAACGATCTTATCGTTTCCTTTACTCGTAGCAGAATATAGCACAATCTTCCGACAAAGGCTAGGGAAATTATGATTCCAAATATAAATTATGGAGTTTACAGGGGAAAACGCACTGTAAGCTTGTGCCTCTGCACCCATTTGAGCGTTCTCGGGCGCAGACAGCTCGATCTCTGCATGCGCTTTAGTTGTGAATATAGTGGTAACTGTATTCGCTTTGGCATTTTTGCGCAACAGAATATAGATTCCGTTTTTATGATACAAGTTTTAGCTGTTCGAGCTGACGCCGATGCTCCGCCATGCTCGTAACAAGGTAAATGCGCGTCGTTTCGATGCTCGAATGCCCGAAAACATCCGCCAGCTTGACGATATCCTTGTATGCGCGATAAAATGCCGTCGCGAACAGGTGGCGCAGATTGTGAGGGAAAACTTTCCCTGCGTCGACGCCCGCGCGGACGCACAGCTTTTTCATTTTCGGCCAAATTTGATATCTCGACATGGACTTGCCGCTTTTGGCGCGAAAGATCGCGCCGGAGGCGGTTTTTTGCCGCGCGGCGAACTTGAGCAGCTTGCGGCAGAGTTTTGACGGCAGTAGGATCGTGCGGATTTTGCCTTTAAGCGCAATTTCTGTTTTGCCGTTCTTCGCGGCCTCAACCGTGATATACTGCACCTCGCTGACACGGATGCCGGTGGAGCAGATGGTCTCCATCAGGAACGCAAAGCCCCGGTCGCCCGCAGCTTCCGCCGCGGCAACCAGCCGTTCATATTCTGCGCGCGTTAACTCCTGTTTGCTGTCGCGGAACAGACGGCGCTGGATTTTCAGAAACCGCGCGCGGCAGTCTGTCCAGCCACAGAAGCGAAAGAAGCCGTTCAGCGCAGCCAGACAAGCATTGATGGTCGACGGCGCGTAGTTTTTCTCGCGCAGATCGTCCTTCCAGAGCCGAATCATCTCCGGTGTGACCGCCGCGCCGCTCAAAAAGGCTGCAAAGCTTAGTAAAGCACGGCAATATTTCTCGATCGTCGCCGCGGCGCGTTCTTCGCTTTCGAGGGCTTTCAAATAGGCTTCGATCTTCTCGTTTGCCATATAGTGTTCCATAATAAAAATACCCCTATCTCTCGTGATAGGGGTATTGTAACGTATTGTCGCGGATTTCGAACAGTGAATAGCACTCCCGCAGTATGAATATAAAAAAAGAAGCCACTCTCTTGAGTGGCTTCTCTCCA
>OLFV01002377.1_pt1 | contig 14308 bp, 21 predicted proteins | sample 1605551 | NCBI WGS metagenome assembly OLFV01 (sample SAMEA3888922, study PRJEB22519) | human gut metagenome | biome: human gut; feature: human-associated habitat; material: faeces | place: Denmark | collected 2011
CACTTTATCCATTAAAAAATAATTTATCTCCAATGGATTTGAATATAGATTCATTAATTGATAATGTTGATTTAATTTATATTATTACTTCCACTACTGATTTTCATTATTTTGAAAAATATAATAACAACAAAGTTAAAGTAAAAACAATATCTTCTGGATTTGGATGTGGTGATGCATTATTAAAATCATTATATGTTATAGATGAAAAAAAAGATGATATAATTTTATTATGGGGAGATTCAATTCAAACAAAGGAAAAAGTAAATCTTCTTATTGAAAATTCATCCTATGATGGTGAAACTTTTTATGTGCCTGTTGTAAAAGAAAAAAAACCATATGTTCAATTTATACCAAATGAACATATGAACATTAAAAATGTTAGATTTTCAAAATATAAAGATAAAATAGACGAAATTGGTTATCACGATTTATCTATTTTTAGATTACCATTAAATAAATCTGTATATTTTTTAGAAGAATATAAGAAAAAATATAAAAAATATAATAATAAAAATGAACTTATTGGATATACTACAAGATCAAATGAATTCACTTTTTTAGACATATTTAATGAATTTGAAAATATTAAATCAAAAATAATAGATTTATCATCAAAAAATATTATAGATTTATCATATAATACTATTGAGGAATTTAATAAAATAAAAGAAAAAATATAATGGAGATAAAAATAATGCCTATAACTATTACATTATGTGGAAGTACTAAATATCCAGAATTATTTGCACTTTGGAATAGAAAATTATCATTAGCAGGTGCAGCAGTTTTCTCTGTTGGTGTTTTTTCTCAAAGAGAAGGATTAACTCTTTCCGAACAACAGAAAAAACTTTTAGATGAGGTTCATAAATACAAAATTTCTTTATCTGATGCAATTTTTGTCTTAAATAAAGATGGATATATTGGAAATAGTACAAGAAATGAAATTAACTATGCAATAGAAAATAAAAAGGAAATATTTTTTATGAGTGAAGAAGGATTACAGGAATTTAATGTACCAAAAGGAAAAAATTTTATTTCTTTTGATAAAAATAAATTAGAAAAAATTTTGAATTTATCATGCATTATCTAAAATTTCAAATTGTTTAATTAAAGTTAATTTTAATTCTTTTGTTTCCTTTAAAGCTTTTATACTTGTCAATTTTGACTCTAATGAATTACGTTCAGTTTTTAAAATTGATATTGCCATAAAATAATTTAATGCTTTAAAATCTTCATTTTTACTTTCTGCATCGTTTATTCTTTTATTAAATTCTGAAATTGAATTTGTAATTTCTTTAATTTCAGAATTTAATTTTTCAATTTCAGCAGTAAGTTTATCAATTTCAACGGATATATGAACTTTATCTAATTCTTCCAAAATACAATTTTTAACTTTTGTTTCTTTTTTTCCAAATTTATCATCCAATGATATATACATTCATAATTCCTTCTATCTATTTTTTTAACTTATTTATCCTTTTAATTATACTTAAGATATATTATGCATTGTAATTTAAATTTTTGTTTATATGTGCGATAATTTATTTTATATTTTATAAAAAATGGAGGAGATAAATGATTATTATTTTTGAGGGTTTAGATAGAACCGGTAAAGATACGCAAATTCGATTATTAACTCAAACATTTTATCCTAATAAAATGTTTCATATTGTGCATTATTCAGGATTTCATAAAGAATCGCTTACACCAAAGCAAGAAAAAGAAATTAGCAGGACATTTTCCAAGGAGATGCTTTTATTTTTAACTGAAAATAAAAAATTTAATATTATTTGTAATCGATCATATTTAGGTGAATATGTTTATGCACCACTTTATAGAAAATATGATCCTGATTGAATTTGAGAATATGAAAAAAAATATTTTTTAGACAAAGTTAATGAAAACGATATATATTTAATTGTATTATCAGCAGAACCAGAGATTTTATTATCTAGAGATGATAAAATGTCACACTCAACAGATATAAAAGATAAAGAAGAAGAAATAAAAAGATTTGCAGAAGCATATGAAAAGAGTTCCATAAAAAAGAAAATATTAGTTAATACTGGAGCATTAGGAATTAATGATGTTCATTTAATTATTTCAGATTTTTTAGGAGTTAAAAATGGATAATAATGTTTTTGAGGATTTTGTATGTGCCTATAAAAATATTTTAGAATATGTATATAAATTTCCAGAATTTGAATCAAGTCCTAGAGGAAAAAAAATTAAAGAAAGTCTGAATGTTCATTTTGAAATAGAAGATTGTTGAAATAATAGCATATGAAAAAATATTGCAAGAGATTTACCATTAAAATATTTAAGCAATGAATTAATTTTATATTTTTCAGGTGATCGAAGTGTTGAAAAATTTGGAAAAATTTCAAAATTTTGAAATAAACTGACAGATAATGAATATATTAATAGTGCATATGGATACTTAATTTTTTGTCGAAAAAATGACAGAAATGAAATGGTTCAATGAGAATGGGCAAAAAAGTCTTTAGTGGATGATAAAGATTCTCGCCAAGCAATTATGCATTATAATCGTCCTGAACATCAATATTCAAATAATAAAGATTTTGTATGTACAATGTATAATCAGTTTTTTATTAGATATGACAAATTATATCTTTATTCATCAATGAGATCTTCAGATTTAATAAGAGGAATTACATTTGATATACCATATTTTTTGTTATTGATGCAATGTATGAGATTAGAATTACTTGAATTTTATCCAAATCTTAAATTGGGTTCATATATGCATCATTCTAATAGTTTGCATTTATACTCTGAACATTTTGAACTAGCAGAAAAAATGTTAGATAATGAATGAATTCCAGATTCAATACCAAAATTAGAAGAGAATCCAATTTTAAATAAAAATATTATTAATATGTCTCATGATATATGTTATAATGGTAATGATAAATTTTTCTTATGGTTAGAAAAAAATAGGAAGTAATAAAAATGTTAATGACAAAAGATATTCTCAATTATATTTTTTCAAAGGCAGAAGATGATACAATATATGTTATAAATAGAGAGCAAGAAAAATATTATCATAATGTTAAAACAGATAATAAATCAATAAATGATATATTTTATGAGGATTTAATCAGTAATTATTTTTATTATAGCTATCAATTTAAAAGAGATATAATATATTTAAGTATGGCATATTTATGGGCATCAAATTCTTATTGTAAAAGAATGAAAGTAGGTTCTTTAATTGTAAAAAATGATATGATTATTTCTGATGGATATAATGGAATGCCGTCAGGTTTTAATAATGAATGTGAAGAAAATAATGTGACTAAAAATTTTGTTTTACATTCAGAAGCAAATGCATTAATGAAATTAGCAAGATCAACATCCAGCTCTGAAAATTCAAAAATGTATTTAACTTTGTCACCATGTGTTGAATGTTCAAAATTAATTCATCAAGCAAATATAAAAAAACTATATTTTTCTGAAGTTTATAGAGATGTAGATGGATTATATTTTTTATATGAAGCTGGTGTTGAGTTAATATATATTCCTAAGGAAGTTATTAAAGATAAAATGATTGAAATAATATCTGAATAAAAAGGAGAAAATTTTATATGATTACTTTATCTATTCAATCAAGGCAAACTGGAAAAACAACAACTATTATTAATAAGGCTTTATTTTGTAAGGAAAATATTGTTTATATCTTTACTTCTAGTGATATTCAAGCAAGGGAAATCCATACAATTATTAATAAGCATAAAAAGAATAATTATTTTAAAAATGATAAAATAATTAATATTTGTACTTATTTAGAAATGATTGATTTAAATTATAGAGAATCAGAATTAAATCGTAAAATTTATAATGAAATCTTAAAAAAAGAAAATATCAGATTTTTCTTTGATGATTTGTATTTAGAATCTGATAAAACCATATCAGATTTTTCTGGTATTTTTGAAAAATATTCAGAAATAAATGAATTAAATATTGATATTTACTCAACTTTAAATAGAGAGACAAGAAAGTTTTTTGAAGAACATTTTCATGATTATTTTTTGAAAAATGCGCATCTAATAGAAAATTATTCAAATCGCGACTGAAATACTATAAAATTAACTGAGCCTTGATATTTATCACCAATTGATTTTAGATTTATTTAACCCTTTGAATATGAATTTTGATATAATAGGAGATTAGAAAATGCCTCAATGTACATTAAGGAAAAAAATAAATGGAAATGAAGTTGGTGGATGTATGAATTTTTATCCACCTGATTTTGTCGATAAAGACGAAAAAACTGGAAAATATATTTGTCATTTTTGCAAAAATGGAACAGATGTTTTAATTGGCGGTGGAGGAACTATTTATAAAAGAGGGGAAGTGATTGAAGATTATAGAATTCTTGTTGATAGAATTGCTCATAGTTCAAAATTACAAGATGCTGTAAAAAATGCACAAGTAGAAAGAGCTGTAAAAAATATAGGTTAATATATTATGAAATATGAAAAAATTGAAGAATCAGGAAAAATTAATATTCATACATTTCTTGGTGATCAAGCAGGATGTGGACATATTAGAATTATTTTCCCGTCATTAATGATAAATCAATATAGATATAAAAAATTAAGATTTGAATCTTCATATAACACATTATTTATTAATGATCCAATATTTTATAAAAATATATCTATTGTTAAGTTTCAAAGATCTATGACATCGTCTCAGCTAAAATTGATAATGATGTGCAGAGAATTATCAAATAAAATGAGAAATTTTGGCGTTATTTATGAAACAGATGATTTATTATCACCAGATATTCCTGATACAAATTTTTCTTCTCAATTTTATAAAGAAGCATGAGAAGATATAAAAAAAATGCTATCAATAGTTCATGGTGTAACTGTTTCAACTGAAGAATTAAAGAATGAGTTATTGCCATATAATAAAAATATTCAAGTTTTAAAGAATCATTTAGTTCCATATTTATGAGAACAACAAATTAAATCAAACAAAAGAAAAAGTGGCAAAATCAGAATTTTGTGAGCAGGTTCGCAAAATCATTTTAGTGTAAAAGGTTTTGGGGGAGATTTTAATTCAGAATTATTGAATTTTATAAAAAAAACAAGTAACATATATACATGAGTATTCGTAGGATCATTTCCTAATGAATTGTTAGAATATAAAGATAAATTTGAAGTTCATAATTGACAAAAAATATATGAATTTGGAAGTTATTTAAAAAAATTAAATTGCGATATTGGCATTGCACCATTAGAAAAATGCAAATTTAATGATTGTAAAAGTAATTTAAAAGCATTAGAATTCTGTTCATTAGGTATACCTGGTGTTTATAGTGATAGAGCTCCATATAAAGGATTAGAATTATGTTCAGATGATAATTTTATTTCAAATATTGAACTCTTAGCCAAAAATAATCAAGAATTTAGAAATGAAATTTGAAAAAAAGATTTTAATAAATTAAAAGATGATTTATATTGAGATGATAAAAATATAAAATCTTATATAGATAAGCATTTAAATTTATTTAGTGAAGAACTACCCTAATTTTTTAAGGAGAATTTTAAAATGAAAAATCAATTACTTTATGATGATAAATGAGTTCAACTTAAACGAATTATTGCACCAGAATTAGGTATAAATGGATATACATATTCTCATGAAATAAGATGTGATGGAAAAATAATATCTATATTACCATTTAAAATTAAAGATGAAAAATTTTCATTCTTATTAAGACGTGAAGCAACACCATGTTGAGGATTGGATAAGCCAATTTTAAGCTCAATAACAGGTGGTGTTGATAAAGGTTTTACAGCGTCTCAAACAGCAGTTAAAGAATTAAGTGAAGAAAGTGGATATAATGTAAATGAGTATGAATTAATTTTCTTAGGAAAATCATATGGAACTAAATCATGTGATACTGTTTATACATTGTATTCTGTTAATTTAACTGATAAAGATAAAACAAGTGAGTTAAAGATCGAATCAGATTTAGATAAATCTGCTGCATGTTTTTGATTAGATAATGACTTTATTTTTGATTGTATGGATCCACTTGTATCAGTTACATATACAAGACTAATGAAAAAATTTTCAGATGGACTTTTAATTTAGAGAGATAGTTAATGAATGAGTTTGAAATATATGTATCGTTTAGAAAAGCTCAAGCAAATGCATTAAATAGACCTTTTAAATTGCCAAAAGATTGAAATAATTATTTTGAGAATAAATTAAAGCCAGAACAACGAGAATCTTTAAGAAAAATGTCAAGATATTTAAATACAACATGAATAAATATTGACATCGACAAATATTTCAAGTATGGTTTTGAATTATGAAAAAATTTTTCTTACCATCAATTTTTTAAATTGCAACTTATCAATTATTATAAAGATAAAGAATTAAATCTTAGAAGAGTAGAAAAAAATATTAAAAAAGATTTTATAGAATCAGCAAAATTTGTAAAATTATATAATAGAGAAAATGATATAAAATCATTAAAAGATTATGCATCATTAAAAGATGGATTTTATCCTGTGATTATTAATCATTTTATGCAGGGAAAAATTTCGAAATATTTAGTTGTATATTGCTTATTAAAAAGATATTTCGTTTTGGATGATGCAATGCAATCATATATTTCAAGAATTATGGAAGAATATAGAACAATACGAAACTCATTAACAAAAAATTTAGATTTTTTTGAAGATGTTGATTATGCATTAACAAGGAGTTAATTTTATGTCAGTAGAAGAAACAAGTAAAGAACAATTATTGACGAATTTAAAACCAACAGAATCACTTTTATTTGGAACAGAAACAGAACAGGAAGTTAAAAAGAAAAAAGAATATATGAAAGAACAATATGAAAAAATGAAATTAAATGAGTAAAATTTACAAATATAAAAAATTAAAGTAAAATATTTTATAAATAAATAAAAAATATTTTATAAAACAGTTTTAACAGTTATTATTTTCAGTTTTAACAGTGAAGGAGAAAAAATTATGTCAAGATGAGTACCAGAAGAATTATTTAATAAGTTTAAGAAAGAAGTTCAAGAAGAAGAATTAAAGAGATCACAAGATACAAGAGGCATCTTGTGAGATAAACTTGAACGTGGACCAAAAAATCAGCCAAAAAAATACACAGTAAGACTCTTACCAGATAAGAATGGTGTTCTTTATAAGAAAATTTCATATCATATGTTTCAAGTAAATGATAAATGGCATTATATTGTATGTCCGAAAACATTTGATCCTGAAGCATATTGCCCAATAGATTCAGTTACAATGAAGTTATATAAAGGCAGTGAATCTGATAAAAAAGAAGCACAACTTTATAAAAGAAAAGAAAAATTTATCACAAACTTATATGTTATTGATGATCCTCGTGATGCAGATAGAGACGATGACATGAAAGCTAGTGGTAAGGTAAAATTATATGAATTTCCATCAAAGGTTGAATCAAAAATTAGAGATGGTTTATTTGATTCTGAATCGGGTGTTGGAACAGCTGGTTATGATCCAGGAGAAAATGGAATAGATTTTTACATTAAAGTGGGATCAACAGATAAGGATGGAAATGGAAAAGATTGACCAGATTACAGTTTATCTGCATTTTCTAGAAAATCTTATGCATTAGCAGATTCAGATGAAGAAATTGAAAAAATTATGGATCAAGTATATGATCTTGATGCATATCTTCGTAAACAATTAAAAAGCGAAGAAGATGTCATTGAAATTTTAAAGGCTGCATATGTTTATCCTCTAATTAAAGAAGATTATGAAAAAATGAGAAAAATTTCAAATAAATCTTCTAATGCTGAAGATATTCAAACAAAACAAACACAAGTAACTTCAAGTGAAAATCATGTAGACAATGAAGAAGAATTAGAAACTAAAAAAGAAAGAGTCGATGATTTTAAAACTGAAGAAGATTCAGATATTGAAGATATTGATAAAGAATTATTAGAGTCATTAAATAATCTTTAATTTATATTTTTAAGTGAAAGAAAATTTGATTTTCTTTCACTTAAAATAAAAAATATATAAACAATTTTAACTTAGATAGTTAAAATAAGAATATAAATAATAATAAAATAGTGAGGGTCTGGATGGTTTTGATTGGATATTAAGTTAGTTAATGCATGTCGAGGATTGTCATTGGCCTCGTAAAAAATTGACTAAAAAGTAATCGACAACGATTATCAGTTCTCAGTAGCTGCATAGCTATTGCTGCTATAAATGAATCTCCATATAATTTATAGTAGGTAAAAAAATGGATATATTTGGTAAGGTTTTATTCTTTAGACGACCAAATGAAGATAAAAGAATAAAAAAATCTGAGTTATACAGATCATAAAAATAACGATTCCTTTTTGTGGGTATAAACACAAAATAAACATGTGAATGAATTAATTAATGAAATAATTCAAGATCTGGGTTCGACTCCCAGCAGATCCACCAAAAAATAAATGTATAAGAGGTAAAAGTTGTGAAAATATTAGGTTATACTTCAGTAACTCAAACAAACATTAAGGATGATAATGGTGCAAATGTATACTTACCAGCAGGTACATTAATTGAAGTTGTATCAAATGAAAAAGTTTATTTAATTTATAGTAGAGATAATACTGCTACAATCGTTGAAACAGGAACTTATTCTAAAGAAAAAAAGAGATCAAAAACATCGCAAGATGAATCCGAAAATACAAATTCGTTAAAGTAATATTACATTCTGGAAGAGTGGTAGAAATGGTAATTACATCTTCCTGCTAAGAAGACGCCGTAAAAGGTATGCAAGTTCGAGTCTTGTCTCTTCCGCCATTTTTATAAGCACAAACATAATGTTTGTGCTTATTTTTTAAAATGACTTGTATTTGCTATGTTAACCTTATTTGAATAAAAAGCAATATAAAATAAATAAAAATCTAGAATTATTATATAAATATAAATAAAAAATGGTAATTTTTCATGAAAGCAAAAGATGTTTTAAAAATTTTAGGAATCTCTAGACAATCTTTAATAAATTATGTTAAAGATGGAAGAATTAAGGTAAAAGCTAAGCTGTCAAAAACTTATTTTGAATATGATGATGATTCTGTATATGCATTAATTGGTGATAAGAAGCAAAAGAAAAATAAGAAAATTGTTTCGTATTCTAGAGTTTCAACTAATGGACAAAAAGAGCAACTAAAAGATCAAACTCAAAGAATCTACGAATCTTGTATTTCAAGAGGTTTAGTTTTAGATGAACAAATAGAAGATATAAAATCTGGAATGAGTTCAGATAGAAAAGGTTTTCAAAAATTAATTCAAATGATTATAAGAAATGAAGTTGAATTAGTTGTAATTGAAAATAAAGATAGATTAGTTAGATTTGGATTTGATATTTTAGAGCAAATATTTAAATATTTTGGGTGTAAAATTTTAGTTTTAAATGATATTTTAGAAAATAAAAGTTACGAACAAGAATTAACAGAAGATTTAATTTCTATTATTCATTATTTTTCAATGAAGAATTATTCACATAGAAGAAAATTGAATAAATTAAGGAAAGAATTGGAGGAAACTAATAAATAGATTTATACATAATAGTATAGAAACATACAATTTTTTATAAATAAAAATATGAAAACGATTACATTACCTATAATAAATGAAATAAACATTAAAGAAGAACAGAGAATTTATTCTGCTATTTTTCGTTTTGCTTATAATCGTTTTCAAGAAAATTTAAAAGAAAAAGAAGTTAGACAAAAAGTAAATGAAAAATTTAAAGGTAAAATTAATTCTTGATTACTTCAATCTGCTATTAAAGAAGCTGAAAGTCAAATAAATGCGTATAAAACATTAAAAATTAAAAAGGTTATTTTTGGTGGAAGAACAAATTTAACAAAATATTTAAATGGATTAATTACAAAAGAAGAATTTAAAAGATTAAGATTACGTAAAATTATTTCTCAGGGCTGTAGAGATTATAAGGGAAATAGATTATTTGATTTCTGTTTTAATGAAAATAAAATTATCCTAAAATTTTCTAGAAAAAATCATCAAGAAATAATTTTACCAAAACTAAGAAAAAATCTACATAAAGAATTAATTCTGCTACAAAATTTAATCGATGAAAATCATAAAATTGCTGTTACTGTTTCTTTAAATGAAAAATCTATTTCTCTAACATTTGATGAAAGTATTCTACTAGCGCATAGAAAATTTGATGATTTGAAAGAGAATAGAATTTTAGGTATTGATCTGAATCCTAATTTTATTGGAATTTCTATTTTAAATTTCGATAAGAATGATAATTTTAAAGTTATTCATAAAGAATTAATTGAACTTAAAGAATTAACTAAAAAATCTGGAAAAGCCAGTTCTGATAAAAAATCAAAATATATTATAAACAAAAGAAATTTTGAAAATATTCAAATTTGTTATAGACTTTTAGATTTAGTTAAACATTTTAAATGTAAAAAGCTTGCAATAGAAGATCTTCATTTCAAATCTGGATTTAAAAGTAAAAATTTAAATAGACTTTGTAAAAACTCATGAAATAAAATACTTATTAATCAAAAGTTACAAATTTTATCAAATATTTTCGGATTTGAATTAGTTTCAATTAATCCTGCTTATACTTCACAAATAGGAAATATTCTTTATTGTGATGAAAATGCTCCTGACCCTATTTTATCATCAATAGAAATAGCTAGAAGGGGTTATAAAAAATATTCCAAAAACTGATTTTATCCAAACTATAATTTGAAAAATGAGCAATGGAAGCAAACATTTTCAGATTGTTTAGATTGAAAATCAGTTTTTGAAAAAATTAAAAACTTGAAATTGAAATATCGAGTTCAGCTAGATAATCTCGATGCTGTTTTTAGTAAATTTTATATAAAATCTAAGCTTAAAATTTATAAGTTTGCTTAAGTTTTTATTGAAATTTATATTTTATTGATAATACAAATTTAACGATTAAATCTAGAAGAAAATATATAGCAAATGGATATAAAAGAATATGTATATTTTTTAGAATTTCAGATTCTTTATTAAAAATGAGAACTGAAAAAAGAAAAAATGAAACAGGTAAGTACATTTCTCAGTCGGTAGTTGAAGATATGATAAAAAGAACTCAATTACCAAATAAAGAGCTTGAAAATTTTGATGAGATTATTTATGTGAGAAATTAAATAAAATTTTTTATTATATTTAATAATTTTATTTTTATCGAGGAATTTAATTCTTCGGTATTATCATTTAATATATTTTTATATATTCAATCTGCAAGTAAAGTTCTAATATCACCTTTTCTATTTTTTAATGAATCAATATATTCATTAAGTTTGTTATTTTCAAATAGTTTTTTAATAAAACATTCTGCTTCAATTGGTGAAATTGGATATTTAAATAAAATATTAATCATTTTTATTTTTTTATCAGTAATCATGAAAATAAAACATCCTTTTTAATACAATTTTTCTTTTAATGATTGTTCATCAATTGAATTTACATTTATTAAATAATATTCATTACAGTCTATCATTATTTCATTTCCAGAATTAATTGCTTTAGGTAAATTTCCTTTTTTATAAAACAAATTGATAAATTCTTTAGCACATTTATTTTCAAAGCTTTTTGCATGTTCAATTATATCATTTGTTGTATAATCTGAAAATGTACCAGAAAAAATGTCTGGAAATTTTTTATTAAATAATTTGAATTTTTTAGAAAAAACATATTCAATTATATCTTTAAAAATTTTATTGTTATTTAATTTCATATGAGATGCATTATAAAATAACAAAAATATTGCCATAATTAAATATATGTTCGATGAATCTAATGCTATATTTCTAAGCATAATTGATTCTTTTTTTATATCAAAAATATCATTTATTTTTGGGCTTCAATATATTTCAAATTTACCAGAAGGAAATAAATAAAAACTATTTCCGAAATTTTCATGTTTCACTTATACTTCCATTACCAAATGTAGAAATTGTTCTTAAAGGTTTCCCAAAAACTTGTTTATATCCTAAATCTAAAAATTTGTGCAAACTTATTGGATTGTCTCTAGGTTTTCTATTTTTATCAACCTTTACTTTATAAAAATTTTCATCTAAATACATGCCCCTATATAACAAAGGTCCTTTATTAATAATATTTAAAAATGGTTTACAATCGTCTTTAATAAATTCAAAAATATATTCTTCTCAAATTTCTTCAATATCTTCTTTATAGGGATCTTCATTTAAAAATTTTATTAATCTCATTTTTATTTTCCTAAAATATTATTTCATTAATATCAACTGATTTAGATATCAAATAATATTTATCGCAGTCAAACATTATCTCATTTCCAGATTTAATTGCTTGAATTAAATTTTTATTTGTATAAAATTCTTTAATAAAGTTACTAATAGCTATTTCTTTATATATTTTTGATTCAATAATAAAATTTTCTATATTTAATTTACTTATTGTATTTAAATCAAAAGTAAAATATGGTTGCATTATATCAATTTTCTTTTTTATTATTTGTATTATGTCATTATCTTTTATTATTCTAGTTTCAATTGAATTCCATAGAAGTAAAATGTAACCAATTAAAATATAAAAATCATTTTTATCTAATACAGAATGAATTAATGAACTATCTAAATTTGGTATTGATATATCTCCGATGTTTTCACTTCAATAAAAGGTAAAATTATTAAATGGAACAAAATAATAGGGATATCCATATGTTGGTAAGACATGCGAATCACTTGTTGCAAATACAGTAATTGATCTTAATTTTTTTCCAAAAATTTTGAAAAATCCATTATTCAATAAATCATGAAATTCTTTTGAACTATCTCTAGGTTTTCGATTTTTATTTGTTTCAATTTCACGAAATTTAATATGATTTTTATCACCCCTATATAATGGAAATGTATTATTTGTTATTTTGAGAAATTCTGAACAATTTTGTGCTAAACCTTGTTTTAGTTCATCTAAAGTTAATTTCTTTTCTCAACCTCTTCCTTCATTTAAAAAACTTATTAATCTCATTTTTTCTCTCTTAATTTTACAATAAAACTTTTCATTGATTTTTATAATCAGGAATTAAATAAAATTGCTTACAATCTATCATTACTTCATTTTTTGATAATGCTGCATTCTTTCAATTACCTTCTTTATAAAAATATTTAATAAATGCTTTCATGATTTTATTAACATCGAGTTTATAAATTTTATCACAAATTAAATTAAATTTATCAATGATTTTTAAATCAGAATATGAATCATCTAATATTAACTTTGGATATTTAGATTCTATTATATTTACCTGATCTCTATTTTTATTTAAATATCCTCCGTAATTTTGAAGAAATTAATCACTTCTCTATTATTGCTGTTTGATTATAAAATAGTAATAATAATCCTAATAATGCATCTGCATCATTACAAGTAAATCATGCATTTTCATTTGATAAAATTTCATATATATCGTCAATTTTTGGACTTCAATATATTTTATAGTTATCACAAGGAATGCAAACATAAGGATTTCCATATTCTTCAGAAACAGTTTTTGAGCCAATTGCAAAAACTGTTTCTGATCTTAACTTTTTTCCAAATACCTGTTTAAATCCCAAATCGAGTAAATTATGAAATTCTTTCGAACTATCTTTAGGTTCTCGATTTTTATTTGTTTTAAATTTATAAAAGAAATGTTCATTGTCTAAGTTCATTCCTCTATATAATAAAGTATCTTTTGAAGCTTCTTTTAAAAACTGCTTACAATCATTTTTAATAAATGTTTCTAGTAATGATTGATTTTCTATATTGAATTGTTCATATTTACTTTCATTTAAAAATTTTATTAAACGAGTCATAATTCTTTTAATATCTCCTTTTTTCTATCAGGCACAATGTAATATTCATCACAATCTATCATTATTTCATTATCTGACTTGATTGCATCTTGAAGTTTTCCTTTTATATAAAAATAATTTATAAAATCTTTAATTGTATCATTTACATAATGTTTTAAATATGGTATAAGACTTTCATCAGGTTCAAATTCTTCATATACTTCTGGATATTTTTTATTAATTATGTGCTTTTTTCTATTTAATAATTCTCAAATAGTTCATTCTACTTCTTCTTTTACTTTATTTTTATTTTCGTAATTGTAGTTAATATTAAGATGAAGTAAAATATAAATTATAGTAATTAAGACATTAGGATTGTATGTAACTCAATAAACTAGATAAATCTTCATAAAAATTGATCATTTGAA
>OLFV01002383.1_pt1 | contig 14248 bp, 13 predicted proteins | sample 1605551 | NCBI WGS metagenome assembly OLFV01 (sample SAMEA3888922, study PRJEB22519) | human gut metagenome | biome: human gut; feature: human-associated habitat; material: faeces | place: Denmark | collected 2011
GATACGGTACAACACCGTATCTTCGCCCACCTGCAGCAGATGGGAGAGCTTGTAACCGGCTGGTGTGGGACCGGTATATAAAATCCTGGAGGAAGGAACATATCCATGATTTTTAAGCAGCTCGCTCATGCCCCGGAAATGGGTGTATGCGTTATCCCTGGCATGGCGCATCACAAACGTTCCCTTGCCCTGGACCTTTTTTAACAAGCCTTCCTCCACCAGGGTCTGGATGGCAGCCCTTACGGTTGAACGGTTAAGTCCAAAGTTCTCGGCCAGCTCGCGCTCAGCGGGCAGGGCGGTGCCATAGGGATAGGTCCCCTCCTGTATATTGCGTTTCAGCGTCTGGGTAAATGCCTCTGATTTTGTCAGTCTCTGTGTCTGCGTGCTCTGCCTCTGTTTTCCCTGTATCTGTTTATCCTGTATTTGTTTATCCTGTATCTGTTTATCCTGTATTTGTTCACCTTGTATCTGTTTATCCTGCCTCTGTTCTCCCTGTATCTGTTTCCTCTGCATCCGTTTCCTCCATGCCGGGTATCCATTTATTCTTTATCGGGTCTGAAACCGTCCTTTGCCATGGCTGAAACCGTCCGTATTCCGGACAGGCACGATTTAATTCCCTTGCCTCATTATATCATATTTTGGAAAAAAAGAAACAGGAAAATGCAATGTTGTATAAAATAAAATATAATTGGTACGAAAAATGGTATTGACAAAGGTGAATGATGTTGGTATATTAAAAACACAAGATGGTTTGTACAAACACTATCCGGTTAAATACATAAAATTCAATTTGTCTAATCAAGAGGAGGATTATGATGTACGGTTTTCAGAATGAGGATTTCTTAAAAACTTTAAATGGAGCAGTGGCCCAGATCGGTGAGATTAATAGGATTGCGGATAAGGTGAGTGATTTGGGATATAAAAACATCTATTTGGTTGGAACGGGAGGCACCTATGCCATCATCAGCCCGCTGGCATACATGCTAAAGACAAACTCCGCTCTGGTATGGTATCATGAAATTGCCGCCGAGCTGCTGGCCGCAAAGCCCAGATCACTGACCAAAGATTCTCTCTTTATCACGGCCTCCTTATCAGGAACCACCAAGGAAACCATTGCGGCGGCAGAGTATGCCAGAAGCATGGGAGCCACAGTGATTTCTTTTGTGGGGGACAGGACAGCTCCTCTGGCTGCTGTCTCGGATTATGTGGTTGAGAATGCTGCCTGCAATGACAATCTGGTGGAGGAGCTGCATATACAGTTTTTTGCCCTGGGAGCCAGACTGATGATGAAAAACGGAGAGTTTCCTCAGTACGAACGGTTTGTTGAAACACTTCGGAAGATGCCGGAGGTACTGTTAAAGGTGCGGGAGCAGAACGACGAACGAGCACTTGCTTTTGCAGAAAAGCATAAGGATACAGGCTTTCATATGTGTGTGGGAGCCGGCAATACCTGGGGGGAGACATATTGCTTTGCCATGTGCGTGTTGGAGGAAATGCTCTGGATTCCTACCAAATCCATTCATGCGGCAGAATTTTTCCACGGCACTGTGGAGATGACGGATAAGAACATGAGCTTTATGCTCTTTAAAGGAGAGGACGAGACGCGCCCCCTGGTTGACAGAGTGGAGAACTTTGTCAGGAAGTATTCGGATGTGGTGCAGGTGTGGGATACCAGGGATTATCCTCTGGAGGGGATTGACGCTGATATGAGGAAGTATGTCTCTCCCATGGTCATGTCCACCCAGTTAGAGCGTGTCAGCGCTCATTTTGAACATGTGAAGGACCACAGCCTGGATATACGCAGATACTACAGGACGGTGGAGTATTAAGGAATAGAAAAGGAGATTGCCCCATGAGAAAGATATTGATTGCGACTCACGGTGAATTTGCCGGAGGACTGAAGCAGACCATGGATTTTGTCCTGGGAGGAAATGAAAAGGTAGGTGTCCTGAGCGCGTATACCACACCGGATTTTGATATGGGCAGGGAAGCGGCGGCTGTGGTGGATGAGCTTGAGGACGGGGACGAGCTGATTGTCCTGATGCCGCTGATGGTGGGTGTTCCATCCATGCTCCTGGTGTTCTTTGCCATGTATTTTGGCGCAGGCAGCATCAATGCGGTTATCAAGCTGATCCCCCAGGTCGTGCTGGACGGATTTGACGTGGCGGCCGGCGTGCTGTCCTGTGTGGGACTTGCGCTTCTGATTAAAATGATGGGCAACAAAAAACTGATGCCCTACCTGTTCCTGGGATTCATAGCAGTCATGTATATCAATATGGATGTGATTGGAGTCGCGGTGGCCGGACTGTGCATGGCGCTTATTGCCGTGGGAAATATGAAATTTGAAGAAGAGGAGGATTTTTAGATGCAGGAGACAAAGGAAACTTCCCTTATAACAAAGAAGGATTTGCGCAGTGTGTTCTGGAGAAGCTTTACCATGCAGTCCTCCTGGTCCTTTGATAAAATGATGGCCTATGGATTTATGTATTCCATTGAAAAGCCTCTGAGAAAGATTTACCCAAAAGACGATGATTATTTTGAAGCGCTGCACCGGCATACAGAGACATTTAATATCACGCCTCATGTCTCTCCCTTTGTCATTGACCTTTCTGTTGCAATGGAACAGGAATGCGCCAAAGCAGACAATTTTAATAAGGAATCCATCAATAACCTGAAGGTGGGGCTTATGGGCCCGTTATCCGGTATTGGCGATTCCTTCTTCTGGGGTACATTCCGCGTCATAACAGCCGGAATCGGCATTGCCTTTGCCCAGCAGGGCAGCATACTGGGAGCCCTTCTATATTTCTTCCTGTACACGGCAATCCATTTTCTTACCAAGTATATTACCGGAAATGCCGGTTACAAGATGGGAACCAGGTTCCTGGAGAACTCTGCGGAGAACCATCTTATCGAAAAAATGTCCTACGGGGCATCCATACTGGGACTTACGGTCATAGGAGCCATGATTGGAACCATGGTGACGCTTAAGACATCCCTGACCTTTCAGTTTTCAGGTACAGAGACTACTTTGCAGTCCATCTTTGACCAGATTTTCCCGGGACTGCTTCCTCTGGGAGCCACATTCCTTTGTGTATGGCTGTTTAACCGGAACGTAAAAACCATTGCCATTATTCTGGGCATTTTTGTAATCTGCATTGCGGGGTGTTGGATTGGAATTTTCTAGGAGGAATGGAAAATGACAAAGCTGGTGGCGTTCGATTTGGACGGGACCCTGAACATGACTCATACATACGCAGTGGCGGCCTATCAGGAAGCCCTTAAGGAGCTGGGGGCCGGGCCTGTTGCAGAGAGCGTGATACGCTCCAGGTTCGGTGCTCCCTTTAGGGATGACAGCCTGTTCTTTCTGGGGGATGACAGCGAGGAAACCTTTAGACGCTTTTACCGGGCGGTGGAGAGGCACTGGACACCTCTTATGCGTGAGAGGGCGCAGACCTATCCCGGAGTCCCGAAAATGCTTGGGGAGCTAAAGGAACAGGGGTACGTACTGGCGGTCTGTTCCAATGCAAAGGAAGATGAACTGGAGGATGTGCTGGGTGTACTGTCCATAAGGGAGTATTTTGACTATATACAGGGCCTGACCACCAGGCAGGACAAGGCGGACAGCCTGGGTGTGCTGATGGAGCGGGCCGGTGCGGACTGGTGCTGTATGGTGGGGGATCGTTTCTATGACAGGGAGGCGGCAAAGGCCAATGAGACAGCGTTTATCGGATGCAGGTACGGATATGGAGGCTCGGATGAGTTTGGGGACGGGGATTTGCTGGCAGAGGACAGCGTGGAGATACCCAGGCTGCTGAAACGGCTGGTTTCCTCCACACCCTGGCGGAAACCATGGCGGAAACCATGGCGGAGGCCATAGGGAGGCCATGGGGCAGGGATTACCGGAGACTGCGGCGGATTCCGGGATTCCATAAATTTGTTAAAAAAGGAGAGGGCACCGCCTGTGATAGGATGATGGAAGATGCGCTGCGGCCGGACAGAGATGTCCGGCTGTTTTTTTGACAGAACATAAGCCAGAGAATAGGCCGGAGAAACCACCATCGGGCACATAAATCACCATTGTTTTATCATTTCGGATTTGTTATAATGAATTACATCTATATGTTTAATCGGTTTAGTCTGCTTTAGGCAGCAGGTCCGCTGCGGGGCGTATTCGCCATTTTTCCATGGTTTTGAAGCACAGCTGAAGATAAGTCTGGCGCTAAACGCCGGGAACAGGGACGATTGGGTTCTTTTATGCCGGAGCAATACAGAGGAGTTTGATGATGACACAATATGAAATATTAAAACATTATTTTGGTTATGACACATTCAGGGATGGGCAGGATATGCTGATCCAGAGCATTCTGGAAGGAAGGGACGTGCTGGGAGTCATGCCCACCGGGGCCGGGAAATCCCTGTGTTATCAAATCCCTGCCCTTATGATGGATGGAATCACCCTGGTCATTTCCCCGCTTATTTCCCTGATGAAGGACCAGGTAAGCAACTTAAACCAGGTGGGGATCCTGGCCGCCTATATTAACAGTTCCCTGACAGCGGCCCAGTATTATAAGGTATTAGACCTGGCCAGAGCCGGAAGATATCCGATTATCTATGTTGCGCCGGAGCGCCTGATGTCTGAGGACTTTCTGTGGTTTGCGCTGAGCAGCCAGGTGAAGATATCTATGGTAGCTGTGGACGAGGCCCATTGTGTATCTCAGTGGGGCCAGGATTTCAGGCCCAGTTATCTGAAAATAGTGGATTTTATCAACCAGCTTCCGGAGCGGCCCGTTGTAAGTGCTTTTACAGCCACCGCCACAGCGGAAGTGCGGGATGATATCATCGACATACTTATGCTCAGAAATCCCCAGGTTATGACCACTGGTTTTAACCGGCCGAATCTCTACTTCGGCGTACAGTCTCCCAGGGATAAATATGCCACCATGGTAAATTACCTGGAACGCCATAAGGGGGAAAGCGGTATCATCTATTGCCTGACCAGGAAAGTGGTGGAGGAGGTTTGCGGCCAGCTGATCCGGGAAGGTTTCTCCGTCACCCGGTATCATGCTGGCTTAAGCGACAGCGAGCGCAGGCATAACCAGGAGGATTTTATATATGACAGGGCCCAGATTATGGTTGCCACCAATGCCTTCGGCATGGGGATTGACAAGTCCAATGTCAGGTTTGTGGTGCATTATAACATGCCGAAGAATATGGAATCCTATTACCAGGAGGCCGGCAGGGCAGGAAGGGATGGTGAACCCTCAGAGTGCATCCTTTTGTACGGCGGCCAGGATGTGGTGACCAACCAGTTCTTTATTGACCATAACCAGGACAACGAGGCATTGGATCCCATAACCCGGGAAATCGTCATGGAGCGAGACAGGGAACGCCTGCGCAAGATGACATTTTACTGCTTTACAAATGAATGTCTGAGAGATTACATACTGAGATATTTTGGGGAGTACGGAAGCAATTACTGCGGCAATTGCTCCAACTGCCTGAGCCAGTTTGAGACAGTGGATGTGACGGATATTTCCCGTATACTCATTGGATGTGTGGAGAGCAGCCGGCAGAGGTACGGAACCAATGTGATGATTGATACGGTCCACGGTGCCAATACAGCGAAGATACGCAATTACAGATTGGATGAGAACCCGCATTATGGGGAACTGGCAAAGGTACCGGCCTACAAGCTGCGGCAGGTGATGAACCATCTGATGCTGAACGGATATCTGGCAGTGACCAACGATGAATATGCCATTGTAAAATTGACAGGAAAGTCAAAGGGAATACTGGAAGAGGGTGAGCCGGTGACCATGAAGATGGCCAGGGAAGCGGAGCATCCTGCCAAAGCGTCCGGCGCAAGTGCCGGAAAGGGAAGAAAAGGCAGGAAAGGGCTGGCAGCAGGCTTGTCCGGACCGGGCGGAGCAGAGTTTACGGAAGCAGACGAAACGCTGTTTGAGAAGCTGCGCGCTGTCAGGACGGAGATTGCAAAGGAAGAAAAGGTGCCCCCTTATATGGTTTTTTCAGATAAGACGCTGACGCATATGTGCATCGTGAAGCCGGTTACGAAAGGGGAGATGCTGAATGTTTCAGGTGTGGGAGAGTTTAAGTATGAGAAATACGGGGAGCGTTTTCTGGCCTGCGTGCAGGCGGAAATGAATGACAGGCCTGCTGAGATGTCTTTTGAGGGTGATGATTTGTATTTTACCAGCGACAGCGATGCGTTCGACGACTGGTCCCTGGAGACAGCCCTGACCGCCTGGGAATACGGAAGCCGGGAAAATGACAGGCAGGAAAATGGCATCCTGGGAAATGGCAGCCAAGGAAATGACAGCCGGGAGGATGAAAGAACCAGGGAAGCACCGGCAGAGCTAAACACGGTCAGAAAGAAAAAAGCAGGTAAAGGCAAAACGGATTTTGTCATGACCGGGGAACTGGCCGCCAGAGTCCGATACTCAGAACAGTCCAGTCTAAGTGATTTTGTATCTCATATTAACAGCCTGCGGGATGAGGATACAATGAAGCGGCTGACCATAAAATCCGTTGAACAGAAATTGATGGAGGATGGGAATTTTGAGGAATATTATGTAAATGGAATACCCCGCAAACGATTGACGGACAAGGGCCGGGAATTTGGAATTGAGGCAGAGAAACGGTTGAGTGAGAAGGGGAATGAGTATGAGGTGTTCTTTTATGGTGAGAGAGCGCAGCGGGGGATTGTAGAGTGGTTATGGGAGAAAATATGATTGTTATGTGATTGGGAGAAGGAGAAAAACAGAAGCGTCCGGTAATACTGTTCAAACAAAGCCGCTGCCGCCCATTAAAGGGACAGCGGCTTTTTCATTGATAACTTCACAGATTTGGGGAATGTTAAACAGTAAAAATAAGAAATTGAACCCAATTCCCATATTGTCTATGAATTTATCAGGAGGAAGGCGCATCCATGAAATTTGACGCAGTTTATTATGAACCGGCTATCTTTGACTACCCTCTGGGCCGGCAGCTCAGGGAGGAATACAGGGACCTGCCGTGGATTCCCATTGAGAGCCATAATTCCATCCGGGAAATGCAGGAAAAACCCAATGACCAGTTCGGACACATGAAACGCAATCTGATAGCGGGCATACGAAAGACCCACAAATACGTGGAAAACCACAAGGTATCCGATTATCTGGTCCCATACACCTCATCCGGCTGTACGGCCATGTGCCTGTACTGCTATCTGGTTTGCAACTATAATAAATGCGCTTATCTCAGACTGTTTGTGAACCGGGAGCAGATGCTGGACCGCATCATCAAAAAGGGAAAGAACAGCGGCACCCCCCTTACCTTTGAGATTGGAAGCAACAGCGATCTGGTGCTGGAGAACACAATTACGGGAAATCTTCTTTATACAATTCCGCGTTTTGCAGAGGAGGGGGAGGGAAAACTTACATTTCCCACCAAATTTCATATGGTGGAACCTCTGCTGGACCTGGACCACAGAGGCAAGGTGATTTTCCGCATGAGCGTCAATCCTCAGCCCATTATCCGGAAGATAGAGCTGGGCACATCCGGCTTAAAACAGAGAATCGAGGCTGTAAATCAGATGTGTGAGGCGGGATATCCCTGCGGACTCCTGATAGCTCCCGTCATATTAGTGGAGGGCTGGAAGGAAATGTATACCGGCCTCTTGGAAGAACTGAGGGACGGACTTTCAGATAAAATGAAAAGCCAGATGTTTCTGGAGATTATTTTGATGACCTATTCCTATGTCCACCGGGCCATTAACAGCGAAGCATTTCCCAATGCGCCGGACCTGTATGACAGGGAGCAGATGACGGGCAGGGGACGGGGGAGGTACTGCTACCGGGCCGAATCCAGGGAAGAGGCACAGCTGTATCTGCGGCAGGAGATAGGACGTGTACTGGGAAATGTGCCCATACTTTATATAAGCTGACATGGCCTTACTGCAGTTTGAATGTGCCGTGCCGTTCCGATATCCATTGTGATGGGAACCGGCATGCGCGTTTTGTATTATGGGTTTGTATTATCGGTTTGTATTATCGTAAGAATTTGGCAATTGTATCCATATAGTCAGTCTGATATAATCAGAAAGAGGCTGCTGCTGCCGTATTTCCATGGCAGCAGAGCCGCAGAATCACTTAAACGATGAAGGGAAATTGCCATGACAGGAAAGGAAACAGATATTGCAGAGGCCAGGCAGCTGATTGTGGACCTCTATGGATGCCGGACGTCCTGTATTGATGATGTGGATTCCATAAAAAATGTGATTCACATGGTCTGCCAATGCATAGGCGCAGGAATTGTGGAGGAATGCTACCATAAATTCTCGCCTATGGGCATCAGCGCGGTGGCAGTCATAACCACCTCCCACATTTCAATCCACACCTGGCCCGAGTATGGGTATGCGGCAGTGGATATATTTTCCTGCCAGGAGGATATACCGGGAGAGATATGCTGCCTTCTCACAGAGTCCTTAAAAGCAGAGCAGGCAGAAACAAGGCTGATTAAGAGGGCGTTAAACAGGGCAAAGGAGGACGTCCATGGGTAAAACATTACAGTTTAATAAGGACCAGAGCCTGTCCATAGAAGGGGCGGAATACCGGGTCACAGGGGGAATTGAGTTCCACAACCGTTCAGACGGTTCCCGCTGGTGGGAATACTGCCTGTTGGAAACCCGGACCAGGGGTATAAAATGGCTCAGCATTGACAATATTTATGAAGAATACGCCATTTATACCCAGTGTCCCTATGGCAGTGAGTTTGATGAGATGAATATATTCCGGGATGGTTACCGCCAGGCGGATGCAGGGCAGGCAGTTGTCACGTCCTGCTTTGGCCAGGTGGATACATCACCGGGAGACACGGTCCGTTATACGGAGTACGAGGACGGTACCGAAGAGCTCATCATTGCGGTGGAGCAATGGGAGGATGAAACAGAGTATTCCAAAGGCTGTTATCTTGATATGGATGAAATCGTACTTCTGGACAGCGGTTGTTCCGGACAGGCGGAGAGCAACAGGCCCCTTGGTTTTGTCAATATGAAGAACCTGGCTGTGGCGGCAGTGATACTGGCGGTTCTTGGAGTGTTATCCTATACGTACATACAGTCAAATAAGAAGACCATACATAAATATCTGGAAGGTAATATTAATTTCTCCTATCAGACGTCAATTACATCTGATTTGAATGAGAAGGAGAGGGCGGATGTGTACTCCACTGACCTGTCCGTGGATGACGCGGCTAAGGCAATTATCCAGGCCATTGACGGCGGGACCGAGGATGTGCAGAAGAATGGGGAAGATGATTCGGTGGCTATCCTGACAAAGAGTGAATATTGTCTGGTATACACCAGCACGGACCAGACCACCATGGTGCAGATCAGTTCCCGCGCCTATGTATATCAAAGCACCAACACGCCTTACCATGCGACCGGCCATACCCATTCTTATTACCGCGGATTCTATTATTCCAGGGGATTTTTCGGCGACAGGGACAGATACAGACAGCGGACCAGCGGATACGAAAACTACAGCGGCGAAACCGTTGACACCAATCCCGTCGATCCTTACAAAAGCTATTCAGACAGCGTCCGCCAGAGCAGCATCAATTCCAGGCGCTCATCCGGAGGCGGAATCAGCTCCGGCAAATAGGCGAAAAAGGCAAGAAAGTAAACCGGCAGTATGTATTCGGACAAAACCAAATCAAAAAGGAGAAGATTATGGCAGAATTTATTACAATTATGGTTTATTGCGTTTTGGGCACGGCCCTTATGCTCTTTGGTACATTTGTGGTGGATTTGGTGATTCCCTGTGAGTTCCCGGCGGAAATCAAGAAGGGGAATGTGGCGGTGGGAAGCGTTATGGCGGGTATCTCCGTTGGAATCGGAATCATTATCCGGGCAGCTGTTATGTCCCCTTCCGGCACAGCGGTTCACGAATCACTGCTGACCGGTATTGCCTCAACCATATATTACTATGTGGTAGGGCTGATGTTCTGTGTTCTGGGCTACCTGGCGCTGAACCTGATTAACCGGAAATATGATCTCAATAAGGAAATCAGCGGCGGGAACCCGGCTGCCGGCATTATGGTTGCAGGAATGTTTATTGGGCTGTCCATCATTATAAGCGGAGTGATTATGTGATGAAGGAAGGGACATTTTCTTACCGCCGGCTGATGTTCACCACCTTCATCATATCCGGCTGCTCCATCATATACGAACTTTTAATCAGCTCCGTCAGCTCCTATCTGCTGGGGGACAGCATAGCCCAGTTTTCCATCACCATCGGCCTTTATATGTGCGCCATGGGAATGGGGTCCTACCTTTCCAAATATGTGAGGACAGAGCTGTTTGACTGGTTTGTCTTTGTGGAAATCGGCGTGGGTATACTGGGAGGGACAAGCTCCCTGCTTCTGTTTTTGGCAAACATCTATGTGCAGTCCTACCAGCTTGTGATGTACCTGGAAATCATACTGATTGGAATGCTGGTAGGCCTGGAGATCCCCCTTCTCACAAGAATCATTGAGGAAAATGCGGGCAATCTGCGCATTACCCTTTCCAGTATTTTCAGCTTTGATTATATCGGAGGGCTGGCAGGATCCATTGCGTTTCCGCTGCTCCTGCTGCCTCAGCTGGGATATTTTTCCACTGCCTTTCTGGTGGGCAGTCTGAACCTGGGCATATCCCTGTTTATTCTTGTATCCTACCGCGGATACATCAGAATGTTCTCCATGTGGAGACTGGTGAGCGGACTGGCGTGTGTATTCATGGTGCTGGGAATGCTGTTTTCGGAAAATGTGGCATCAGGAATTGAACAGGGGCTTTACAGGGACAAGGTAATCCTGCGGGAACAGACACCGTACCAGAAGCTGGTGGTCACCAAACATAAGGACGATATCCGCCTGTTTATCAATGGAAATATCCAGTTTTCCTCCAAGGACGAGTACAGGTACCATGAGGCCCTGGTGCATATACCCATGTCAGCGGCTAAAAGCCGCAGGAATGTCCTGGTGCTGGGAGGAGGGGACGGCCTGGCTGTAAGGGAGATATTAAAATATCCGGAGGTGGAGAAGATCGTGCTGGTGGACCTGGATGCCAGGGTGGTGGACTTGTGCAGAACCAATCAGGACATAGCTGCCCTGAACCAGGGTTCTCTTGACAGTCCCAAGCTGGAAATCCGCAGTGAGGACGCCTACGGGTACCTGGAAAACAATTACCGCAATGAGGGCGGGGAGGGATGATGGGGAATTCGATGTAATCATCACAGATCTCCCTGATCCCAACAGCGAATCGCTGAACAAGCTGTACACGGACCTGTTCTATCGGCTGTGCAGCAATAATCTCACGGAACATGGGGTTATGTCGGTCCAGTCCACCAGTCCTTACTATGCAGCAGATGCCTATTGGTGCATCAATAAAACTGTGGGACAGGAATTTCCATATGTATATCCCTACCATGTACAGGTGCCCTCTTTCGGCGACTGGGGATTCCAGCTGGCTTCCAAGGATAAGGTGTCTGTGGACGGCCTGGAGCTTCAGACAGAGGGAAAATTCTTAAATCAGTCCGGCCTTAGGGGACTGTTTTTATTTGCGGAGGATGAGAAGCCACGCAGGGACAGGCTGACGGCCAACACGCTGTCGGAGCCCAGGCTGCTGCATTATTACCTGGAAGCGGAGAAGGATTGGGAGTAGAAGCGCTTACAGATGGCAGCGCCTGTCAGTGCACAAACCAGCTCCGTCGCAGGAAAAGCCAGCCAGACACCGGTCATTCCCCAAAGGCCGGACATGAAAAACGCTATGGGAATGATGAGCACCAGGCCCCTTAACAGGGAAATGATGTGGGCCGGCACAGCCTGCTCCGTGGAGGTGAAAAAGATGGACAGGATGATATTGAGCCCCGCAGCCGGTATGCCTGTAAAATACAGCCTTAGCCCATACTCTGCTATTTCCTGCAGCTTAAGGTTGTTCTCGCTGTTGAATACGGCTGTTATGGGAGCTGCTCCCCAACAAATTCCGGCATACAGTGTCAGGGAGATGAAAACCGCGGTGGCGAGCCCGTATCGCAGTATTCCCCTGATTCTGGCGGAATCACCCCGGCCGTAAGCGCTGCTGATTAACGGCTGCATTCCCTGGGCAATGCCGGTGAAAATGGATATGACCACCAGGGACAGGTTGGCTATGACGCCGTAGGCGGCCACCCCCACATTTCCCTTTAGTCCAAGGATAATCACATTGAACACGATGATGACAATACCGGAGGATACTTCCGTGATCAGGGAGGGGAATCCCAGGGAGAGGATAAGGAGGGCTGTCTGTCCCTGGATTTCTGTTTTGGCGAGATGGAATCCCTTGTTCTTACCCATCCAGTGGCCGGACATGATGGCCATGCTGATAAGGGGCGCCAGCCCGGTAGCCAGTACGGCGCCGAATATGCCCATGCCCAGAGGAAAAATAAAGACATAGTCCAACAGGATATTGGCCATGCTTCCTCCCAGCATGGCAAGCATGGAAAGCCTGGGATTTCCGTCATTCCTCACGAAACAGACCAGGATATCATTGAGAATAAAGGCCGGGGCAAAGAGCAGTATCATTTTCAGGTAGGTCTGGGTCATTGCGGCCACCTGGCTGTCAGCGCCCAGAAGCGCTGTAATCTGCGGGGACAGGAACAGTCCGGCCAGGAAGAACAAAAGGGCCGTAATTCCGGCGAAAAACAGGGTGTTTGTAAAAATCAGATCCGAAAGCCCTGATTTGCGGCTGATGGAGAATTTGGTGGCGCCGCCGATTCCGAACATGAGTCCGCTTCCGTGGATAAAGCTGTAGACGGGGATGGCCAGGTTCAGGGCTGCAAGACCGCTGGTTCCCAGACCTTTGGCGACAAAGAAGGTGTCTGCCAGTATATAGCAGGAAAGACCAATCATTCCCAGTACGTTTAACGAGGTGTATCTGGCAAATTCTTTTAAGCACGATGTTTGTTCTGCATAGTTGTTCTGCATGGTGACCTCCTGAACGGTTCCCATACCTTCCGGCATCTTCCGAAACACAAAAAGCGCCAGTACCTTCTATCTTCTGGAGCGGATGAGGAATGGGATTCCTGATTCGTATTGCTCCTGGGCCTGACGATAGAAAGCCTGACGCTGATATTTTTACCCGGCGGCAAAAATCCAGCCTGTGTCCGGACTGCGGATGGGTGGGATTTTTATGGGGAGATTATAGCATGGGGGAGGGCGGGTGTCAATTGGAGAATCCTGTTTACGATGTTTTATTCCGGTTTATTCCGGCTGGGATTCCTGCTGATCGTTCAGGATCTTTTCCATCTGGGCAATTTCCTTCTCCTGCACATCTATAATATTCTGGGCCATGGTGCGTATCTCTTCATAGTCTGTATACTCCAGGATATCCCTGGCCATATCCACAGCCATCTGATGATGCATAATCATGCCCTCTGCAAAGGCCTGGTCCAGACTGTCAACATCTGAGGTATCCATGTGGTGGGACATGGAGTCATCGGCAAACATTTTGCTGTACTGCTCCAGATAAGCGTCCTCCTTTGTCTGATCCTTTTTTCCGTCCGTTTCATACGTTTTAACCAGCTCGTTCATCTGTTTTAGCTCATCCTTCTGGGCGGTTATGATATCCTGGGCAATGGTTTTTAGCTCATCGCTTTTTCCCTGGTAGTTCAGATAGCTCTCAGACATCTTGATAGCTGCCTCGTGGTGGGGAATCATGCCCCTTAGAAAGTCCAGGGAAGCATTTCCTGATTTTTCGCGGATGACCATATCCTCCATCATATTCATCATGATAGAATCCTGTTCGGTCAGGTAACGGCTCAGGTCGTCTCCGGAAGCGTTCATATGTCCGTTATGTCCGCTGTGGTCGGCAGCATTGCCGGAATTTGAGGATGCCTGTTCCCTGGAACCTGTTTCCGTCTGTGACGCTGCGGACGCAGAGGTGCTTTCTGTCTGGCTTTCAGAGGTCTGTCCGTCATCAGAGCCGCTGCGGTTGTTGGCAAACGCAGCCGCCACGGCCACGATGATGACCAGGGCCACGCAGATTCCGATGACCCATGTACGCATATTTTTGTTCATAATCTCTTTCTCCTTTTATCCTTCAATCGGTTGGATTTAATCTGACATAAAATAGTATTTGCTAAATTTAGGGAAATATTCTCCGGTGCATTTTTGCCCGGGTATTTTTGTTTTCCGAAAGAAGGCAGTTGCAGGTTGTGTTTTATTTAACTTTCAC
>OLFV01002390.1_pt1 | contig 14214 bp, 15 predicted proteins | sample 1605551 | NCBI WGS metagenome assembly OLFV01 (sample SAMEA3888922, study PRJEB22519) | human gut metagenome | biome: human gut; feature: human-associated habitat; material: faeces | place: Denmark | collected 2011
AAGCTGCTATTGTTTCGTCATAATATGAGTACGGCAAACCTACCTGAGTAGTTACTGTCATTCGGACTCTATTACACCTATATGCTGACCAACATGGCAGACAAAAACTATTGGGAGAATGACAGATGGACCGTGCTCAACAACAGCAATGTGACAATGAAGGGCTATAAGCACAAGATCAACACATTGGAATTCAGACTCGGCTATACATTAAGATATTTGAAGAACAAAAAGTAAAAGAATATGAGATGCCAATTTTGTGGATGGGACAATCCGGAAGGAAAAGACCATTGTGAGAAATGCAACAAGCCGCTGGAGGAAACCAGGTCGGCTGACAGTTTTGCCAATGCCAAGAGATGCCAGACTGACGAGCTGACCTTCGCTTCATCCAATCCTAAAGCCACCATGAGGGAGAACATGATGCAGCCGGGGCAGCCTATGGCGCAGGCGGCGGCAGTGTGTCCAGAGTGCGGTTTCACCCTGCGCAACGGTGAATGTGCCAACTGCGGTTACATTTCAGAGGGGAAGCAGGCGTCAGCACAGGCAGTAGCCGAACCGTCATGCCCTACCAGTCATTTCGATGCACGCAAGACAATGCGCCCGCAGAGAAAGGGAGAGAAAGAGCAGAAGTTTACTCTCACGCCCATATCCGAGGAGACCGGTCAGCCGGAAGGCGGAGCGATAGTCTATGAAGGGAATGAAATCATGCTCAACCGTGACAATACAGATCCGAAGAATCCTACCATCACATCCCGTCAGCAAGCCATGGTCAGCTTCAAGGACGGCAAATGGAGTATCGAGGACAAGAGCGAATACCAGACCACTTTCGTGCAGGCATCCAGTCAGATAGAGCTGAAGAGCGGAAGTCTGATACTCCTTGGCAACCAACTGTATCGCTTTGACAATTAAGCAGGGACGGAATATGATAGCATATCATCTGAATATCAGCGAGGGAGATCTGATAGATGGCAAATATAAAGTCATCGGAAGGATTGGCAGTGGATCGTATGGTGATGTGTATAAGGTGGAGGATCTGCACGGCAACATCTTCGCTCTGAAGATATTGAGGCTATGGGAGATAATGGGAGAACTGCATGAGAATCTGATTAGAAGGTTCGAGCAGGAGTACAAGGTGATGCGCATCTCCAGCGATTACCTTGTGCATAGTCTCGAATTCGGCATAGTGCAGGGAAACCCTTACATTCTGATGGAATACTGTCCGAAAGGTGATTTCTCCAAATTTGCCACGCAGAACCCTGCCATGACAGCAAAGTATGCCCAGGATATCCTGCAAGGACTCTATGCCCTGCATAGGGAAGGCAAGGTGCATCGTGACCTCAAGCCCGAGAACGTGCTGCTGCGTCAGAACGGTAAAGCCGCATTGACGGACTTCGGAGTGGTGGGCGAGATGGACAAGGCAAAGAGAATGTCGGAAGTGGGCTGGTGGAAGAAGAAGCCGAAGCAGGCTTTCGGCACACCTCTATATATGTCACCTGAGATTTATTTCAAGGTGGGCGGAGGCATCACTTATCTGCCCACGGTCGATATATGGTCATTTGGCGTCATGATGTATGAGGTCCTGACGGGCGGGTCGTTCCCTTTTGGCGACATCGAGAGTGTGGAAGACTTTCCTGCCTACATCAATCTTGTCAAGAAAGGCAGATGGGACAGTGACAGACTCAGGTGCGTGAAGGATGGAGAGGCATGGACTCCGGTCATCGGATGCTGCCTCGAACCAAACCAGAAGGACCGCTATCAGAGTGTCATTGACGTGCTTCAGGACATGAAGTCGATGGTGGGACCGGTGGAACAGATGCTGGTGAGTGAACGGCTTTCACGCAAGGCGAACATATCGACTGTGGTAGTGTCGCAGGTAGACAATCTCGGCGAACGCTTCCATCTGCCCTCACTCCTGAGCGGAAGAAGGCGAATGCTGCACGTAGGCCGTGAGAAAGACAATGACATCATATTGCATTCCACGGACAGTTCTTACGTCTCGCGTTATCATTTCACTCTGGAAAAGTCGGAAGACGGCACATTCTGGACCATCCGTGACGGTCAATGGCAGAAAGAAGAAAGGCGCTGGGTCACTTCCACCAACGGCACTTACATCAATGCCACGCCAGTGCCCTTGGAGGGTATCAGGCTCTTTACCGGTGACATCATCACCGCAGGAGAATATAAACTAAAAGTAGAATAATCAAAAATACGGATAATATGGAAAATAAGACAGTTCAATATAAACGTACACTTCGTGGATCGGTAGGAGCCGGAGTAGGTGCGCTGTTCAATGGCAACGGCCGCCGCTACTACATCCTTGAGCATAGGGAGGCCACCAAGTATCATAAGGCAGGAGAGCCGCAGAAGATTATCATCGACCAGGCAGAGCTGGGACGTGATCGAAACTGCCAGGTCCGCTTCGATGATGAGACCTGTCCTACGGTCAGCCGTCGTCATGCAGCCATCGTAAGGGAAGGTGATAGATGGAAACTGGTGCAGTTGTCACAGACCAACTCCACATTTCTCAACGGTCGTGCCATCGCTACGGAATGGTATTTGGAGAATGGCGACGAGATACAGCTCTCGGTGGGAGGTCCGCGTCTGGGATTCATCGTGCCGCAGGGCAAGCAGAGTCTGGTGTCAAGTATCAAGATTTCGGAGCGTCTCGAACTGTTCCGCAAGCAGGCTTTGCGTCCTTACAAGACGGCGATAGCCTGCATGTTTGTCCTGATTCTGCTGCTTGCTGCCGGTTCGGGATATGTCATCCACAGTCAGGGAGTGGAGATAGCAGACCTCTGGAAAGACAACAAGGCGAAGAAGGCACTCCTTGCAAAACTGAGCAAGGATATGGAAAACGACCGTAGAAAGATAGATTCACTGAAGAATGTCAAGCCCGTTGTGCGGACAGTCTATGGAGGTGGAGGTAGCGTTCCCGAACCTACAGTCACCAATATCATTTCCCAGGTAAAGCCTTCCGTCTATGCCATACAGACGGATGTCTATTGCGTCGTAGATGGTGAAGTGCAGGAAAAAGAGCAGAGTATAGGTACCGGCTTCCTCACTACTGACGGAAGATTCATCACAGCCCGCCATTGCGTGGAGCCATGGCTTTACACCACGGGCACAATATGGCGTTACTATGCACTCTCCAAGGTGCTGGACGAATTCCAGGTGTATGCAGTTATCACGGCAGTGAACTGCGAAAACAAAGTCATCAAACTCAAGAACACATCATTCAAGGTGAATCGCAGCTACGACAGTGATCACAGTATAACGCAGACAGTTGAAGGTCAGGATATCACATTGACAGCGGAAATAGCAATCGGAACGATGGCATCATTGGGCAATGACTGGGCTGTGGCTTATGTAGGTCAGAAAGGTGCGTTCCACAATGCGGGCGCAGCATCTTCCAGCTTGAAGGCAGGAAGCTCAGTGCATATGCTCGGTTTCCCAAAAGGCAAAGGCATCGGTGACGGCAAAAGCAATATCGAGCCTATATACAACCAGCTGAAAGTGTCGCGCGACGGACTCAATTCGAGCCGCTGCATCATGGTCAACCAGGGCGTGGAGAAAGGAAACTCTGGCGGACCGGTATTCACAATCAGGAACAATACCGCCTATGTGGTAGGAGTGGTAAGCCGTGGAGATACGGATTCGGAAGTGTATAACCATCTGGTTCCAATGTCAAATATTCAGTAAAGCTTATGAAAAGGAAAGTAATCTTATGGCTGGTCCTCGCCTTGTGTGCAGTGCCATGTATGGCGCAGATCAGCATTGCTGAGCTGCTGGGCAAGAGGGCGGAAGCCGGTGAGAACATCAATGTGGTGAAAGATGCGGTTTCCCCCCATCTCTTCATCGTCCGTCAGCAGTATCGTCTGGAGCGTCAGGGCAAGACGTATGGCAAGAGTAACAGACCTTATTATGGCGAAACATTCTCTCTTGGCATCAAGGTCTCAGGGGGAATGTATGTGACCGGTGCCGTGCTGGAGCCGTGGAAAGGAGATGCAGACTATGAACGTGTCAATGCAGACGGCAAATACAAGCCGGAATATTTCTGGACTTATCAGCGGCAGATCAGTGACAGCGTGTATAAACCTCTGGAGCTTGACCTCGGCACAGATTACATCTCAGCCGTCAATGCCGACAGGAGTCTCTGGCTGCACCAGGACCTTCAGAGCGATTTCGGACTGGTGGTGGACAATGCCCTCGGCGAGAAGAAAGGCTTCATGCTGTGGGCTTACTCCAGCACCAATGCGCAGGACAGTGCTATGACCGTGGATTTGAGGCAGTCATTCCACAAGGCTATAGTCCGGGCAGACAGCACATTGATTCCTGTATCGCCAAAGGATGAAGGCAAAGTGATTGGCGGACTGTTCGTCGTTCCGAAATATGAGAAGGGCGGAGTCATCAAGATGATGCTGGCAGGTATTGCGGTGAAGGGCAAGAAGTCAAAGTGGATGCTGCAGTTGTTTGCAGACGACAAGGAATCGGAAAAGGTGACTGACAGCCCGGCAGCCGAGACTGCAAAGCAGGAAAAGACGGACAGGAAGAAAAAGAAGAAGCAGAAAGCCGAGGCAGACCCTGCTGAACCGACACCAACCAAATAGACAACAGTATGACTTCTTTCAAATTATTCGCTGGCACAGATGTCGGCTTGAGAGATAATAACGAGGACAACTTCACGGTATGTCCTGACTTGAACTCCAGCAAGTGGATAGTTCCTGCTGACCATCAGCGGGCTTTTCCGCTTGCTGAGCGTGGTTGTCTGCTCGTAGTAGCCGACGGTATGGGCGGTCAGAATGCAGGAGAGGTGGCAAGTGCCATCGCTGTCGATACCGTGCAGCAGATGTTTTCACCTCAGTATCTGACGGACAAGCTCTTGTCAAAGCCATCCAATATCAAGGCTTTCCTCAAGAAAGTAATCGCCACGGCAGACGAAAATGTCAAGGCTTACAGTGAAACGCATCCCGAAGCAGAAGGACTCGGCTCCACTATCATCATGGCATGGGCCATTGGCGGCAAGGCATACATAGCATGGCTTGGCGACAGCAGGGCATACGCAGCAATCCCAGGCAAGAGCATCAGCAGACTGTCGAGGGACCATTCCTATGTCCAGCAACTTGTGGATGAGGGACAACTGACGGAAATCGAAGCGATGAACCATCCCAACAGCAATATCATCACCCGCAGTCTGGGAGACAATTCGCAGAAAGCGAAGGCTGATGTAGAAGAGATTTCCCTGGAGGAAGGTCTGATTATCCTGCTTTGCTCGGACGGACTATGCGGTGTCTGCACCGACAACATGATATTCAGAGTCATGGAAGACCATGCAGACGATCTGCAGGAGTGCAAGGAGCAACTGACGGAAATGGCTCTTGATCATGGCGGAAGCGATAATATCACCATCGCAATGCTGCATGTTGTCACTGCTGATGAGGCGGAACAAAGCGAAGCGGACGAACCGAAATCAGACAGAAGAATGCTGTATGGCATTCTGATACTATCGTTTCTCGTTCTTCTTGTCGTGTTCGGATGGAACTGGGCAGGAAGGGAAAAGTCCGCTCCAGTCCAGCATACGGCTCCGGCTGATACGGTAAAGAAGAATACGGTCAATGCCAAACGGCAGGAAAAAAGGCAAAGCAAAGTGCCCCGAATGATAGAAACCGATGCAGTAAAGAAAGTCGGAAGCAAAGAAAATGCGGGTCTGGAGAATGCCATCGTCAATGAGATTCTCAATCAAAAAGGCAGTGGAGCAGGTGGAGAAAACGGTAAAGAAAACGGTTTGGAGGAAAGTTCGATACCAGGACAAAACTCCTCCCGACCAAATTAAATAGTAATCATAACAATAAGAAAAATAATGAGAAAGTATTTGTTTTTAGTCGCAACAGCGACAGTCCTCGGCTTTTCATCGTGCAGTGAGGAAGATTGTAATCATGCAGGAAAAGGAAACTCCACGATAGGCTATTCGGAAATAGCAGGTTTATGGTATGACCCTATCGAGAATGAAGAGGTCAAATATACCGAAAACGGTACCTTTCATGACAAGTATGCCAATAATTACAGGGCATCACATACGGAAGGTAGATATGAGATCAATGCCAACAAACTGACATATACCTATAAACTGATGGGTCAGAATCAGTTTAGTGACTTCACATTGACTGACTACAAGCCTTATTATTCCATCTCTTTGTATTCAGACAAGATTGGCAAGACAGTGCTGTACAGAATCAGTAATGTCGTCAATCTCGACCTTGGCGCTGAGGCGGAACTGCCTTGCTCCGGACTGGAAAGCACCGACTCCCGTATAGTTTCGATAGATGGAACCACTGCAAAGTCGAACGGTATGAAGGGAACGGTATATCTCAAGACTGCCCAGGGCACTTATGTCAAGGTGATAGTAGGCAATGACATCGATGACCTCTGGATGGATTATTCCAAGGCAATAGGACTGACGGTAGCGGAAATGAAAGACCTGCTCGGCACTCCAGACGAACTCACGGAGAAAGATGCTTTCTATACAGGCGTCAACACTACGCATGACATGATAAAGTACGTAGGCTTCAGTATCGAGAATGGAGTGGTGGCAGGACTCGGAATCTTCTTCAAAGACGGCATAAGCGAGGAAGATTTCACCACTTATCTGAAGGATAAGTATTTCTACAATACGGAGATAGGACTTTTTAAAAGCCACAAGAGCTTGACGGCTTCCATCTTCGTGGCGCAATATATGAAAGATACCAACACGCTGATATTCCAGAAAAGACCGGTAAACATACCTGATTACACAGTCCTGTTTGCCAAATCAAGGGCTGATATCGACCGTATCTTCACCGGACAGCAACCTTTGGCGGAGGCATACGACTCGGTAAGGTATGCCATACCTGAGGATTCGGATTGGGATCTCGATTATGCCTCATTCTATTTTCGTGGAAAAGGCAGGCTGATGAATTCGTTTGCAGTTCATTACAAGGAAAGTGTCTCTCCAGATGACGTGACAAAATATCTTAAATCAAAATATGAATTCCTGCAGGAAATCGAAATGATGGGAAGAAAGGCGGAGATGTATCAGAACAGCAGTTCCACATACACCATCTTCCATTATCGTGATGACAACAGGATAGAGTACTATGACCTGACCCAGCAGGAGATAACATCGTCCTTGTTTCAGAAGTATCTCCCGGCATTGGGAATGACAACTTCGGAATTCGAATCGAAGTATCCAGGCGGCTTCCTTTACAAGAACGTGATATTCTTTGAAATGGATAATCAGTATGCTAAGCAACTGTATTTCGTCGTATCTGACAATTCCACCATCAGCCAGTATTTCTTTCAGCTCAATGATGATGTGGATATGAAAGCCATGAAGGAGGAACTGAACGGTGAATTCCATCTTCTTAGCACAAATCCAGATAAGACCCAGACGACATGGATCAACACAGAGAACAGGGCAGATGCCACGATAGGCGTGCAACTGTATGAGAATGAGAATAGATTGTACTTCTTCTATCTGGGAGAATCTTCTAAATGAAGAATGATGAATGAATAATGAAGAATAAGACCCCCTCTTATCCCCCTGTGAGGGGGAGGCTATATACGTTCTTCGGCTTGCGTTTCTAAGTATCCGCCACTGTGTCAGCCGCATTACCGGCTGACGTTAGTTAGTTACCGCAACCGCGTCAGCGCGATTTTTCACTCTTCACTTTTCACTCTTCACTAAAAAAGAGGAAGAAGAAACCGCAACGGCGTCAGCCATTCTTCATTCTACATTCTTCATTTAATTTACCCCAAGCCACAATTAGAAAATTCAAAGCCTGATGCTTATTATAAAAGGTATAGACAGGTCTGATGCAGAATACGTGCGTCAGATACAAAGCAAGAACAATAAAGTGACTGAAGAGTTCTATTACAATGCGAAGAAGTATTTCAAGAGCTCTTACAAGTCGATGTTCTCACGACTCGATCTGATGGATGACATATTCCAGCAGTCGTTTGTGAAACTATGGATAGAAATAGAAACGCAGAAGATATTTGTCGGAGATGACGACAAAATATTCCGCTATGACAAAAACGGCAAGGTCAGACTGCTCACATGCAATCTCAACACCTTCCTTATCGCCATAGCAAAAAACGACTATCGGGCATGGTTGAGAAATGACTGCCTCGCGCTCGATGAAGACTTCGAATCCTTTGCCCACATAAATCATGTGATGGATGCCATGATTATGGACGGTCAGGACGATATGCTGAGAGAGCGGACGGTCTATTCATGCGTGCTCGAACTGCCACCGAGATGCAAGGAAATCCTTACCATGTTCTATTACGACGGGCTTTCCTTAGATGAAATCATGGAGGCAAGAGGCGAGAAGAATATTAGTAAGAACGGACTGAAAACTGCCAAATACAAGTGTATGGAAAACTTGAAGGCGAAGGTAAAAAACTCCTTTGCAAGGCTAAAACTGAAATGGTGAGAAGTATGGATGAAATATTGCATTATCAGATAGACAGTTATGTCAGAAACGAAATGACCCAGGACGAGAGGCTCGCCTTCGAGCAGGAAGCTTTGGATGATGAAAACCTCAGAAGGGAAATAGCGCTGACTCTGCTCATCAAGAAACTGCTGGGCGACAGAAAGCGGAAACTCATGATGATAAAGGGATGGAAAACGAAGAAGAGGGCAAGAGTGATAAAAGCCGTATCTGTGGCTTCCATCGCTGCCGTGGCGCTGTTCGCCATCGCCGTCATCCGTCCCGATGATGCCCAGGAACTCAGCCATGAAGTCGTGGCCCAACAGCCCCAACCTGCCCCGACATCCGATATGGAGAAGCAGAAGAAGGTCTCCGAGGCCATGACAAAGGTCAGGCAGAAAAGCAACGACAAGGAAGTGGTGGATATGGTGGATGACCTTGAGAATGAGAAGGACATCCCTTCTGTCACTGAGATGCAGGCTGCCAAGTTCATGAACGTCAAGAAAACGGACGAAAAGATGGACGAGCAACAGTTGAAGATGAAAGCCTACGAACTCTATTGGCTCAAGATATGCTCCCTGATAAGGATGGGAAAAAGGGACGAAGCCATCGCCTTGCTCAAGGACTTCACCAAGATAAAAGGCACCTACCAGGAGCAGGCAGACTCTCTGCTCATCGAAATGGCAAATAAATAGGTGGGCAAGGTTACTTTCTCCTAAATTCATACATTAAATGGTTGTGGGTTGTTGGTCGTTGGTTCGCTTGCGGAATAAAATATCAATGTTTAATATTGTTGTTTAGTTGTTTAGTGATTTTGTTGAATGTATAAACTTTGCAATCAACTAAACAACCAGACAACCAGACAACCAGACAACCAAACAACAAGATACGCACATGAAGATATTCAAAACGATCATAACGGCTTGCCTCCTCCTGACTGCCTTCTCATGCAAGAAAGACAAGGGCAATCCCGTACTGGCACAGAAGACGGACATCTTCATGATATGTTATCCTGACGGCACGCGTGACATCCTGACGAATCTGGCTATGGAAGAGCAGAAGAAGCGGGAGCGGGAAGCCGCGGCATTACGAAAGAAAGCAGAGCGGGAGGCTGAAATCGCAGACTCCATACAGAAAGCCAGCACGGCAGAGGAAAGCGCAGCGACAAAGAGCCCGAGAAAAGCCACAATCGTGACTAAGAAAGGTTCACGCATGAAAGTATGGGGTCTGCAGCGAAACCGCCACCGCGGTGTCATATAAAAAGACAAACACTCCCAAGGCTCCTATCTTCCAGATGAGCAAAGCCAAGATCAAGAATATCATATACTAATTCAGAAGTTGCGCACGACACGAATATAGGGCATGAAATTATGAAAAAATATCTATTTATATTATTTTCGTTTTTCACTCTTTCTTTACTTTCATGTTCAAGTAGTGAAGATAACGAGTATGAATATGATAACATTGTTGAAGATGTAGCGTTAGAGAAAAAGTTCTTAGGAACGAGTTGGAAGTTTGTAAAGCAAATAATTGTTAGAAATGGACAGAAAGTAGATTGTAAAAGTGAGGAATTAAATACGATAGTCACTTTTGCCGACGAAATTTACGGCAGTTATAATGGAATTACTATGACGGCTGCTAATTCTGTGTACTTGAATAATACAAAAGCAGGTTGGTGGTATTTTAGTAACGGGCAACTGAGAGTTCAGTTTAATATGGGAGCTCATGATAATGGATATTGGTCCCAGGTCTTTTGTTTTTTCAACTATAATAAATATTTGATAGAACATTCTTCTTCTAGTCTTATTTATGGTGATGGAGAAGGAAATGAATGGTATTTTAAATCATGCTCTTCTCCTGTGCCAGACAATTCGGAAAGCACTTCAGGTTCTTCTTACGAGAAGCCTGATGTCAGTTTTTATGATTTCACTGCCACTCAGACGAAGCTGAAAGTCGTGTATAAGATTTTCAATAAGGATGCGGCAAAGGTAACTTCTGCAAAGGTTTATTACGGAACAAGTTCCAATCCGACAAAGTCTGCCACAGCAACAGTCTCAGGTGTCATTATCACAGCCAACATATCTGGTTTGAAGAAAGGTACAACTTACTACGTTAAATGCGTAGCCACAGGCAAAGGCGGTACTACCACTACAGAAACAACAAAAGTTATAACAAATTACTAAATTAGAAGTTGCGCACGACACGGACAAAGTGCAGGAAATCATGAAGAAATTCTTATCCTTGTTAGTAATCCTTTTCATGGGATTGTCATTCGTCAGCTGTTCAAGCGACGACAATGATGACGACGGAGGTAACAACACTGAGGTCGTAGAGAGTTTGGTCGGTACATGGAAGTACACCTTCAGTACAGGTTACCAACTTATCACTTTCAGGTCTAATGGTAAAGGTACGGTGAAAGAGATAGATTATGAAGATGGCAATTATGAGGATCCTTTCACATATTCCTACAATGCAAATAATCAAATCCTTAAAATGTATTGGGAAGACGAAGATCCTTCAGAATGGCAGGTGGTGTCCATCACAAGCAAGAAACTGGTTATTATTGACGAAGATGGAGAACGAATGACATGTACTAAGCAATAATAGCCCTACTCCCACCTCGCTTCTAATGTGGAGGTGGGAGTGGCTTAATCAGACAATAATGATGAGACCTTATAAGTCAACAAACTTCCTTGCAACATTTTTACTTATGGGAATAATGGCATTTACATTCTCTGCCTGTAGCAATGATGGAGATGAAAGAGAGGACACTGCAAGTACGCTCCAACCTTTTGCCGGCAATTGGCAGTACCTTGACGAGGAAGGAGAATATCACTCTATTCTAATCATATACGAAGACGGGAAATACCAGTTCCTATACCAAGATGGTGACGATAAGGGAGCAGATACAGGAATGATGGCATTCGACCGGAATCTGAACACCATGACGTTTTTCCCGACATCTAATATTGGTTCAGATACTAAAGAATCCGAATACCAATGGATAGTCAGAGGTAAGTCCAATTCTCGTTTACAGATAGTTGATGAGGATGGAAATAGCTATATATACGAAAAAATTACTGATGGAACTTTTACTCCGCATAATGATTGGGGCAAATCATTGGTGGGTGGTACTTGGGAAATATATACAGGATCTGTCTCTGAGACTCGCAGATATACCTTCTTTGAAGGTGGAACATATTCATGTTGGAATGAGCACTTAGGGATTTATGAAGATGGCATTTATATGTTTGACAAGAAGACTATCACTATTGATGGAGAACAAGGCTATATCGTTACTATTACTTCAAACTCCATCAAGTTTTCTATGGATGATGATATATATTCTGGAACAAGGATAGTTGAAAAAGACAAGAAGCTTGTCGAATCAAATAAGAAACTGTTGATAGGAACATGGTCATGTGTCGAAGGAACATACTATGGTGATGAAAAGTCTGTGTTGATATTAAAGCCAAACGGAGAATATGAGATTGAATATCTGGATGATAGTGACATTTACAAAGGAAGTTACTATGTTTCAGAAGATAAAATATTCTTTGAGGATGCAACGGCAAAAAATCCTATAGGGGGCGAATATCAGATAGAGAAATTAACCTCAGAAGGCTTTGCTCTAACAACTTTTTACGATGAGGAATATATTATAGGAACAAAAACAAAATAATAAATTCAATAAAAGCAATAAGAAGTTGCGCACGACACGAACTTAGTGTATGAAAACGATGAAAAAAATGAAGTATTTTTCGTGGATGTTCTTATTTGTTATAATAGGAGCAATGTTTACAAGTTGTAGTTCTGACGATGATAATGACGGAGCGTCAAGCAATGAAAGTCTTGTAGGATTCTGGGTTAGATATGAAGACAACGGTCAGTATTTAGAGGAAATAGGATTCTTCGAAGACGGCACTTGCAATTACACAGAATCCTTTGAGCCTGACGATGACAGTGATGAGGAGCCTGAATATGATTTCGCTAAGGGCGTATATAGCGTAAAGGGCAATCAGCTGACTATGCGTTTGAAATTCAATGATGAGACAGAGACATGGAAGTTTACTATCAAGGCTTTCAAGGACAAGGATAAGCTTGTGCTGGAGAATGAAGATGGTGATGTCGTCACTTTCGGCTATGTAGAAACAGATTAGTCTCTTTATTGTTTGAGCGTTACAAGTAGATGGTCAATGGTTATTCTCAGAATGGAATCCTGAATAATGATTGGTCACCTACTTTGTTTGTTTTATCAAGATGCAGAACTGAAAGTCGCACAAAGATTTCAAATTTCTGTTGAACCTCTCTTATCGCTTGGTAATACTTTGAAAGCCATAGATATTCATGACATGAAGCAAATACCGAACTTGAGATGAGACCTTGCAAATAATGTCCAATAAATAATATTTTTTATATAAAATCAGAAATGAAACGATTAGTAGTATTCACCTTGTTGTCACTATTGTTCCAGATGGATTTGCTGGCACAATATAATATTAAAGTAGGATCTTATGAATTTCTTTCTTTAGACCCACCTGCGGGCTATGTGAGAAGTGCGATATGGTCTTTCGACGAGGGGCTTACCCTTACAGAAAGGTCAGAAGCGGGAGCAATAGTAAAAGTCACTCACTACTTTTCCGGAGCTGCCTATGTGAAATGTGATTATGTATATGAATATCTTGGTTCGTATGATAACAATTATCATGCAGGACGTGGTACAAAGACTTATAGGATACAATGTATAGGGGGAACTGCAAGTATCAGTGAAACGGATTTGAAATTAAATCCAGGTGACAAATATACATTGAAGTGTACACGAAGCGATAGCTACGGAACGCCAACATGGAAATCAAGCGATGAAAACGTCGTTACCATCGACGAGAAGGGGAAACTGACGGCTGTAGCGTCTGGATATGCCAGAATCACTCTCGACCCTATTACGGCGGAGCCTTGTTACTGTGAGGTTCATGTCAACAAGATTGATGCAAAGACAATGGAGTTGTCTCCTAATCCTTTGAATGTAGTGGTAGGGAAGAGCAAGTATTTGCAACCTGTTTATACTCCATTTGGAGCCTCTGCATCCGTAGTATGGATTTCCGAGAACGAAAATGTAGCCACTGTAACTGATAAAGGCTTGATAAAAGGCATCACTGAGGGTACAACTACAGTTATAGCAAAAGCGGATAATGGATTGTCAGCCAAGGCAGTCGTTAATGTCGTCGGAGCTCCGACAGCCGTCCACTTGCCAGCAGATGTTAAATTATCTGTTGGGTTTAGTCGTAAACTTGTTCCTACACTCACACCTTCAGAATCAGAAGCTACATATACGTGGAAATCATCTGACACATCTGTTGCCACAATTACAACATCTGGAACTGTCTATGGAAAGAAAGAAGGACAGGCGACCATAACAGTTGTAACAGATAATAAAATCAGGACTACCACCATCGTGACCGTTGTCTCTGCACCAGAAGGCTTGGACAATAAAACGGTGGAATACCGGACGAACAAGATTGTTAAACTCGTAAAGAAACTTTCTAAATGATAAGCACAATGAAAACAAGACAGTATCTAATAAAAACAATATGGTGTGCGGTCATCATCCTTTCTGCAGTTGGGTGCAGTACTTCTGAAGAAGTGTTTGATGAAGATTATGTTCCGACAGAAGAAGACATTGTAGAAACACTGAAGGGATGTTCTATAAATTAACTTGTTAACAATTAGAGATTTACTTTGATATTTC
>OLFV01002401.1_pt1 | contig 14158 bp, 11 predicted proteins | sample 1605551 | NCBI WGS metagenome assembly OLFV01 (sample SAMEA3888922, study PRJEB22519) | human gut metagenome | biome: human gut; feature: human-associated habitat; material: faeces | place: Denmark | collected 2011
TTCGGTGACTTCTATAGGAGGCAATGCTTTCAGCGGCTGCTCGGGGCTTACAAATGTAAATATTCCTAATTCAGTGACGTCTATAGGTGGAAGTGCTTTCAGCGGCTGCTCGGGGCTTACAAGAGTATATATATCCAATTCGGTAGAGACCATAGCATCTGAAACATTCAAAGATTGTTCCAGCCTGGCTACAGTGACAATTCCTAATTCAGTAACAACTATAGGCCGCAATGCATTTTATGGTACAGCTCTAACGTCAATCGTTTTGGGTAGTTCGGTAAATAAAATTGAAGATTATGCGTTCTCAACAATATCTTCCTATAGGCTTGATAGAGTGGTCTGTACTGCTGTAGCGCCTCCTTTGTGTGGCAATCGTGTGTTCAATAAGAGTAGTAAAGCCCGGTTATTTGTGCCTGCAGAGTCTATCGAACGATATAAAAAGGCGAATGTATGGAGTTACTTCCAAATTATCTCAGATTGTTCCGGCGTGTCCGATGTCGGTGCGGACGATGCCGAGGTGATGTATGATGTCTATGACATGCGTGGCGTGCGTGTCGCCGGTGGGTTGCGCGAAACCGAAGCGAATGCCGAACGGCTACCTCGCGGCGTGTATATACTTGTGTCGCCACAGGGACGCAAAAAACTTAAAATCTAAGGACAAGGACGGTTCTCCGGAATATGACGGCGATGTGCTTAAAAACAGGTGTAATGATTTCCCGACCAAATGAATAATACGACCAAGGCAAGGAATGCGGGGCATGGGGCGACGGCACGCGCTGCGGCGATAGTCATTGCTGTGGCTATGAGCGTTTTAGGTGCGTCGGCGCAGGTGCTGTGGCGCGTGACGGCGGACGGTCCTGCCGATGCCGGGCATACATCGTATGTCCTGGGAACGATGCATACGGCCGGGACAGATGTCCTTGATTCGTTGGCCGGATTGGACGGGGCGCTGGAGCATGTAGCGGCGGTATATGTAGAGGTGTTGTCTTCCGATATGGCGCTTACGCCGGAGGCTATGGCTTGCGCAATAGCCCCGAGTGACAGTACTTTGCAGCGGCTTCTGTCGCCGGCGGCGCTCGACTCGGTGTGCCGATATGTGTCCACCTTCGGCGTGGATGGCGCAAGGACGCTTGAGGCTCTTGGCCGGTTTAAGCCTGCGATGCTTGATGCGTATCTCGAAGTGCGCCGTTCGAGTGCCTCGACAGGTGTACCGATGGATATTGCGCTGCAACACCGTGCAACGGCCATGGGCAAGGATGTGCGTGCCCTCGAGACCGCCGAGCAGCAGGTGCGGATGCTTATGGGCACGCCCGTTGCCGAGCAGCTGGAGACGCTGATGGAGTCGGTGCGTGCTCCCGAGGCGGCACAAGCGGCTTCGGACAGCCTTGTCGCCGCCTACAGATGCCAAGACCTCGAGGCCATAGGGCGCTTGCTTGTCCGTGGAATGAGGGAGGTGTACGCCGAGCGTATGGTGTATGCACGCAACCGCGCTTGGGCTGCCGTGCTTGTTCCGGAAATGCGGTGCCGCAGTGTGCTTGTGGCGGTAGGCGCCGGACATCTTGTCGGGCCTGAGGGGCTGTTGGCTATGCTTCGCAGTGCCGGATTTGACGTCAGCCCCGTCGGCGGTAGCGGACCGCGGCCGGAGCAAAGACGATGATGAGCAGACCGAAGGATGCCGCCACGGCCAAGGCCACACGCAGTGTAAGAGCCTGTGCCAAAAGGCCTATCAGCGGAGGACCGACCATAAATCCTATGAACGAAATGGACGACACTACGGTGATGGCTGTTGCCGGTGACAGTCGCGGATGGCGCCCGGCGGCACTGTAGCATATAGGCACAACTGTGGACATACCCAGGCCAACCAACAGGAAGCCAAGGGTGGCTGTCACAAGATACGGGAAAGCCGTGGCTATCAGCAGGCCCGCAACGATACTTGCGCCACTGATGCGTAAAACATGAGTCGCATCATACCGCGTGATAAAGCGATCGGCGACAAATCTCCCGAAAGTCATCGCCGCCATTCCCGCAATGTATCCGGCACGTACCAATGCCTCCGGAGGGCATACCACCGTAGCCATATACACCGATGACCAATCGTAAACCGTGCCCTCGCAGAACATTCCGCCAAAGGCGACAAAGCCCAGCATGATGATTACGCCGTCAAGACGCCCGAATCCGTGACGGCCGCCGTCATCCTCGGCCTTCTCGACCGAATGTTGCAGCTTCGAGTCGTCCATAAGGCGTAACCCCATGGGTAGGGTGACGCCCACGCATAGTATCGACACCACGGCATAATGCACCCATAGCGGCAGCCCGGTGAGTACGAAGCCGGTACCCACGAGGCCACCCAACAGCCCGCCGAGGCTCCATAGTCCGTGAAAAGTCGATAATATCGAGCGCCCGTAAAGTTTCTCTAATTCCACCGACTGAGTATTCACCGAGATGTTGAGAATATTGGCCGCCATGCCAAAGAGGAACAGCACGACAAATAGCGACACGAACGTCGGCGCCTGACTGATGGCAAAGAGCACTGCGGCATACGCCACCAAAGACACTCGCAGCACCATGCGGCTGCCCCAGTGCGCTATCACCATCGCCGAGATGGCCATCATCGCAATCTGTCCCGCCGGTATGGCAAAAAGCAGAGCCCCCAAGCTGCCATCGTCCAGCGACAGCGCCGCCTTGACATCCGGGATGCGCGACGCCCACGAGGCGAACACCATTCCCATAGCCAGATAATACACACTGATAGCGCGCCTTATGCGCTTACGTTGCATATCATTCATACTCTTAATATATAGCAGACAAACCTAACATTTCGCAGCCGTGCATACGCACTATGCCGTTGTACGTCACTGCATTTTTTTTCTTAAATCCGCGAAGCATACAATCTTATGAATATGCCTTCGCAATTGCGCTGCAAAATTAGCAATAAATCCGTGATGCACAAAAGCCCATTACAATTACATCTGCTTGAATATATTACCACGTCCTCAGTAGTCCGGGATTCCACCCGTGGTATATGTCAAATGGTTTCTGCCTTCTAAGCAGACGGTCACGCGTTCGAATCGCGTCCGGATCACAACAGGGAAAACACTTGATAGATAGACAAATACAATCACTTAGAGACGCACGAAAAACGTCCGAAAATGACATAAAAAGGCTGTTGCGCAAAAAATGTGCAAAACATTTCGGGGCGTTTCGGGGCATTGTAAGGCGGTTTTTTGCTCATTTTTTGCACACGCAAAAACTGCCTTTGCAGTCTCTTTTTATATCACTTTTAATCATCTGTCAAATCTATCATTATGGTAAAATATCATCTGTTTTTGGACCGACGCCGCGAGGGCGAAGCCGGCATGTCTCAAGTAAAATTATATGTATACGCCGGTGGTCGCGCGAGCTTCGTTGCGACAGGTGTCTCGATACCTGCACAGTGGTGGAGTGCGGATGCTCAGGCAGTGTCGGCACGTGCTATTGGCGCTGAGGCGCTAAATGCGCAGCTGCGCGATGTGCTGGATATGGCGCGGTCGGTGTACGCGCACAGGGATTTTGCGACGTCTACGGCGGCGGCCGAAGCGCTTCGGCGTGCGTTATCGTCAGGCGTACGTCAGCGTTGTATTGCGGATGTGATCATGGAGTATGGCGATAGTCGTATGGCCTCGAAGACACGTCAGATGTATGCGCACACTTTGGCTAAGTTAAGGGAGTATGACCCGGACTTCGATGGTATATGCTTTGGGGATATTACTCGAGGCTGGCTTGAGCGTTTCGATGGCTGGCTGTCGCGGACGTGCAACCCGAACTCGCGCAGTGTGCATTTGCGTAATTTGCGTGCGGTTTTCAATTACGCGATGGACGAAGGGCTGACCGATGTCTATCCATTTCGCAAATTTCGGCTTCCGCGCGAGGTGACGCGCAAGCGGTCGCTATCGGTGGAGCTGCTGCGGGAACTGATCGCTCGCCAGTTAAAGGGCAGGCAGGCGCAGTATAGAGATATGTGGCTGTTGTCTTTTATGTTGTGCGGTATCAATATGGTTGACCTATGCAATCTGCACGAGATGACAGTGGAAGGGCGCGTGGAGTATTACCGTGCTAAGACGCATCGGCCGTACAGTATCAGAGTTGAGCCGGAGGCAGCGGCTATCATCGAGCGTTATCGAGGCAAGAATTATCTTATAAACATACTGGACACTCGTAAGTGGTATGCGGAGTGGCTGAAGCGTTGCAATGTGTCGCTGCGGTCGATGATACCGGGGCTGACAACGTACTGGGCGCGGCATTCGTGGGCGACCATCGCTGCATCGCTGGATATACCGCGTGACACCATTGCGCACGCGCTGGGTCACGGAGGTAATACGGTGACGGATATATACATAGATTTCGACCTATCAAAAGTGGACGATGCAAATCGGCGAGTGCTCGACTGGGTGCTGTATGGTCGGCGGTGACCATTTTTCCGGTATAGGGAAAAAGGCAGGCGTCCGCTGTAGCCGTGAGACTATGGCGGACGCCTGCTGAACGCGTCAATGTGTTTACTTATGTACTGCTTCAATTTTCAAGCCGAGTACTTCGCAAAGCTTCGCAACGGTATCGAGAGTGACATTCATACGCCCGCCCTCGATGCGCGAGATATGACCATTGTCGATGCCTGTGAGAGCTTCGAGTTCGCGGAGAGACAGGCCTGCGGCGTTGCGAGCTTGAGCGATGGCCAGGCCTACGGCCTTGCGAGTGACGCGCCCGATGGCCGTCGTCCAAGTCGAGCAGCCGGGCTTCCGAGTATAGGTCTCAGACTTGATGACCTTGCCGGCAGCATCGGTCAGCGTCATAGACGCGCCTTTGCCCTCCTTGATTTCGGCATCGGTAAAGGGGTGAGCCCCGATGCGGTAGTCCTCATTATAGTAATCTGTGCCCCACTCCTCGTCAGCGCCAAGCACGAACTCCTTCGTGTACACATTGGTGGTTTTTTCCGCTTCCGAAAGCAGCGCACCGGCATCCAGTTCGCCATCGATATCCTCGGGGTTGTAGTCGCAACGGGCGACCGATACCCACACCATGAGAACATCATCGGCATCACCATTAACGATGCAGTCGCAGCAGTTGTTGATATCGTAAGCCTCAAGTGCAGCCAGCGCCTCGGCTTCGGTCTCGTAGACTTCGGCCGGGGAATTAATTTCGAAGTACTGGTTATCGTAAGAAGTCGCGTCGATGTCGATAACGTATGCAGTTCTCATAATTGTTTTGCCGTTTTTTCACCGGTGGCTCCCCGGCTCTATTGGTTATTGTTTACGATGCAAAGGTACGCATTATTTTTATTGCTGCAATATATTACAGCGATTATTTTATCACTTTAACGTTATTTAACTTCTGCGGCGAATGCGGCGGTAGAGCCAGACGGCTGCGATGGCTGCGGCGGCTGCGAGTAATGCGGCGGCGATTTTGCCGAGACCTATCCAACGACGCTGTGCGGCGGTCAGCTCTCGCGGTACGGAGACGCTGACGCGCAGGGTGTCGGTGGTGGCGCGGATGACGGTGTCGGTGGCATGGATGGTGCGCGTGCGCCAGTGTGTGCGGTCGATGCGGATGGTGTCGGCGGCGCGGTCGATGGTGACAGTATCAGATGTGCGCAGGGTGTCGCGTATGACGCGCGTATCGGCGCGATATTCGGTGCGCACGGTCTCGGTGGGCAGATATACCTTACGCGTGCACGCGCACGCACAGACGCACGCGCACACGCATAATAGGATATGTTTCGGTTGCATAATCATCAGCGCTTGATGGCGAACGCTTGACGGCGATGTCGCGGTCCGTATGATACATGTATCCACTTCATCCCTTGCTCGTCGATGAGCTGGTCGAAGGGCAGGCGCATTGTGCGGATAAGGCTGTAGAGTTGGCGGTTGTCTTCGGGGCTCCCTACGGTAATGTCGGCGGCTTGGCCGAGCATGTGTTGGCTGTTGTAAGCACCGCCTACGGCGTCATTGAGGCGGCGGCAGCGGTAGCCACTCGTGACGTAGATTTGCCGTCCGTATCGGGCGCGCAGGGGGTCGAGTATATTGTTGACCAGCAGTTCGAGACAGCGTATTTGGTCTCTGTCAGGCGTGTTGTCGATATGTAGCCGTGCAGCGGTGTCGCTGCGCGTGAGCTCTTGGATGGTGAAATATTTCATTTTGTGTTATTGTTTTGATTATCAGTATCTAAGCTGCCGAGGTCAATATCGAAGTGTCGACTGGTCTTGTCCACGAGTATTTTCTGCGCGACCTTTGCCCAACGGGCGCCGTTGCAACTGCTCTCGTTTTCGAGGATTGACCAAATCTGCCAGAAGCATATCGCACCTGCGGCTACCTTTGTCAAGTCGATCGGGATGCCGTCGGTGATGTGTCGGCTTATCAAATAGGCCATGAGAATCAGCGCGTAGCTCTTGATGAGCGTCAGCAGTACATGCCCGAAGTGGTGGCTTTGGAACTTGTGGCCATCCTTTGTCACCTTATCCGGATGCGCCTTTGCGGCACGACGGCTCAGGCTCCACGCCGTGTAACAATCGGCGAAAATTACTAATGTGCATATCATAAGATATGGCAGTGTCGGTTCGAGGATGGCCAAGGCGGCACCTACGGAGGAAAAGGCCCAACGAAGAATATGTGTAACGGTCATGGTTTCGTCTGTTGTATTGCGTTAGTAAATACTTCGATGGTGCCGAGGATGGCAGCTCGGTCGGCGGTGGTGTTGTAGTAAATGGATAGCGATGCGCCGAAGCCATCGAAGGTGGCCACGGGCATATCGCAGTCGGCAGTGGAGACGGTGCCACCGGCCAGCACGATCAGTGCGCCGATAGCGTCATAAGTAGCATCGGCTGTGACGGTGTATTGTCCGATAGTGCGCACGATGCGGTACGATGTGGTAAGGATGGTTTGTGTCATAATATTTTGGTGTTTTGGTGTGTTATTGGATCTTGAAGCGGATGTCCACTGGCTTGGCCGTGAGTGTGGAGCCGTCTCCGAAGCGTAGGCGGAAGGCGGCGGCGCACGTAGCGGATGTGTCGGTGACTGGCCCGACTGATCCGTCAGGAGTGGTGCCCATGAGGTAGCCGAGCGACAGTGCGATTGTCTTGCGGCTCCCTGCCGGGATAGTGATGCCGGCGGATGGCTTAGGCGTCAGCGTGCCATCCGCAGCCACGGAGTAGAGCGTGGCTGCTCCCGGCGCATCGTACGCGCCTCCCAGCGTGGCCGAGGCTATGGCCGTGAGCGCATTGACGATATAGTCGGTATTCGATTGCGTACTATCCAGCACCACGCGCAACCAAAGTGTTCCGGCTGCCAGCGCATATCGGGTCGGCACGGTGCCTACCTCGACAACGCCTGTGTACTTCGTCGGACTTGCCCATGTGGTGGGTACGGCCGTGCCGGTGGCCAGCCCGGTAATGGTGGCCGTGAGCGAAATGACAGCTTCGGCATATACCAGCTGTCCGTAGGTATCGCCTTGGCAGGGTATCGCGGCGAAGGTCGGTGTACCCTCGGGTATAGCTGTCGCCGAAGTGTGCTTGATTGTGCAGGCACATTTCAGATAGGTGTATTTCTTGTTTTTCGTGAGCGCGATGCCGCCTGTTCCGAAGGTCAGTGTCAGATCAGACGCGGCGGTGCTTATGGCCTTGTCTGCGGTGACGTACGCATACAAGGAACCTGTATTGTCGAAGATGCAGACGCACGGATAGCAGTCGCGCCATGTCGCGCATTGACGCCACGACAATGCGCCGGTGGTGTCGTCTCCCTATATGGTGTCGAACGCGCCGAAAGTGAAGCGCACGCTGCGGCTGAGGTCATCAAAGGTGATGTCCCCTTCAAGTTGCGCATTCGTCCACGCGCCGGCGCGGTGGACATATCCGCGAAAGTCGCCCAGTCGCCAAGGCTGATTAGGATATGCCCCGGACGGCGGCGTGTAGGTCCACTTCTTGCCTTTTTTGAGCGCGGCAAGAAGACTCTCGGCGGAGTAGTACGGTGTCAGCGCGGCGTTGCCGAACACCATGCCGGCATCGGCGGCGAGCACTTCGGCATCGGTCAGATCCGCGACTTTGGAATGCGCTATCGGTTTGCGCACACTCCATTTATTGATTTTCGTGGATGTGCATAGCGCCTTGAGACTGCGCGTGTTTTCGCCTAATAGTGTGGCGACTTGAGAAATCGTAATCATATCTTATTCGGCTTGTGTGTCGAAGGCAGTTACGTCTCCGGCGGTTACTATTGGTTTGTTTGCGACGATGACACCGCGTGCAGCATCGTAGCGTAGCCATACGTTTTTGTTGTGGGTAAGATAAATTTTTTCGCCCTCCTGTAGGATAAGGCCCTCGTTAAAACGCGCCTGCGCCTTCAGCAGCAGCAGGTTCGTTCCGGCTGTGTAGCTCGCTACATTCGTCTTGGTATCGCCGTCCTCGACCCACCAGTAGGTATTGCCGTCCTTGAAAGTGGACTGTCCCCATGCCTTAGTCCCGGCCTTGTATAGCGTTCCGGCCGAAGTCGTGCTGACCACTTGTAGGTCGACGGACGTCCCCCACAAGCCTGCTCCGTTGTTCGCGCCTGTGAGGGTGAGGCTGCCATCGACATTACCGCTGCCGTCGAAGTCTTGGCCATAGATTTTGCGCTTTGAAGCTAACGCCGTGGCCTTGTTGGCGGATGTTGCGCTGTCGGCGGCCGTGGCATGGTCGGCGTTGGCGGCGTGGTCTGCCTCGGTGGTGTGGTCTGCCTCGGCGGCGGTAGTGGCACGAGTGGCGCTGTCGGCATTGGCGGCTTTATCGGCGGCCGTGGCGTGGTCGGCCTCGGCGGCTGTAGTGGCGTGGCCGGCATTGGTGGCGTGGTCTGCTTTGGTGGCCAACGGCACCGGGTGTGTGGTCAGGTCGATGGCTTGTATCGGGTATGTGCCATCGAGCGCGCCGAGCGTCAGCCCATACGTCACGCTGTCGGCCTCTGCCAACTCCGGCATCTTCTTGAGGTAGTTGGACAGCTCCGTCCTTACCCAAGCGGTGGATGCCAGCGCTGCGATAGAGCCTGTCAGTGATGCAATGGCATCGGCGTTGGCTTTCGTGCGCGTGTTCAGGTCGATGCCAAGCAGCGCGGACAGCACGTACCCGGCTTTGGTGCTGTCGTAGTCAGACCATGCGTCCAGACGGTTGTAGTCGCTGCCACCGCCGCTCGAGCCTCCGTCGGGGACTTCTCCCCCGTTGAACGCTGCAACGTCTCCGCGCGATGCCATCGGGACGTTGCACATCAGACAGCCGGTGTCGGGGTTGTACTCGATATAGGCGGAGCCGTCGGCGCTGAGGTTGATACGCCGTGTGGCGGCGCCGCCGTCCTCTGTGGCCGCAATATCATCCCCTAAAGTCTCGAGAAATCTCTGATTGGGGTGGCTGTGGTCGGCGCCCGAGCCGCTGACGACGGCTGATGAACGGCCTACTGCCGCCGTGACACCGCGCAGACGTGCTGCACGCGGTACGGCGGTCTGCGTAAAAGTCTTAACTGTGTATGTCTTTTTTGCCATATGTATATATATTATTCCGGGTCTGTGTATTCGATAAAAGTATAGTCTTCAGGCTGCACCTCCACAAGTCTGACGTCCGAAGTGTCGGCTCGCAGATCCTGCACCTCCGACATCGGCATGAAGGCGCGCCCAGGGCTATTGGCGTCTGTCAGCACATCGAAAAACGGCAGCAGCCGTGACTGTCCCATCAGCACCAGCGATGGCGTCGCGTGCTGCGAAAATACGGTGCCGCACAGCAATTCTTGGAGTGTACCGCTGTGGCCGTTGCGCGTGAAAATGCCTGACGCCGCACCGCGCAGGCCTCCGCGCGCCAGTACGCTCTTGGCGGCACTGCCGATGGTCAGGTCTATCGAGGTGTCGTCAGCGGCATTTTTATCGAGCCATGCGGCGGTGACGATGTCGCCGGTGACATCATCGCCGAGCTCTTTCCCGTTGAGTTGCACTGCGACTATCCTCGGGTCTTTGTAGGCCAGCCAGCGAGCTATACATCCGCGGTTGTCACCATTCTGTCTGCCTGTCTCCGGGACAGTGTCTGTATTGGCGAACACGCCACCCCCGACAGTCAGGCGCAGTGTGCCCGAATATGCGTCCGGCCACTTTATAAGTACACCGTCTCCGCGCTTCTGGTAGTTGGCGGGCAGGTCTTTTTTGTAGCACCCGATGGTGGTCTTATTGGTAGCCCATCCACCCATGCCGGTCTTGCTCTTTCGGTCGGTCCAGTCATAGTAGCTCAGACGAAAATCGCCCCATGCAGCAGCCCCGGGCTGCCAGCCGGACCCGGATGGCTTGTAGTCCTCGGCACCGACAGTCTCCATGTAATGCGCGACTACCGCGCCACTGTCGTTCAGCAGCTCGAGCTTCACGGGAATATATGCGAAGTTGAGCCAGCGCTCGAACCGCCCCCAGTTGCCTTCCTCGTTTTCGAGCGCAGCCCCCTCGAAGGGGTTGTACCGCACATCGAACATGACATCCAGCGTTAGTTTGAGCGCGTTCTGAGGCTGTGTCTGTGCATCTATGCGCCCCCCTGTCACAGTGAACAACGTATGCGGCTGCTTGGCCGTGGCATCCCATTGTTGGAACGACATACCATCCCATAGGTCGGACATATAATTGCTGTTCGAAGCGTCCGTGTTGGACCGCGCTCCGGCCAGTATGCCCTTGCAGTCGCTACCGCTATATATACTTTTGATGCGCATCCATCGACATGAAGGCTCTATGAGCTTTATTGGCAGCTTGGCCACGGCGCCATCTGTGATGCCTAAGGTGTTCGGCTGTCCGGTCTGCGTCCCGTCCATGCCGATGTACAACTTGAAGCCATCCAAAAAACTCTTCTTCGTGTTGTCGGCACCGCGCTTATCGTTGCCCGTCATGTACAGTATACCGCCGCTATCGCCGGGTAGTATATCGGTGTCGATGGTCCCGTCTAACAGATTGGTCTCGACATACTGCGACAGCGTTACCGTGACCTTGTTATATACCTTGCCCATGCCCAGTGTCTGGTCGTCGGCATCCCAGTATACATCGGCATTGCCTTCGAGGATGTCGGCAGCATACTCGTTCAGCATCTGACTATAGTCGTATATATGGAAGTCCCCACCGCGTTGTATCATGCGCATCGCGAACGGCTGTAAGACCGCCTTGAGAACTTCAAGGCACGTCTGCGGCTCACCGTCCTCATCATAGAAATTGGCGCAATCAACGCTCAGCGCGGTCAGGTCTATAGGCCTGCCTCCGTACATCGTCGAGATATGCGTAGCGCATTGCTTGGATTGGTCGAAACGCAGGTGCAGACGATCGATGCACGTATCTATGATTTTTTTCAGTGATAAGTACCCGGTCGGTGCATTCCACTTTACGCGGTCGAGCGCTGCAAAGTCACTGAAAGTCAGCGATACTTCATACCCACTCAGCGTGCTGTACGGCTCCTCGTACTGCTCGGTGTCGAGTATGCCTGTCCAGTAGCGGTCACCGTTGCGGTAGACGTTGCAACGCACCGCGCCTACCTTGGTGGTGTACAGCGGCAGGAATTGTCTGTCGCTCTCGCTTATGAGGTGGAGCGTCAGCGCCGCACCGCATACCGGCTCTATCGGCTCGGTCTCCTTCCATTCGAGCTCGGCGGCAGGATCAGCCGCAAAGGTCAGTGTGCCACCCTCGGCAGGCACGCCCTCGCCGATAATCTCTATTTTCCAGCGCGTCCCGTGTATGCCGAGGAACTCGCCCGTATATGTGTTCTGTGCCATTGTCTATATTCTGCTATTATGATTATCTACTTTGTTGAGGATGCCGCGCAACGTGCGCCCCTCTATGCGGAACTCGACTTCGCCTCCGAGGCTTCCCTGCGGTTGTATGAGTGTGCGCAGGCGGTCGAGCGGCGCTACCACTTCGGGGTTGGTCGACGCGTTGGCGTACTCGCCGAACATACCAACCGTGGGGCCGTAGGCTATACCGCCTTGGGCGTACTTCGGCAGGCTGAACATCGTGGCCAGCATCGTAGCAACGGCTGCAGCGCCGAGACCGACGCCGACCCATGGCAACCATGCGTGCGCCTTAAACATCGAGGCTGCCGCGGCGGTGGTGTCGGCGGTAGCCTCGGCGTTGGATGACGCTACATTCGCCGCCGAGGTGGACTGCTTTGTAGCGCTCGATGCGGTGATGACGGCATCGACTATCTGTATTATCTGCGCAACTGCCTGATACATCTGCATCGCACCATCGACTACGGCGCTGACCTTTTCCCATGCGGTGGCGTTCTCGTCCGTGACCTTGGTCATCGACCGGATACCGCCTTGCAGTCCCTTGGTGGCATCCCACATTCCGCTGAACGTCTCCATACCCGACAGCGAGGCCGCACGCATCTGTTGCAACCGCGCAATGGTCTCGTCTATGCTTTTTAGATCGGCAGCGCTGACACCGGGCATATACTTCATTTTTTCTAAGGCTCTGATTTGTTTTGTGAGAGCCTCGAAGCCCATACCCTTCACCTCTACCTTCCACAGCTTGGGCGGCAGCGCGTATATCCTGTCGAGGTCGGCGCGTATCTCATCGAGCGTACTGCGCCAACGCGGTGTGTCGGCCTTGACGGTCTCGGTCGTACCGGTCCATGACTTTTTCAGCGCCTCGATCTTGTCGATGATGCCTTGCAGTCGCTGACGCTCTGCATCGTCGGTGGCGGCATCATAGGCATTGCGGTAGTGCGTCAGTGCCTCGTTGGCCTGATCGATACTGCGGATGTCGGCAATGTCCTTGGGCGGCTCATAGGCCTTGGCCGTGGATGAGGCCGCATCCCACGCCTTGCGCATATCTTCGAGGGTGTCGATACTCTGCTGTGCTTTCAGTCGGTCGGCGTCCGTGGTGGCGGCGTCCTTGACCTTGTTGTAGTACTGCACGGCCTTACTCAACTCCTCGTAACTCTTAATCTCGGCCAAATTCTCCGGCGGCGTGTACGGCTTCTCGGGCTTGGTCGGCGTGCCCTTGGTCGGCGTGTGACCGCCTGCACCGCGCTCGATAACCGGGTCTACCTTGATGTTGGATAATCGATCGGTCAGATACTTGTTCGCCTTGTCTAAATCTGCTACATCTCGCTGTAGGTTTAATCTGAGATTCTTATTCGCGCGTATTTGGTCCAGTGACGCTGTCTGCCCGTTTATCGTGATAGTCGGGTGCTCTTTCAAGTATTGCGCGTAAGCCCTTTTTCTCCCCTCCTTGATGTCAGTGTTCGAGTATGGCATCGCGTAATCGCTTCTGTCTTTATTATATTCGTGCATCTCGCGCTCGCGTCGATCCGCAGCGATCTGAGCCTCTTCTAATCTCTTTTTATAAGCGGCCTGCCATTCGGGTGTGTCCGTCCATTCATAATCCTTTCCCTTCAACTCTTTGTCGATTATCTCGGCATAGTTATCCTCGAGTTTTTTCTGTATTGCTCGTGCCTCAGCTGCCTGCAGTATGGCTGTACAGAGCTTTTTATACTGCGCTGCGGCCTTGCCCGTCATGATGGCCTCCTCGGACAATTGCCCCAGATATGTAGGGTAATCGTTGATGAGCTGTCGCGCGGCGGTGTGACGCTCTTTGTACGTGCCTGCAAGGTCGGTGGCCTTTTTGTACAGCTGCTCGACGGCGGACAGCTCCTTGGCGGCATACTCGCCCGTAGCCTGCCCGACATCCGTCAGCGACCGCGTCCATTGCTCGTACTCTTTGCGCACTCGCGCCGCTTCCTCCGCGGCCTCGCGCTGCTTCTCGGCCGCTTCGTCAGCCTTGCCCGTCAGCGCCGAGAATGCCGCTGAAATACCCCACAGCACCAGCCCAACGCCCGAGGCCGCAAGAACGCCGCGCAGTGCAACGCCAACGGCACGGACACCACGTGATGCCGTATTTGCCCCGATGGCGAAAATCTTAAACGCATTGCCCAGCCACTTTACACGTGTCGCTGCTTGGACGCCTTTAAGTATAAATTTGTCAAGTACCATATAGGCAGAACCGATTTTGCTCGAAAATGCAACAACGGCATTGCGCACGTTCATAAAGCCCATGGCCATATTCGCTATCGATGCCCCGACATTGAGGTACGGCGCTATGCCCGATACTAAAGACCCTATCTTCGCCTTGAGCGCCCCCATCGAGTTTGCCAACTGCTTCT
>OLFV01002403.1_pt1 | contig 14141 bp, 9 predicted proteins | sample 1605551 | NCBI WGS metagenome assembly OLFV01 (sample SAMEA3888922, study PRJEB22519) | human gut metagenome | biome: human gut; feature: human-associated habitat; material: faeces | place: Denmark | collected 2011
GTAAAAGTAAAACACCATTGCAGCGACTTCAACAGTTACCGAGCCGCACGAGTAAAAAGCCTTTTCAATGCTGAGAACGGCTGTGATTGGGAACGCTCGGCCGAGCTTCCCGTCGAGGGGCTGGACTGGAAAATCGGTCTTATTGTCGGCCCTTCCGGAAGCGGCAAGACAAGTATAGGCAGCCGCATTTTCGGTGAGCCCATCTATGACTTGTACGCTGGGTGGGATGCCACGAAGCCTATCGTCGATTGCATCGCCCCAGACGGAGATTTCAATGCCGTAACGGGTGCATTGTCGGCCTGGGTGATGTCCCGGCATGGCTCCGGCCATTTCCCGTCTTGAGTAACGGTGAGAAGTTCCGCGCTGGCCTGGCCCGCCTGGTATGTGAACGGCCCAAACGGGCAGTCGTCGACGAGTTCACTTCGGTAATCGACCGACAAATCGCCAAGGTCGGAGCGGCCGCTTTCGCAAAGACATGGCGAAAAGGTGATGGGCAGGTTGTCCTGCTTTCCTGCCACTACGATATTATCGAATGGCTGCAGCCGGATTGGGTATATGATATGCAGGAGGCCCGGTTTTACAATCGGGACTGCCTTCAACGCCGCCCCCAGCTCAAACTTCAAATTTATAAAGTCCGGGGAACTGTGTTCCCCCGATTGTTTAAGCAGCATTATTATTTAGACCTGCCTGCCCCGGTGGCTGCCGAGTATTTCGTCGGATTCATCAACGGTGAGCCTGTCTGTCATGTAGCAGTCTCACCGTTATTCACCGCGGGAGCTTATAGGGCGACGCGGTTGGTCGTGATGCCCGAATGGCAAGGAATTGGAGTTGGCACAAAGTTCCTCGCCGCCGTTTGCGAATATCATCGTCAAGGACATGGCCGATGCGGCAAAATGCTGCCCGTATTCTTCCATACGTCGCACCCGCAGCTATGCGGGGCACTCCGTCATTCCCGGAAATGGGTACAGACGGCGGCAAGCCTGTATGGGGCGAATAAAACGAAGTCCATAAGCTCAATGATTAAATCGGCGGCAAGGAAAGGACAACCAGGCCGACCAACGTCTGGCTATGGCGGTCATTTCCGAGCCGTACAAGCGTTTAAATATATTAATAATGGTTGTTAAGATATTAGGAAACTCCGATACAACGGCCTATAAAGAGGCCGAACGAGTGGTTAAGTCGCTGGGGCTGGCAGTTTGGAATGAAACCTATTTTTTTGTGGATGTCGCTATCGCTCCGTTATTGATTGAAAAGGTGAGCAACGAAGAACTGGCAGAACCCAACCTGGGAACGCTGATATTCCATCCGTCACCGCTTCCGTATGGCAGAGGTGCATCCTCGATACGCTGGGCGTATAGACGTCAAGAACCTATTACGGCTGCGACATGGTTTTGGGCGGATAGTGGCCTTGATACGGGGGACATCTGCGAACAAGAGATCGTTAAGATCGACTACAACCTTCGACCGCGGGAGTTTTATGAACAGGAGATCATTCCGGCTATGCAAAGGACATTAAAACGCTCTTTAAACGATCTACAAAAAGGTATCAAACGGCGAGTTCCACAAATAGAGAAATACGCAACTTTCGATAAGCGAATTTAAGTGAACGAAGCGCACCCAATGGGTACGCTTCGTTTTTTTGAGGAAGTCGTTTCGTTTAAAATCCGTCGAACATTTGGATTTGCGGATTATAAATAATCGAACAAGCTCAATAAATCGAGACAAAAAATATCCGCACCGTTTCCGGTGCGGATATTTTTCATCGAATCCGAACGGATTAGAACTTCAGACCCTCTTCGAAGAGTTTCTTGAAGTGGATATCCTTCATGGCTTTCTTCGCCATCTTCTCATCCTTCTTCACGGCGCTCTTCAACTGTGCCTCTGCCGTTCTCATATCGCCCTCTTCCGAAGCGATCACGGCACGCAGGTAATCGGCCTCTGCGCTCATATCCTTAGCGATAGCACGCTTTGCAGCCGCATAGTCCTTGTTCATCGTGTTAGCGATAGCGGCATTCATACCGTCGAGCTGCTTGGCAGCGTCGTTGTAGTTACCCTGTGCTGCATTGACCAGGCTCTTCGCCTTTGCATCAGCGCCCTTGGCATACTTCTGAGCCTCTGCCATATTGCCGTTCGCCAAGTTGGCAAGAGCCAGGTTGGTGTTCAGCGCCTCGGAAGCCTCGCCCAACTGAGCGGCCTTCTGGAAGCATTTCAAAGCATCAGCCGTGCGGCCTTCCTCCGTAAGAACGATACCCAGGTTGTTGTAAGCGCGGGCGTCGTTATACTTCTCGGCAGCATAAGCCAATACGATGTTCTTGGTAGCGTTGTCCTGTGCGATCGACTCCGCAACGAAGAGCAGCTCATTCAGGTTGAGCTGATCCAGCTTGCCAGCCTCGACAAGCGCCATCATCTCGGCGTCGGTCTTGCCCTCCAGATCGATGGTGTTCACGATCACCGAACGACGGAGCTGCGGCAGAATGTCTTTCTTCAGCTCGTTGAATACGGAAGACATGTTCTTGATCTCATCCTCGCGCTGCGTCGAAGAGGAGTACATGCTCAAAACTTGGAGAATCAGATCCTTGTCTTTGATGTTCGACTTCGAAACCAGCTCCTTGAAACCTTCCCAGTCCTCACCGTAAGCGGCAACGTCGATATCCAGACCCGAATTTTTCAGCAGTTTCGCAAGAACTTTGTCGCCCGATTCGCTACGCTCCTTCGACAGCGTGTCGTTGAACTTCACGGGACCGTCGGGAGAAGCATAACCCTTCACGGCAACATGCTGGGTAGCACGGTCGTTTTTCAGGTTCTCATCCACATTCGCCTGGAATGCCTCCAGATCGGCGTCTTTCAGCGCTTTCTTGGTTACGTTAGCCTTGTTGATCGCATAGAGGATCTCGGTCTTGTCCACGCTGGTAGTCACGCGTTTGTAGTCGCTCGGCAGAGCTGCCATCGCATCGGCGTAAGCCAGATCCTGCTGCAGGGTATTCACACCCTCGGCAACGACCAGACCGCACTCGCGTACGATTGCGGGGTTAGCCTCGAGCTCCTTGGCCTTCACGACCTTGCCCGTATTGGCATTAACCAGCGTAAACTCGTCGCTACCCGGACATTTAGCCTCGACACGCAACTGGAGTTCGGAAATCTGCATACGCTCATCGTAGGGGAACTCGACATGCATGGTGAACACACCGCCCGTCTTCTTATCAACGACCGTATAGTTCTCGTTCACCTTCGAACCCTGGAAGAATTTCGGGGTACCGGCGACTTCTCCGCCCTCGAATACCATGACCGGAGTAACCTTCACGATAGCTTTGGGGTTGAAGTACTTCACGGGGAACTGTGCCGTAATGTCGGCGGCAACCACACCGTTATTCAGTACCAGCACTTCAGGTGCACACGTCAGCGATACATCATCGCTGTTCTTTGCCATCTTCTTGAAGCAGTTACAGCTCGAAAACGTCAAAGCAACGACCACGAGCAACAAGCTCAATTTCATCAGCTTTTTCATAAACTAATCTTTTAAAAATTAAATGTTTGAATCCTTTCTTTTTCTATTTATTGCCTGTTTCGTCCGCTCCACAACAACTACGGAGTAATGCAAATATAAAAATTATCTACAAAACATCATACAATATTCCGGCCAAAATTTTCGAACAGAACCGAAACCATCTCCGTAGCAGCGACCGGGATCCGCAGAGTTCTACTCCTTGTGCTCCGGACGGCGGCGCGGACGATCGCCGCGCTCGCGGGGACGGCGCTCCGGCTCCGTCCAGCCTTCGGGCTGCGGAATCAGTACGCGGTGAGACAACTTGAGCTTGTTGGTCTTGGGATCGATGCCGATGACTTTCACCTCGATCGTATCCCCCTCTTTCAGGCCGGTTTCCTCCATCGTTTCGAACCGCTTGTAGTCGATCTCCGAGATGTGCAGCAGGGCGTCCTTGCCCGGCATGATCTCGACGAACGCACCGAACGGCATGATCGAACGGACCTTGCCGTTATATACATCGCCGACCTCGGGCTGCGCCACGATGCTCTTGATGCGGGACAGGGCTGCATCCATCGCCTCCTTGTCCAGACCGAAAATATCCACGACGCCCTTGTTGTCGGTTTCGGTGATGGTAATGGTCGTACCCGTCGTCTTCTGAATATCCTGGATCACCTTGCCGCCGGGACCGATCACGGCACCGATCATATCCTGCGGGATGGTGATCTGTACGATACGCGGCACGAACGGACGGTAATCCGCACGCGGCTCGGCGATACACTCCGTCAGCTTACCCAGAATGTGCATACGGCCCACGCGAGCCTGTTCCAGTGCCTTGGCCAGCACCTCGTACGAAAGGCCATCGACCTTGATATCCATCTGGGTAGCCGTGATACCGTCCTTGGTACCCGTCACCTTGAAGTCCATGTCGCCCAGGTGGTCCTCATCGCCCAGGATGTCGGAAAGCACCGCCCAACGACCGGTAGCGGAATCCGAAATCAGACCCATGGCGATACCCGAAACGGGTTTCTTGAGTTTCACGCCGGCATCCATCAACGCCAGCGTACCGGCACAAACCGTCGCCATCGACGACGAGCCGTTCGACTCGAGAATATCCGACACCACACGCACGGCATAGGGATTCTCCTCTCCGACGGGAACCATCGGCTTCAGCGCGCGCCAAGCCAGGTGACCATGACCGATCTCGCGGCGGCTCAAGCCGCGGGCGGCTTTGGCCTCGCCCGTCGAGAAAGGCGGGAAATTATAGTGCAGCACGAACTGCTCGGTACCCTGTACCAGCACTTCGTCCTTGACCTTCTCGTCCATCTTCGTACCGAGGGTCACCGTAGTCAGCGACTGCGTTTCACCGCGCGTGAAGATCGCCGAACCGTGAGCGGCGGGCAGGTAGCCCACCTCGCACCAGATGGGGCGGATTTCGTCCGTGCGGCGGCCGTCCAAGCGCTTGCCCTCGTCGAGGATCATGTTGCGCATGGCCTTCTTCTGCACGTCGTCGTGGAAATATTTGTGAATCAGCGGCGCCTTCTCGACCAGCTCCTCTTCCGAGAAACGGGCGGCGAACTCGGCCTCCAGCGCATTGAAGGCATCTTCGCGCTCGTGCTTCATCGTACCGCTGGTGGCGATGGCGTAAGCCTTGTCGTAAAGCTCCCGAATGATGGTCTGACGCAACTCTTCGTCATTCACTTCGTGGCAATAGGTCCGTTTCACGTCCTTGCCAAGCTCCTTCGAAAGTTCGATCTGTACGGCACAGTGTTTCTTGATCTCTTCGTGCGCGAACTTGATGGCTCCGAGCATCACCTCCTCGGAAACCTCCTTCATCTCGCCCTCGACCATCAGGATATTGTCGATGGTGCCGCCGACCATGATGTCCAGATCGACGTCCTGCATCTGCGAGAAGGTCGGGTTGATGACGTACTGGCCGCCGATACGGGCCACGCGCACCTCCGAAATCGGACCGCCGAACGGGATGTCCGAAACAGCCAGTGCAGCCGATGCGGCCAGTCCGGCCAGAGCATCGGGCTGAATATCTTTGTCCGCCGAAATCAGGTTCACGGTCACATATACCTCGGCGTGATAGTCCGACGGGAACAGGGGGCGCAGCGCACGGTCGATCAGACGGGCTACGAGGATCTCGCTGTCGTTAGCCTTGCCCTCACGCTTCATGAAGCCGCCGGGATAGCGTCCGCACGAAGCGTACTTCTCTTTGTACTCCACTTGGAGCGGCATGAAATCGGTGTCGGGTTTTGCGTCCTTGGCGGCCACCACGGTACCCAGGAGCATCGTATCTCCCATCTTCACCACGACGGAGCCGTCGGCCTGCTTGGCCAGTTTGCCCGTTTCGATCATGATTTCGCGGCCGTCTGCCAGCGTGATCGTCTTCCGGACTGCATTGTACAACTTCTTTTCTTCCATGATATTTTTTACGTCAAAATGTATGTTCCAAATTACAAATGGGGCTGCCAAAAGAAACTTTGGCCAACCCCATTTTTCTGCCTCCGGGACTATTTACGGAGATTGAGCGTCTTGATGATTGCTCGGTAGCGCTCGATATCGACCTCTTTCAAATACTCCAGCAACTGGCGGCGCTTGCCGACCAGACGCAGCAACGCACGCTGTGTACCGAAGTCGTGTTTGTTGCTACGAAGGTGTTCCGTAAGGTGGTTGATACGGAACGAGAACAGCGCGATCTGGCTCTCGGGAGAACCCGTGTCGGTGTTGGACTTTCCGTACTTACCGAAAAGCTCCTGCTTTTTTTCAGCTGATAAATAACCCATTTTCAAAAGTTTATTTAGTTCCACTCTACGACGCATTCCCCTTACCGTGAATAACGCCAGAGCGTGACGCAAAGGTACGAACTTAATTCACAATAACCAACTTAAACGAATACAATTTTTTAGCTGAAGAGCCCTCTTTTTTTGCAAACCGGAGCGAAAAACACTATTTTTGCCAAAAAAGAAGACACATAGAACATGAAAAAGATCGCCCTGCTGCTCTACACCGTTATCGTTCTGGTCCTTGCAGCGAGCTGCGACCGCCGCGCAGAGTACCTTACGGCAAGCGGCGCGATGCTGGGTACGACTTTCCAGGCAACGGGCGACATCACGGACTGCACCGCACAGGAACTCTACCGGGCCATTATGCAAATCGACGCCGAAGCCAAGGCTTCGATGTCGATTTTCGACTCCACCTCCCTGCTGAGCCGCATCAACCGGGGAGAGACCGACTCGCTCGACGAACATATCATCTACAACCTCCGTCTGGCCGAACGGTTCAGCCGCTTGAGCGAAGGTCACTACGACGTGACGGTCAAGCCGCTGGTCGATGCCTGGGGATTCGCCGGGCACGAGGCGGAACGCACCCCGAACCTCGATTCGCTCCTGCAATTCGTAGGTTACCGGCGCGTCCATATCCGGGACGGCAGGCTCGTGAAGGACGATCCCCGCGTACAGCTCGATTTCAACTCGATCGCCAAGGGCTATACGGTCGATCTGGTCGCGGCCCTCATGGAGCGCTGCGGCGCGAAGAACTATCTGGTGGAGATCGGCGGCGAATGCCGCTGCCAGGGTGTCAGCAGCAAAGGCATTCCCTGGCGGATCGGCATAGAAACTCCCTTCGACGGCAATATGTCCGACGGCGCCTATCTCACCGGACGTATCCGCATGAGCGAAGGAGGCCTGGCCACTTCGGGCAACTACCGCCGCTTCTACCGCGACGCCGCAGGCAATAAGATATCCCACACGATCGACCCGACAACGGGCCGCAGCGTCACGTCACGATTGCTTTCCGCCACCGTGGTCGCGGACAACTGCGCCGAAGCCGACGCCATGGCGACCATGTATTTGAGCCTGGGCGCGAACAAGGCCATCGCCCTCTCCCGGAAAATTCCCGACGCGAAGGTCTATTTTATCCTCGACGACGGGAAAGACGGCTACGAAATTTACTGCTCGCCGGCGATGCAAGAAATGATGATTCCAGAATAATCCCATTGCGTACGAATGAAACAAGTTCTATTTCTCTATAACCCCCAGTCGGGAAAAGGAAAAATCGAAAAAGATTCCCAAGCCATCGGCGAAATGTTCCGGCAGGCCGGCTACTCGATCGTAGACGGCCCGATCGATTTCAGCCGCAACCCTTTCAATGGACACGAAACGGTCGATCTGGTGGTCGTGGCGGGCGGCGACGGCACGGTCAATTACGTGGTCAATCGGATGAAGGAGAAGCACCTCGACCTGCTGCTGGGCATCATCCCGGCAGGTACGGCCAACGACTTCGCCGGAGCGCTCGGCATGGAGAAAAACCCGGTCAAGGCGGCGGCGCAACTCCTCGGCGGCACGGAAGAGCGGGTCGATTGCGGACGCGTGAACGACCACTATTTCGTTAATATCTTCAGTTTCGGCATCTTCACCACCACGTCCCAGCGCACGCCGGACAAACGCAAGCACCAGATCGGCAAGCTGGCCTACCTGATCGAGGGCGTGAAGGAGTTCCGCTCGGTACACGGCATTCCGCTGCAAATTCTCGCCGACGGCAAAGCCTTCGACCTCGAATCGCTCATGGCCTTGATATTCAACGGAGAAACGGCCGGAGGATTCCACCTTGCCCCCCGCTCGAGCATTAAGGACGGTATGTTCGACTGTCTGTTGCTGCAAAGGCGCAACATGCTCTTCTCGGTCGTATCGATGCTCCGTCACCTGCTGGGCGGTCGGCCCTCGCAGGTAAAACATTTCCGAGCCCGCACGCTCGACATCACCTCGCCGATCAACGAACCTACCGACGTGGACGGACAGAAGGGGGCCGATTTCCCGCTGCACATCGAATGTCTGCACAACGAGCTCCGCGTCGTCTGCCCGCTGTCGGAGGCACCCCGCCGGGGCCGGTTCGCCTATTTCAAGAATCTGATCAGCAAACTGGCATGGTGGCGGACGAGATAACCCTGCAAAAAGTTTCGATCTCCCGCATCAAGCAGGAGATGCGGGACGTTTATTACCTGTCGGACGACCTGGTGATCGCTTCGTTCGACATCCACCGCGATACGCTGGGCAACTACCCCGCCCTGATCGACGGCTTCTCGGCGATCATCATGGCCAGCGGTTCGGCCGTCGTAGCGATCGATACGGAAGAGTACGAAGTCGTGCCCGACACGATCGTCTTCTTCAGCCCCGACCGCGTGATCCGCACGGTGGCCAGCACCAGCGATGCGGCGGCCTATTTCGTCGCCTGTTCCAAATCGTTCATCAACGAGATCCAGATAGACCTTTCGGCCTCGCTGCCCGTCTATATGCGTTTCGGCAAACAGCCCTGCCTGCGGGTGACACCCCAGGACACGCACGAGATCCGACAGGTGTTCCAACTCATCAAGACGATTCTTGCCAGCGACAAGGAACATTACAGACAGGAGATCATCCGCTGCCTGTTCACCGCAGTCTTCTACATCATCACCGAGCTGAACATGCGCGAGCAGAAAAACACGGTCAAGTTGGGGCGCGGCGAGGTGATCTTCGAAGAGTTCATGGAATTAGTCCGGCAATACAGCAAACAGGAGAGGAACGTCCGGTTCTATGCCCGCCGCCTCAACATCACCCCCAAATACCTTTCGACCGTTTCCAAGGACGTGAGCGGCAAAACCGCCGCCCGGTGGATCGACGAAGCGGTGATCCTCGAGGCAAAAAGCCTGCTGCGCTATTCGGGCATGAGCATCCAGGAGATCGCCTATCACCTCAACTTCTCGACCCAGTCGTTCTTCGGCAAATATTTCAAACAACACACGGGCTACAGCCCGTCGCGGTTCAAGCGCAAGGGCAGCTGACGGACCGAGGCATCCCGGAATAAAAAAGGGACGTGTCAAATCGAGAAATTCGGCGCATCCCTTTTCAGGTATGTAAAAACAGGTAAAATACAAGGCATCGAGGTTCACGGCGAAGAGTGTGTACCGACGCACATGATCGAGCCGTGACACCGATAATAACGAAGCAGTTTGCCTGTTATGACGCACCGCCTTTTTCGACCGAAAGATTATCGCACCCCGGCTTTCTCCCGATCGGAACCCTTTTTCCTCGGCGACGGTTTGGTCTTGCGGACCGGCGGCTTCCGGTCGAACGCCTTCTCCACTTCGATCTCGAAATCCGAAAGCACGTTCATATAGTTGATAAAGGCATCGTAGGACGATTCGTAAGGATTGAAATAGGCATGTACGTCCCCGTCCGACAACCACTTGGTCGCCATATAATAGAAATGATCCGAAGCCTGCATGAAGTTCCACACGTGGTCGAAATCGGGATCCTTCAGCCGGGCGATCTTATCCCGCAGGGCATACAGTTTTCCGAAAGCTTCGTTCTGCAATTCGTTGCCCAGCCACGCCGTGATGTCACGTTCCTCGTCCGCCCAAGACATCACGTGCGGACAATGGAGTACGGCGACGGGCTGGTATTTCGCAGCGGCTTCGCTCACCGTAGCGAACTCCAACCCCTCCCGCTTCAGAACAGCCGGAACGAGCGCCTTCATAAAGTCGAAAATACCCGTATCGGCACGCTGGTGCTCGCCGAAGGTTTCGTAATCCATGAAGAGATTGACCACATCCCCCTCCAGCTCGTCCGAAGCGAGCCACCCCGTGTATTTTTCCGCCGTGAGAGGCCATTGGTCCCACCCTCGGTTGGAGAAACGGAACGCGATGTCGTCCGAGAGCTTGTAATTGCGCAGCAACAGCCTCAAGCGCTGGTCGAGCGCATTGGCATAAACATAGCCGGGCGACTTCCATCCCAGTACGTGTCGGGCTCCCTCGGCCAACATGGTCTTGAAACCCATCTCGGCCACATCGGAGCCGATCCGGTCGGAATAGATCAGTTCGGTATTGCGAAAGGCGGTCGGCGCAACGCCGAACTCCTTTTTCATCAGTTCGGTATGGAGCGCAACCTGCTGCATGAAATCCTCCTTCGACGAAAGCGAAGCCAGCGAATGGGAGTAAGTTTCGGCCAGGAACTCCACGCAGCCCGTCCGGGCCAGGCGGCGGAACGAATCGAGCACCTCGGGCGCATACGCCCGCATCTGTTCGACGGCCAGCCCCGTCAGCGAAAAGGTACAGCGGAAACGCCCCTCGCTCTGCCGGATCAGATTGAACAGCAAGGCATTCATCGGCAGATAGCACTCACGCGCGACCTTCTGCATGATCGAGCGATTGGTCAGGTCGTCCAGGTAGTTGTGGTCACGGCCCATATCGAAGAAACGGTAACGCTTCAGCCGCCAGGGCTGGTGTACCTGAAAATAGAAACAAATCGTTTTCATACTCCGCAAATATTTTAATTGTTCGCCTCCGCGACGACAGTTTCGTAAACCGTCTTGATCTTCGCTGCGGCATTGGTCCATTTGAGTCCGGTCACCTCTTCCAGCCCTTTCGAAGCGAACATCCTACCCAGAGCCGGATAAGTAAGAAGCCCGTAAATGGCATCGGCCAGAGCATCCACGTCCCAGTAATTCACTTTAATGGCGTAATCCAGCACCTCCGCCACACCGCTTTGCCGCGAGATAATCACGGGAACGCCCGAACGCATGGCCTCGAGCGGCGAAATACCGAACGGCTCCGACACCGAAGGCATGACATAGACATCCGACAGACGGAACATCCGCTGCACCTCCCCGCCCTTGAGGAACCCCGTGAAATGGAAGCGGTCGGCGATCCCCAACTGGGCCACGCGCCGCACCACATGGTTCATCAGATCGCCCGAGCCGGCCATGACGAAACGCACGTCCGGAACCCGCTGCAGCACCTTGGCCGCAGCCTCGACGAAATAATCGGGACCTTTCTGGTAGGTGATGCGTCCCAGAAAGGTGACGACCTTATCCTTGACGGCCCGCTCCGGCACAGCATCCTCCGACTCGCCGAAACGCACGGCGTTATGCACTGTCACGACCTTCTCGGCCGGAATGCCGTACTTGCCGATGACGATGCGGCGCGTCAGCTCCGACACCGCGATCACCCGATCGGCAGCCTGCATACCCGCCTTTTCGATGGCATAGACCCGACGGTTGATATTCTCGCCGCTGCGGTCGAACTCCGTGGCGTGCATGTGCACCACCAGCGGTTTGCCCGAAACGCGTTTGGCGGCGATTCCGGCGTAGTAGGTGAGCCAGTCGTGGGCGTGGATCACGTCGAACTGCCCTTCGAGGTCTTTGGCCACCTGCGCCGCCACCATCGCATACCGGGCGACCTCCTCCATCAGGTTGGCGCCGTATTTTCCGGAGAAGGTGTAGCGCTGTTTCCATACATCGGTCCACTCGTGTGTCCGGCCGCTGCGAACGAACTCATCGTGGTAGGCGGCATACTCCTCCGGAGAGATGTAGGGCAACATGTTCGAATCGATGTGGATGAACGAAACCTTCTCGAGCAGCTCTTCGGAAAACTCATGATCGCGCGTACCGATCGTTTCCACGTCGCTCGCATTCACCACGCGGACGAAGCGCTGGTCCTCGTCGCCATAGGCACGCGGCATGACGAAAACGACCTCCACGCCGTTGCGTGCAAGACCGCGCGTCATACCGTAGCAGGCCGTACCCAGCCCGCCGGCGATATGAGGAGGAAACTCCCAACCGAACATCAACACTCTCATTTGTATTCTATTTTATTATGGCAATTATATATTTCAGGCACCATTATCCGACATCCCACAGTCGCTTATTCGACATCTGCGGCTGAATGCAGCCCACCCCTAAATTCCCCTCTCGGAGGAAACTCGGAGCACTACGCTCCCAAAAATCCATTTCGCGGCCTATTCGACTTCGCGGAATACCGGTCGTCCCTTGCTGCAACCTCGACCCCGGCCTTACCCGGCTGACGGGAAAATTTCACCTCATGCGGCGGCAGGCCTCTCCCTCCGCCTCCTTTATCGCTTTTTCCGAAGACCCGGCAACAAACCGCGTCCCCGGCGACGGTGCCAGCGTTCGGTTTTCCTGGCGGTGCTTTTCGCCGCCTTCGCGGTTTTGCTTTCCCGGGCCTCCTCCTGCGTGCGCTCGCGGATCATGCTGTGGATATTGAGCACGGCCCCGACGCTCCACGCCTGCGATACGGCACCGCGCGGCACGTACGGAGGATCCCCATCGAACAACTCGTTGATCGATCCGATACCGTAGCTCTGGATCTCCTCCCCGAAACGGGCGAGCATATCCCCGGCCTGGGGTAAAAACTCCCGACCTGCGAGATCGAACGAAGCCTTGACATAAAACCAAAGCGGCCACACCCATACGGAGCCATTCATCGAAGCCTCGGCACGGGTGGCCTCGTCGCCCTCGCAACGATTTTTGTAACGGGGATTACGGGGCGAAAGCGACCGCAGTCCTTTGGGTGTCAACAAATGTTGTCCCACGACCCGAAGTATCGAAGCCTGCTGCTCCTCGTCGAGCATCTTGTAATCCAACCCGCACGCCACCACCATATTCGGACGAATCCACCAATTCGGACCCTCCGGACCTACGAAATCGGCCAGATACCCGTCGTCGCCGTTCCAGAACATCTCCCGGAAAGCGTTCCGAATCCGCTCGGGCCACGCTTTCCACTCGCCGACGAATTCTTCCTCGCCGAAACGGGAAGCCAGCTCCAGGGCATAACACACGGCATTGTACCAAAGTGCGTTGATTTCGACCGGATACCCGTCACGCGACACGACGGGGACGCCGTCTGCCACGGCATTCATCCAGGTGAGGGCTTTGTCGGGCGCCGAGGCCCACACCAGACCGTTATCGTGCACGGCCACGCCGCCGACACCCCGGCGATAAGCCGCCAACAGCTCTTTCATCACAGTGCCGTAACGCTTCCATATCTCCTCCTCGCCCAATGTCCGCTGCAATCGCTGAAGCACCCAGAAGAACCAAAGCGGGGCGTCGGCAGCCTCGGCAGCCGAAAAAGAGCCTGTAAACATACCGTCCCGGCGTTCGCGCACGACCGTATCGAGCACATCCAGGCAATCCTCCGTACGTCCCTGCTCCAGCGCGATGCCGGGCAGCGCCACGAGTGTCTGCCGCCCGATCTGTCCGTACCAGGGATACCCCGCCAGCACTTCGGCCCGACCGTCCCTGCGGCGAACGACGAACTGCCGCGCCGAATGTCGCAGACAGCTCAGGAAATCGACCTTGAGGCTGCGGGCTGCCAGAGCCTCGGCGAACATCACGCCGAGGGTGGAAGGATCGGCAATCTCCTCGACCGAGACTGAAAAAACGACGCTCCGTCCCCGTCTGAAAGGCAATTCGAAATAACCCGTCGTAAGCAGATCCTCATGCCCCTCGTATCCCCGTTCGATCTCTCTGGCGTATTCGAAATTATAGTACCAGTCGGGCGCGGGAACGAACTCCGCATTCCGGCAATCGGTTTGCAGATACAGCCAGGGGAAGTCGGGATACAACCGGCACTTCACCCCGCCCGGAATCGGCCGGGAGCGTCCGTCGGCCTCCATATTGGCATGCGTGAGGGCATGTTTGTCCCGGAAGGCGAAGAAAGGCCGGAGTCGGAGACGTACGTCGGACGGCGCCTCGAGCAGCGTATAGCGGATCATCAACTGCGTACGGTTGTGTATCCAGAGCAGCTCTTTGCGCAGCACGATGCTTCCCACGCGGTAGGTGATCGTCGGAGTCGGCGTATATTCGAAATCGGTGATGTATT
>OLFV01002412.1_pt1 | contig 14088 bp, 13 predicted proteins | sample 1605551 | NCBI WGS metagenome assembly OLFV01 (sample SAMEA3888922, study PRJEB22519) | human gut metagenome | biome: human gut; feature: human-associated habitat; material: faeces | place: Denmark | collected 2011
ACGCGCTGGCTGCGTTCATCAAGGAAATTGGTCTGCCGACCAGCTTTGCAGAGCTGGGTATCCCCGATGACACCGATTTTCGCGCCATCGCGGATTCCACCGTTCTCACCCCCGGCTGCTGCAAGAGGCTGAGCCATGACGAGATTTACGAAATTTTGAAGGAGTGCAGGTGACCATGAAGAAAATCACAGCAGGCAGAGATGTGCTTGGTGAATTTGCGCCGAAGTTCGCACAGCTCAATGATGATGTTCTTTTCGGTGAGGTTTGGAGCCGGGAAAGCGAGCTTTCCGCACGCGACCGTTCCCTCATCACCGTGACAGCGCTGATGGCGCAGGGGCTGACGGATACTTCCTTCGGTCATCATCTGGCAATGGCAAAGGAAAATGGGATCACCCGCAGCGAAATTGCGGAGATCCTGACACACGCCGCATTTTATGCGGGTTGGCCCAAGGCTTGGGCGGCATTCCGAATGGCAAAGGACATCTGGGCAGATGCGGAAAACACTGATGAAAAGCAGCTGCACCAGAACAGTATGGTCTTCCCCATCGGCGCGCCCAATGACGGCTTTGCACAGTATTTCAGCGGGCAGAGCTATCTTGCGCCAGTCTCCACGGCGCAGGTCAAAATCTTCAATGTGACCTTTGAACCCGGCTGCCGCAACAACTGGCATATCCACGAGGCAGACAAGCGGCTTACCTCTACGCACAGGCCCCCAGGTCTGAGCAACAACTGGCATATCCACGAGGCAGACAAGGGCGGCGGGCAGATCCTCGTCTGCGTGGCAGGCCGGGGCTACTATCAGGAATGGGGCAAGGAGCCGCAGGAGCTGCACCCCGGCGATGTGATCAACATTATGCCCGGTGTCAAGCACTGGCACGGCGCTGCGCCGGACAGCTGGTTTTCCCATCTGGCTGTGGAAGTACCGGGAGAAAACTGCCGCAGTCAGTGGTGTGAGCCGGTGAGCGAAGAAGAATATCGAAAACTGAAATAAGGAGCATTGCTATGAGCATTTTATTTATCAACGGCAGTCCCAACAAAAATGGCAACACCGCCAAGCTGGCGGCGGAGCTGCTGAAAGGTCACGAATATGAGACTTTGAACCTTACGGACTACACCATCGGTGCATACGGCCAGAACCTCCCCGGCGACGGACTGGATACCGTCATCGGCGCGATGAAACAGGCGGACACCATCGTCATCGGCTCGCCGCTTTACTGGCATAACATCTGCGGCGGCGTCCGCAATGTGCTGGATCGTTTCTACGGCAAGGTGGAGGACGGCGAACTGTCCGGACGCAAACTGTATTTTGTGTTTCAGGGCGCAGCTCCGGAGAAATGGATGCTGGATGCGGGCGAGTACACCATGAAGCGCTTCGCCGGTCTCTACGGTATGACCTACGGCGGCATGGCGACCAATGAAAACGAAGCCACGAAACTTGGAAAGAACATTTAAGGAGGAATCTTTTATGGAATACGCAACTCTCAATAACGGCGTGAAAATGCCCATGGCCGGTATCGGCACCTTTCTTCTGACCCCGGACGAGGCGGAGGCCTCCTGCGTCAGCGCCTTGCAGAACGGCTACCGCTTGATCGACACCGCCAACGCCTATGTAAACGAAAAGGCCGTTGGCCGCGCCATGAAGAAGTCCGGCTTGCAGCGGGAGGAAATTTTTCTCGAAACCAAGCTGTGGCCCAGCTTCTATGAGCAGCCCGATGCGGTGGACAAGACCCTTGCCCGTCTGGACACTCCCTACATCGACCTGTTGCTGATCCACCAGCCCGCAGGCAATTATGTGGCGGGCTACCGTCAGATGGAGAAGGCGTACAAGGAGAGCAAGGTGCGCGCCATCGGTCTGTCCAACTTCAAAAAGGAGCAGATTGAGGAGATTCTTTCTATCTGCGAAGTGAAGCCCGCAGTCTTGCAGACCGAGCTGCACCCCTATAACCAGGAACCGGAGCTGAAAGCCTTCCTGAAGGAGAACGGTATCGTGCCGCAGGCATGGTATCCGCTGGGCCACGGTGACAAGGCGCTGCTGGAGGAGCCGCTGTTCGCTCAGCTTGGCAAGAAGTACAGCAAGTCCGCGCCCCAAATCATTCTCCGCTGGCACATTCAGAGCGGCAACATCGTCATCCCCGGCTCCAAGAATCCGGAGCATATCAAGTCCAACTTTGACCTCTTTGATTTTGCCTTGACCGATGATGAAATGGCGCAGATCGCCGCCCTCAACAAGAATGTACGCTACTACACCAGCACCCCCGAACTGCTGAAAAAGTACGCGAAAATGGTTCCGCCTGTAGACGAGCAGAAGTAAAGGAGGCATTTCCTATGAAAAAGTTTCAAAAATTCGGCAGCCTGCTATTGGCTGTGCTGATGATCCTGTCTTTGGCTGCCTGCGGCAGCAAGGCGAGCAATGACACCCCCGCACAGACACCGTCCAATGACACACCCGCTGAAAGCACCCCGTCGGAAACACCAGATGATGCCACGGCAGGCGATTCGGACAGCACCACCTCCGGCGGCAAGGTGCTGGTGGTCTATTACTCCGCCAGCGGCAACACCAAGCGTGTGGCTGAGGATATTGCCGAGGCCGCAGACGGTGATCTCTTTGAAATTACGCCCGCTGAACCCTACACCTCCGACGATCTGAACTGGACGAACAGCGACAGCCGGGTCAGCCGCGAGCACGACGATGAATCCCTGCGGGATGTGCCCCTGACCACCACCGAGGTCGAAAACTGGGACGATTACGACACCGTGTTTATCGGTTATCCCATCTGGTGGGGCATCGCAGCGTGGCCCGTGGACACCTTTGTAAAAAACAATGATTTCACCGGCAAGACCGTCATTCCCTTTGCCACATCTTCGTCCTCCGGCATGGGCCAGAGCGGTACGCTGCTCTCCGAAATGGCGGGTACCGGTGACTGGCAGGACGGTCAGCGCTTCTCCAGCGGAGCCAGCCAGAGCGATGTGGCCGATTGGGTCAGCGGCCTTGGCCTGAACGGTTGATTAACCGAGTATTTCCTCGGAAGGAGGGCAAGGTATGCGAAAAATGTTAGCGGGTTTACTGGCGGGAGTTCTGCTGCTCTCCGGCTGTACGGCGCAGGCGGCGGCAAAAAGTGACGATACTGCCGCCGTCGCGCAGCAGCCTGCGGAGAACGCCGCCGTACAGGGCGGCTTCACCGAAAACCAGACGCTGGACGGTGCGGATGGCATCATCCATTTCAGCTACTATCTGCCGGACGGCTATGACAGCGCAAAGACTTATCCCCTCGTCGTGGCTATGCCGGGGTATGGGGAGATGTGGTTCAGGGAGGATTCCGCAGGCAGCAACCTTCGCTGGAACGGCGTGCAGGCGTGGACGAAGCTGTCGGAGCCTGTGATCCTTGTTTCCGGTCAGCTCACCGATTGGGGCGCAAAGTCCGCACGGCAGGCCAACGAACTGGCGGAGTACATGATCGACCACTTTTCAGTGGACACCAGCCGCGTCTATGCCGCAGGGTATTCGGCTGGCGGCGAAACCATGTCTCAGGCGGTGGCCCTGCGCCCCGACCTCTACGCCGCCTATATCCACGGCGGCTCCCAGTGGGACGGCACCTATGACCCCGTGGCAGAAAACCGGGTGGCGGTCTATATCTTCATGGCGGAAAACGACGAGTATTACGGCTCTCAAAAGGCGCGGGACGCCTACGCGAACCTCCACGCCGCCTATGAAAAGGCAGGGCTGACTGATAGCGAGATCGACCAGCTTTTGCAGCTCAATATTCCGGACAACGCCTATTTCAACGCCAAGGGCATTTACAACTACCATGGCGGCGGCAGCGTGGTGTTCGACGATGAGAACGTACTGAACTGGGTGCTTGCCCAGAGAAAATCAACAGGAAAGGATGACAACAATGAAAAAGATGAAGCGACTTCTGACGGCGGTCATAGCGGCAGCGCTGGTGATCGCAACAATTCCGACGGCCCTGGCGGCAGGGGGTATCTTTAGCGACGTTCCGAATGGTGCATGGTACGCAGATGCCGTGGATTATGTCTATGAGCACGGCATTATGAACGGCATCTCCGCTACCACATTCAGCCCCAATACGCCCATGACCCGCGCCATGCTGGTGACGGTTCTGCACCGCGCCGCGGGCAGCCCGTCCGCTGCCACGGGAACGGCCTTCTCTGACGTTCCTTCGGGTGCCTACTACACGGATGCGGTGGCATGGGCGAGTGCCAACAGCATCGTGACTGGCTACGGCAACGGGCGCTTCGGCTCCAACGATCCCGTCAGCCGCGCCCAGATCGCCGCGATCCTCTGGCGTTACGCTGGTTCTCCCAGTGCGGAAGCCGGACAGGATTTTGCCGACGAGAGCAGCATCCCCGCTTACGCTTCTGCCGCCGTGGATTGGGCGAGGGCGAACGGCGTGGTGAATGGCACCACCGGCAACCGCTTTGACCCGAACGGCAACGCGACCCGCGCACAGGTGGCAACGATCCTGCGCAACTACCTGACGATGACACCCGTTACCCCGCAGCCCGATCCCGGCACCGGCAGCAAAATTCTCGTGGCCTACTTCTCCGGCTCTGGAAACACGGAACGTGTGGCTCAGGACATTGCGGGCGAACTGGGTGCGGATCTTTTTGAAATCACACCTGTCACGCCCTATACCTCCGCTGATCTGGACTGGACGGTGGACGGCAGCCGTGTCAACCGTGAGCATGACAACGAGGCTCTGCGGGACATTGCCCTGACCCAGACCACCCCCGCAAATTGGGATGAGTATGACACCGTGTTCATTGGCTATCCCATCTGGTGGGGCATTGCGGCGTGGCCTGTCAACAACTTCGTAAGGGGCAACGACTTCTCCGGTAAGACCGTCATTCCGTTTGCCACCTCTTCCTCCTCCGGCATGGGTCAGAGCGGCACGCTGCTGGAAGAAATGGCAAACGGCGGCACATGGCAGAGCGGTCAGCGCTTTTCCTCCGGCGCATCCAGCAGCACCGTCCGTGATTGGGCCGCGGGGCTGGGACTGTAACATCGGCGGAAATGCGGTCAATTCAGAAAATCAAACTCGCAGTCGATGCCGCAATGACTGTCGCGCTGCTGCTTTTGATGGCCTACGGTCTTGTGGGCGAGGCAGCCCACGAGTGGATCGGTATGGGAATGTTCGCTCTGTTCGTGGCACACCATATACTCAACCGAAAGTGGCTGTTGGCAGTCGGAAAGGGCAAATACACGCCCATCCGCATGGTTCAGACGGCGTTGGTCGGAATCATCTTTCTTTCTATGTCCGGTTCAATGATTAGCGGCGTTGTGCTGTCCCGTTATGTATTTGCGTTTTTTCCAAAGCACGGTGGCTATGAGCTTGCACAGCAGGTGCATATCCTCTGCGCCTACTGGGGCTTCGTCTGTATGAGCCTGCATCTGGGATTTCACTGGAGCATGATGCTGGCGATGGCGCGCAAGCACTTGCAGCCCTCGCCTTTGCGGACGTGGAACCTGCGACTGATCGGCTGGCTTTGGGCAGTATATGGCGCGTTCGCTTTCCGACGCAGAGGCGTTAGTTTGTATCTGCTGCTCAGAAGCCACTTCGTATTCTACGATTATTCCGAGCCTGTGATCCTCTTCCTGATTGACTATCTTTCCGTAATGGTGGTGTTTGTGCTGATTGGATACTATGCTTCACAGGCAATCAAAAAATCAACAGTACACACCCGATACAGAGCTTTTATTGAATCTCAATACCCTTTCTCCTTTTCCAAGGAATAAGAGCCAACAGGAAGTGTGCTGCCTGTTGGCTCTGTTCTTTGCAGGAGGTGATAAGGACGGGCAGCTATACAATACTTGCCATTGGTTATACGGATAAAGAGTTATCGTATCTGAAAAAGTGCTTTTCCGAACTTGAGGCAGCAATAGAGATTCGGCTTGCTTCTGATGGCATTTTCGAGTTGTCTGTCAAAAGCATGCAATACAACTGCATTGTTGCAAACCCGGAATTGCTGGAGCGATTATCCTACATCAATTTATTCCGCCAACTATCGCAGGTTCCAATTCTCCTGTTATCAGTAGAACAATGTGAGTTGTCGGAAACCGCTACACTTACAGTGCATTGTACGAAACTGAGGACGGACAATACCGGAAAAGCAGATCAAGCAGAGCCAATGCAAAAGACACCGATGACTTTCATAAAAATTGCTGAGCTGGAACTGTGTGTTGAGCAAAGAATGGTTATGATTTGCGGACAGCCGGTAAATTTAACGCAAAAAGAATTTGATCTGCTCCTACTCCTTGCTTCTAATCCGAAGCGAGTTTTTACTTATGAGATGATTATGGATATTGTTTGGCATGAAGACTGCACATTTTACTCCAGAAAAGCGATTCATAATCATATCAGCAATATAAAGAGGAAACTTCGTACAGTTACTTCCGGGCAACAATATATTGTCAGCGTTCACGGTGTTGGCTACAAATTCGATGTGACACAAAATAATGAGTAATTCTTGACTATTTCAGGAGCAAATGTAGAAATCTCCCCGATATAATTCCCCCAAACGATGAAGCGAGGCCGGGCAAGACCCCACTTCACCCGGTTCTCCTTTTATGGGGGATACGGGTATGTTGTCAGGATCAAGTCGACGACCGCGTTGCCATTACCGAAGTTTATATCCGTATTACGCCATAGTCCTTGGATGGACTATGGCGTTTTTTGCGTCTTTTAGCATTTTTGACGCTGGCCCTCCTCCGAGTAAACTCAAATCATTTCTTCATGCGCACATATCTCCGTCGTGGAAGATATGTGCGTTTCTATTTTCTGTCGGCTGTCGTTCTCCGCCGGTGTTGGCTTGGCACACCAACCACCCAACACCGAAACGGAGGAACAAAATGTTTAATAGAAAAAGCATCTATGCGCTGAATAAGAAAGACCCCGATGCCATCGTTTATATGGATGCCAATGAAGTCATCATCCGCCTGACTCGCGAGGACTTTGCCAGCGAGGAAGAATTTCTGAAATGGAAATCTTGGTCGGATGGAAACTACCACACTGAGGACAATCAGGATGTGGTAGAGGGGAAACACAATACGTCCATTGATGACCTGTCCGAAGCCGCACTTTCCATTCCTGCCATTGATGTGGTTATGGATCGCAAGCACGAGAAAGCTGAACGGCGCAGAGCGGCTTCCGCGATGGTTTCTCAGATTAGGGACAAGCTGACGGAAACACAGTTCCGCAGGCTTTGGATGTACTACGTTGACGGAATGACCGTTGATGAAATTGGGCGGATTGAGGGCATCAGACACCAGAACATTTCCAAAAGCATCGGCTCCGCGATGAAGAAAATCAAAAAATTTTTCCCGTAAGCTCAAAAACAGGGTGCAAAAATACCCTAAAAAAGATGATAGGTGAAGGGACATTCTCCACGAAGCCTTTCACCGAACGTTGAAAACTGAATAGACCATGATGCAGGCACAAAACCCGCGTGATAGCGGCATAAGGTGCGCCGCCACGACGATGGCTTCAAGGAGGTGATTCCGGAAAAGCCATCCGAGCGATCTACGCAGCCTTAGACCCGATTCGGCAAATCGGGCGCGATGACAGCGCGGCGGATAATGAAACTTGCTCACGCCCTCCCACAGACTTGAGGGGGAACTCTGCGGTATGCGCCAGCCCTTTGAGGCAGCGGTATCGTGGAGTTATGACAGCCCTGCCAAGGGCGGCCTGCATCATGCCCACTATCCGGGGCGCGTGGCAAATAGGATGGATCTTCTCAAATGGACAAGCAGAGCGGCTGCGCCGGTATTCGCCATTATGTTATGTGGCTCCAATTCTGCCCGCGCAGCCGCCTCTCAAAGTCAGATACCATGCGCTGACGGGAAAGCCCGTCAGCGCATTCATGTGACCTTGAGGAAACCCACCAAACCGAGAAAGGAGATCGCCATGATGCAGCCGACGCCGAATGAATCCCGAATCCACACGGATGAGCTGGTGGACATCCGGGAAGTATCTGTTGACAAAAATCTTCCCAAGGAAGAACGCATCGCCGCCTTTATCCGCCAGATCAAAAATCCTTACCGCTTCCGCTGCGGCGATTTCGTGGTAAACGCCTGCTTTGCCGGGAACGGCGTTACGTTGGAGGAATGTCTGCAAGGCATTTTGCGCTGAGCGACATCCTCGCTTTTTTCCGCAGAGAGTGCTATGATCGGTGTGGAAAAGGATGAAAACCAAATAGCCAGATAACCACTCTTTTCATGCGGGAGCAGTCCGGGAGAAAGGAGTGCTTTTTCATGCCTAAATACAAAGCAACCGCTTATATCCGCCTGTCCTACACCGACGATCATTCCAGTGAGAGCGACAGCGTTTCCAATCAGCGCAAGCTCATTGAAAACTTTGTGGAGCACAACCCGGATATTGAGGTCGTTTCCGAAAAGATCGACGATGGATACAGCGGCATCATCTTTGACCGCCCCGCGTTCAAGGAAATGATGCAGGATGTCACCGACGGCAACATCAACTGCGTCATCGTAAAAGACCTCTCCCGCTTAGGGCGCGAGTACATCGAAACTGGCCGGTATCTGCGCCGGGTATTCCCGGCCTACGGGGTGCGCTTCATCGCCATCACCGACAGCATCGACACCGCCCACGACAGCGGCGATGATCTGACCGTATCGGTCAAGAACATTATGAACGAAGCCTATTGCCGGGACATTTCCATCAAGACCCGTTCCTCTCTGGACGTGAAGCGGCGCAACGGCGATTTCGTCGGCGCGTTCCCGGTGTACGGCTACATGAAAGCCGAGGACAATAAAAACCTACTCGTCCCCGATCCCTACGCCGCCCGCGTTGTCTGCGACATTTTCCGTATGCGGCTGGAGGGCGCAAGCGCTTCCAAGATCGCATCGGAGCTGAACCAGCTGGGCATTCTCTCTCCGCTGGCATACAAGAAGAACAACGGCCTGCCCTACGCGAAAAAGGGATACACAGACAAGGCTGACTGCAAATGGTCGGCAACCACCATCATCCGCATCTTGCAGGACGAAACCTATACCGGAACGCTGGTGCAGGGCAAACAGGGTACGCCGCATTACAAGATCAAGCAGATGGAGCAGCGCCCCGCCTCCGAGTGGGTGCGCGTCCCGGATGCCCATAAAGCGCTGATCGCCCGTCAGGATTTTGAGCTGGTGCAGCGCATTAAGGGACTGGATACCCGCACTTCTCCCAACGAGGATACGGTGTACCTGTTCTCCGGTATTCTGATCTGCGGGTGCTGCGGAAGCCGCATGACCCGCAAGACCAACCGTGCGAACGGCAAGGAGTACCACTACTATTATTGTCCCACCGGCAAGAAAAAGGGCTGCGCCCATCCGGTCATGCTGAAAGAAAGCAGCCTGATCGACTGTGTGCGGGACAGCCTGAAAGCCTATATCGGCAACATTGCTTCGCTGGAGGCGCTGCTAACCGGCATTGACCAGTCCAGCATCAATCAGGCGCTTGCCAAGGAATACAGCGACCACATTACCGACAACGAGCGCCGGTTGGAGCAGGTGCTGGAGTTCAAGGCAAGGCTTTATGAGAGCCTTGTGGGAGGTATGCTTACCAAGGAAGAATACGCTTCCTATAAGGCAAAGTACACCAAGCAGGCCGAGGACATCCGCGAAAGTGTCCGTGTTCTCAAGGAAAAGCTCACGGAGGTGCTGGAAAATCGAAGTGAGCGCAACCGCTGGATTTCGCAGTTTACGCAGTTCTCCACGCTGGAAACCTTAGACCGCAGGGCGCTCATTCACATGGTACAGAGCATCCGCGTCCGTGGCAAAAAGGAGCTGGATATTACCTTTACCCATGAGGACGAATACAAAAAGGCGTTGCAGCTTCTGGCGCTGGCAGCGCAGCAGAAAGATTACAAACAGAGAAAGGTGGGCTGAGCATGGCGAGAAAAAGCAGAAAAGAAACGGCTGCGGTAGTCGTGCAGGAGGCCGACGCCGCTTGCCGCGCCGCGATCTACGTCCGCCTTTCGGTGGAGGATACCCACACGCACAGCGTATCCATTGAAACCCAGCAGATGATTATTGCCCGCTATCTGGAGCAGTACCCGGAAATCAGCGTATACGATACCTATATCGACAACGGCGCGACCGGGACAAACTTCCACCGTCCGGGCTTTCAGCAGATGCTCTCGGATATTGAGGCCGGTCATGTCAACTGCGTGATTGTCAAAGACCTTTCCCGTTTGGGACGAAACACCATCGACACCGGCTACTACATCGAGCAGTATTTCCGCATCCGCAGTATCCGCTTCATTGCGGTCAATGAAAACTTCGACACCGCCGCCCCGGAGGATGCCCATTCCGGTATCATCATCCCGCTGCGGAACATGATAAACGAAGCCTACGCTTTGGACATTGGGCGCAAGATCAGGGCGCAGCAGCGGCAGGCCATGAAGGACGGCAAGTTCATCGGTGCGCGTACTCCCTACGGTTATCTGAAAGCGGAGGACGATTGCCACCAGCTTATCATCGACCCCGTTGCCGCCGTCGTGGTGCAGCGGATGTTCTGCTGGGCTTCCGAGGGCGCTGGCCTGAATACCATCGCCGTGCGGCTGAATGAGGCGGGCGTTCTCACCCCCAGCCACTACAAGAAGATGCAGGGCAAGATCACCCACGAAAATTTGCTCGGCAGCGGCAAGTGGCAGACCCGAACGGTCGGCGTTATTCTCCGCTCCGAGGTCTACACTGGAGATCTCGTTCAGGGGCAGACAAAAACCGTGGATCACCGGCAGGTCAAGGCCGATGCCGAGGAATGGACGGTGGTACGGGACACCCACGAGGCCATCATCAGCCGGGAACAGTTCGCGATGGTGCAGGAAAATCTCAATCAGACCGCCAGCCGCGCCAAGGCACGGGAGGTCAAAGCCTTCACGCTGAATCTTCTCAAAGGCAAGGTGTTCTGCGCCCATTGCGGCGGCAGCCTGCACCGGCAGCGGAATATCCGCAAGAAGTCCGACGATGTGTACTTCTACCATTGTCTGAGCCAGAGCCGAATCAGCAAAGATGCCTGCCCCGGTGTGACCATCCGCGAGGATATGCTGCTGGATATGCTGGCAGATATGCTTCAGGACGCGCTTGATACGGCGCTGGGGCAATACACCCTCTCCCTTGCAGAACTGCCCCGGCAGGCCGCTGACCGCGCTGAGCTGCGGGAGAAGATCACCAGCCGCAAACAGGAAATCCAGCGGCTTCGCGGTATCGTGCGGAGCTTATATGAAAACCTCGTCCAAGGCGTTCTTACCAAGGATGAATATTTCGACTACAAGGAAAAGTACGAAAGCCGCATTGCCGACCTCGCCGTGGAAATGGAACAGTTGGAGGACGGTCTGCGGACGATGGATACGCAGATTGAGCAGCACCGTGCGCTGGAGCAGGATGCCGCGCAGATCAAGACCGACCGTGCGCTGACCGGCGCACTCATCGAGCGGCTGATCGACCGCATCGAGGTATCCCACGACAAGCAGATCACGGTGCGCTATCGCTTCCAAAGCGAGTTTGAAACCTATGCGGAGGTGCTGGAACAATGCAGAAATATGTGATCGCCCTCTACATCCGCCTCTCCATCGAGGATTACAAGTACGACAGCCTGAGCATTGAAAATCAGAGCCTTGTTCTCCATGAATATGCGGCATCCATGCCCGAAGCCCTGAACGCGGAGATCATGGAGTTTATCGACAACGGGTACAGCGGTACGAATTTTGAGCGTCCGCAGGTACAGAAGCTCATTGAGCTGGTGCGGGCCAATCAGATCGACTGCATCATCGTCAAGGATTTTTCCCGCTTCGGACGAAACAGCATTGAAACCGGCTATTTCATCGAGCGTGTGTTCCCACTGTTCCATACCCGCTTCATTTCCATCAGCGACGATTTTGACAGCAGCAAATTCAAGGGCGACACCGGCGGCATGGACGTGGCGTTCAAGTATCTCATCAGCGAGTATTACAGCCGCGATATGTCCATCAAGACCAAGAGTGCCAAGTACGCCAAGATGCAGCGCGGCGAGTATCAGAGCAAAATCTGTCCCTACGGCTACCGCAAAAGCGCCGATGGCAGAATGGAGCCTGACCCGGAGGCTGCTGCCGTTGTGCAGCTCATCTTCCAGCTTGCCGCCGAGGGCATCAACGCCACCGCCATCACGCGAGAGCTGTTCCGCAGAAGCATCTCCACGCCCGGCCAGTACAAAGCGGCGCGGGGCAATCATACCCACGATATTTCCCGCTGTCACGGGATTTGGAGTGCGTCCACCATTCTCCGCATTTTGGAGGACGAACGCTACACCGGCGTGTATGTGATCGGAAAGCGGGCGGTTCTCGAAGTAGGCGGCAGCAGAAGCCGTCTGAAGGACAGAGAATCGTGGTACATCATCCCCGACCATCACCCGGCCATCATAGAGAAAGCCGTATTTGATACCGTGCAGGCCAGCCAGCTCCGCTTTTCCCAGCCAAACAAGAAAAAGCGGGACTACCCGCTGAAAGGCAAAGCCTTCTGTGGCTGCTGCGGTCATGCGCTGTCCCGCACCATGCAGAAAACCTCGTATTATTACTGCCGCCATTCCGAGGCGGACGTAGAAAGCCGCTGCCACAAGATGCGGCTGAACGCCGCAGAGCTGGAACAGGCAGTATTCCTGACGCTGAAAAAGCAGATGGAAGCCGCCGCACCACTTGCCCCGGACGGTACGCTCCGGGTGGATGCTTCCGTGCCGGAACGCGCCGAATATGAGCAGCAGATCGAGGCGCTGCAAGACGGCAAGCGCACTCTTTACGAACACTATCTCATGGGCGAGATCGACCTGAATACCTATAAGGCAGAAAAGGCCGCGTGTGATGAGCTGCTTTTGAAAACGAAAAATGCCTATGCCGCAGTATTGGCACAGGCGAAGCAAAAGCAGGACGAACAGGCGCGGCAGGACAGCCGCAAGGAAGCGTCCAAGGCGATTTTCGATGCGGACACGCTGACCACTGAGCTGGCCGAGCTGCTGATCGACCGGGTGCTGGTGTACCCTGATAAGCGCATTGAGATCGCATACAAAATCCAAAACATTTTCGATTGAGGAGGCAGACATGAAAATCGCTTTCTATTGCAGAGTGGACGGACAGGGCTTCGGCTTTGTCCTACCCGAAGAAGCTGACAAGCTCCGCGAGTTTTTCGCCGAGCATCAGGACAAGCCTGCGCTTGAAAATCCATCAGGCGTAAGCTAAAAATTTTTGTCGTGTGCTTGACATACGGGTGACGGAGATCGTGGAATCGGATGCGGGGCAGCCCTGCCCGTTTCAGCACCCGCTGGAGCATGTGCAGGACGCTGTCCGGTGACATGGGGCCTCCGGTGGGCGATGGGAATACCCATTCGCTATTTCCGACTTTGCATTTCTGCATTTTCAGAACGTCTATCGCATCCGCCGACAGGGGCAGGGTGCGGTAGGCGTTTTTTGTTTTCAGCGGGGCTTCGACCACCTTGCTGTTCTGCCGTGAGATGGCCCGTTGGATTTTCAGCACACCACGGTCGAGGTCGACATCCGTCCATTTCAGTCCCAACAGTTCGCCCCGCCGTAGGCCCGTGGCAAGGTCGAGGTAGTAGAGTTCGTACACGCCGCTGTCCCTGCCTCCTGGAAGAAGGCGCTGAGCTGGTCGGCGGTCAGCGTTTTCATCTCCTTGTGTTCGACTTTTGGCAATGCGCAGCCCTGCGTTGGATTCTTGCTCACCAACTTCTGCTCGATGGCGAGATTGTACGCCGAGCCGATCATCTGGTGGATATTTCGCACCGTCTTGGGTGCCAAACCTTTCGGCTTTTTCTTGGCTTCGATGCGGTCAACCCGACCACCGTCCAGCAGGTGCTTGTAGAACCGCTGTAAGTCCAGAGAAGTGCAATCTGCCAGCGGGATGCTGCCGATCTGCGGTTTGATGTGATTTTTCAGAAAGCCTTGCGAGGTTTTGTAGGTCGATGGGCGCAGCTTGATTTTCGCATAGTTTTCCATCCAGACCTCCAGCCAACTCCCCACCGTGTAGGTCTTGGCCCGCCCGTAGTCGATGCCCACATTTTCCTCGATGGCTTTCTTCAGCTTTTC
>OLFV01002413.1_pt1 | contig 14077 bp, 16 predicted proteins | sample 1605551 | NCBI WGS metagenome assembly OLFV01 (sample SAMEA3888922, study PRJEB22519) | human gut metagenome | biome: human gut; feature: human-associated habitat; material: faeces | place: Denmark | collected 2011
ATCCGTCGATCGCCACTTGGCGAAGGTAAGCGCTCATATTCTCTATCCCAAGCTGCGCCATATTCGCCTTTATCAAGCCGAGTTCTCTTTCATCTACGAAAAATTTGACCTGTATCGGTCGTTGACGGATTGCGGGTTTTCGCTTTTCTGACATTAACTGTACCTCAAAATCAGAATCGAGCCATTAAAAGCACGAATTTTTTTATCCAAGAACTTCTTTGCAATATGCTATTTCTTCGGGAGAGAACAGGGATTGATATTCAGGTTTGCAAACAGAATTTTCCATCGTTAAATCTAATCTCCCGCAAAGACACAGCGTAGTAAAACCGTCTGATGTATTTCCTGTTTGGAGAGCATTTGCAATTAGCCGCTTAGCCGTTTCAACACCACCATACTTGGCTATCATCTGGTTAAAACGTGTGGGATTGTATCTACATTCTTTTTTTGCATGAAGCATCTTGGCGCGGATTTCCTCTTCAAATTTAATAGCCAATGGGTCCATATGCTTACCCTCCTTGCAACGTCTTTGTCAAGCTTTTCGCTCAAATACTTTTCCGCATTTTTGACATATAAATTTCGTTTTCCCATGTTTTCCGTTAATACCTGTTGCAATACCGACAGCAGTTCCCAATGGATTGAATAAACTGCCAATTGCTCCACCGACAGCGGCTTTGCCAAAAGAAAACTTTGTTTTAGTTGAAATGGGAACTACATTTGTGCTGTTGCAGAATATATTGGGACAACGAATTGTTTTCGCCACTTTGATGCGCCTCCTTATTGTTCAAGTGGTTCAAGGGTAATAATCCCCGATACCGTCAGGCTCACATAGTATCCATCTGGAATAAAGATTTCTTGAATTTCACCATATTGTGAAAAAGAGTAAGTAGCATATTCATCGTCATTTTCTGGATTGCCAACATACACGTTACAGGCAGTTGCCACGTAATCGTATTGCTTGGGGTTAGAAGCATTCATAACTAAATACTTTCCACTGGGGATATAATATTCGTAATCGCCGTATTCCGTTTCTTTGCCCCAAGGACCCCTCATTGAAGAGTTAAGATAGTAAATGTTGGGGTTCCTGCTGCTCTCGTTTACACCGCTGCCGTAAGGATTATTTCCCGGAACAGCAGGAAATTTTCCGTCTGCTACACAATCGGCATATTCGCTTGACGCAAGCCACTTCTCTGTCTCAGTGCTGTAATTTTCAGGGGGCGTACTTGTTTCTGAGTGTCCCGCCGAATCGGTTGTAACCTCCTCGTTCTTGCTCGGAAAGGTATGATAAGAAACTATGATTGCAGCAGTTTTATCAAACGTGTCTCCCGCACGAAACGAACCGTCTCCGTCAATAGTTACTTCTTCTACTTCCCCATCTTTCGTCAGCCATCCCGTAACGAGGTCCTCTATTGTTTTTGTCTGGATATTTACGAATCCTACCGCAGATATATCGTTCACTACATCTTGATAATTTTTGCCTTTGCAATCATTTGCAGACACTGGAACTTTCAGAAGATCCGAGGAATCCTGCGAACAAGCAGCTAATAACAAACACAACATTATGGATAGCCACAATGCGATAGTACGCTTCATAGAAAAGCCCTCCAAAATCGTCAGAGTGTGTACACATATTATAGCACAATAACAAGAGCTCTTTCAAGCTGTCTGCGGAAATTTATCGTTTATAGCAGGTCATTCGCTACAAGCATTCGGCGTTTGCGCGTTTTTGATGAAGTCATGTGTACTTCGCATCGATCCTTGATCTATCAGCTTTACGATTTATAGGGAAAGTTATTGCAAACGGAAAAGTTCATTCTATTCAGCGAACGCTGTTTATTGTAGCGCGATTCACTATTCAGGAGTGCTTTCATTACCGAGATGACAACTATTTCACCCTTTTCACTATCCTTACCTTACAGAACAGAAAATAGGCGATTTTCAACCCTTAGCTGTACAAAAACAGGCAGCACCCAACCGAAGTTGAGTGCCGCCTGTTTTGTTGTCCAATCCTGCTTGGCAGATGCCGATTTTGTAGTTTTCTCAAATTACTGTCTTATCGGCACACGGCAAACGGCCAGCGGTTTTTTAATATCAGCGGCGGTCCCGATAAACCGGACATCTCTGATACTCTTCGCCGTAATCGGGGTTGCAGGTGTACTTCACCTGCGGGTCATTGGTGGCAAAGTGCTTGCCGCAGAGCTTGCAGACATACTCGTCATTGTCGTAGCTACTGAGGCAGCCCTTGCTGATGTAGTCCAGATAATAACAGCGAGCCATGATGTGTTCCTCCTTGTTAAAATTAAAAGTGTTTGGTTGGCTTCAGCCGCATGACGACGATTCGACCGTCATCCTTATATTCAATAGAATAATCCTCTCCCAGAATTTCCCTGATGGCTTCCGCCAGTGCGGCTTGTTGACGAACAAACACACAATCGGTAACGCCAAGATTCTGAATCGGATGATATTCATAGGAAAACGCTTTACTATCGGTGAGTTCAGGGACACGATGCGCTAAAAAATCATAGCTGCGCACCATCCCGTCTGTACGTCCGGAGGCACCGCTTTTGTCGACGACGATCTCCTCCGGATTGCGCTCCGTCCCGTCGCAAATGGTCTTTAGGATTTCCCTTGTCAACGGGCTATTTTTATACCGCTTTACCAGAGACGTTCGGTATCGCTCCGCTTCTTCTTCCGCCTGCTGTTTTCGCTTGCGATCCTGCATTTGCACGGCCTGCCACTGTTGTTCCTTTTCCGTCTTTTTTGCAAAATCCCACAGAGCCGAAAGTAGGAAACACAGCACTGCCACACCAACGATTCCAATCAGCGCTTCCACTCTTCATCACCATCTACTTTCCACAGTATTTTTTCTCATTATATCTATTTAAAATAGTTATGTCAAGAAAATATCCTAAATAACCGGATAAGATTCAGCAGACTATATAGTACAATTATCAAAAAGCGTGGAGGTGGGTCATGGAGAAGAAGCAGTTTGCCCGACGGATGTCACAGCTGCGGCAGGCCAAGGGCGTATCGGCTCGTGATATGAGTCTTTCGCTGGGGCAGAGCGCCGGGTACATCAACAACATCGAAAACGGCGTGAATCTGCCGTCCATGTCCACGTTCTTCTACATCTGTGAGTATCTGGGCGTGACGCCGGAGGAATTTTTTGCAGCAGAACTCGCAGACCCGGTACGTCTGTTGTCGCTGAGCAAATCCCTGCGGCGGCTCAGCAGCCGCCAGTTGGAATTGTTGGAGCAGCTGGTACAGGAAATGAAATAAATCGCTCTCCTCAAGGGGGAGGGCGATTTATTCTGTCTCGGATATCGCTGTAAACGGACAAGGCCACCCTTTTAGCAGGGTGGCCTTGCTCACTAAATCAGCTCTCTGCGCTTACTGCACCTTGGCACCGTCGATGGTGACGGTGAGGTGAGCGGCGTCCATGCTGTTCTTGTTGGCCCACAGGTGGGAGCCCGTATTCTTGCCGGCTGCGAAGCCGTTGACCGTGGTGTTGTTGACGGTCAGGGTGTAGGTGGCATTGTAGTCGTTGCCCACCTCGATGGCAGCCTTACCGGCAGCGCCGCTCTTGCGGTCGTTGAAGGTGCAGTTGTTCACCACCAGATCGGTGGGCTTCTCGGCGGTGGCCTGACCGTAGAGGAGGATGGCCTTGCCGTTGGTGTTGAAGGTGCAGCCCTCGAAGGTCACGTCCGTGCCGCCCCAAGTCCAGATGGAGTACTGGTTGGCCATCGTGTTATCGAAGGTGCAGTTGATGAAGGTGGCCTTGCCGTACAGAGTTAGCTTGCCCTTGATGGTGCAGTTGCGATAGACCAGCTCATCGCAGACGATGCCGTCGAAGCTGCCCTCGCCAGCCTGAACGGTCACATTCTCGAAGGTGAAGGTGGAGCCGCGCTGATAGTTCAGCTGGCCGCCCTCGGCGGTGATGGCCTCCGTGATGACGTCCACAGTCTGAGTGCCGTCACCCACGAAGGTGATGTTGCGGGCCTTGGCGCCCTCGTTGGCGATGCCGTTGTCCAGCGTCAGGGTCTGGTCGGCGGGCATGATGACCGTGATGTCCTTGTTTGCAGAATCGGTGATGGCGCTGTTCAGGTCTTCCTGCGTGCCGGGGATCACGCCGGTACCCTTGACCACGGTGTACCAAGTGTCGTCGCCGTGCTTCTCGGAGACCACGGAATAGCCGTCAGCCACGAAGCTGCCGCCCAGATTGTCGTCACCCTTGGAGGGATCGTAGTTCACAAAGGTACCGCCCTTGACGGTGATGGTGCCGGGGTTGTCGTTCTTCTGGTTCAGCACATAGTAGAAGCCGTTCCAGTTGTAGTTGGTATAGAAGAAGCCGCCCTCAATGACGATGTTGCCGCCGTTGCTCTCCACGACGGAGTTGCCCGCGCGGCTGGCATCGCTGCCCACGGTGAAGGTGCCGCCCTGAATGGTCACGGTGGCGCCGTCCATGGCATAGACGCAGATGTTATTGCCGCCATTGCCGCCGTCATAATAGCCGCCGGTGATGGTGACGTTGGTGTCACTTCCGCTGGCCTTTACGGCGATGTCATTGGGGTTCAGCGCCACGACACCGTTGCTGAGGGTGTGGGTACCTTCGGTGAATTCCTGCGTACCCTTATAGGCAGCGTTCTTGTCGTACTGGTTGGTGAAGCTGTCGCTCTCCACGGTGTCCTGCGTGGCGTAGACGGTGATGGAAATGCCGCTGATGGTCAGATCCATGTACTCGTTGCCGGCAGACTCCTTCATGTGGCCCTTGATGGTGAACTCGTTGCTCTCGCCGGCCTTCAGATGCTGTTCGGCGCCCATCGCCACATCTCCGATGGTCCACTCGATGGCCTCGTTCAGCTTGGCATCCCCCTTGATGCCGGTGATCTTGATCATGTACTTCAGAGCCAGATTGCCGTTGTTGACGACACGCAGCTCCGGCAGGGTATAGGTGCAGCCCGGCTCCCACAGGATGGCTTCGCCCTTGGCATCAGCAGCCTTGACGAAGTCCAGCGTCTTGCCCTCGGCGGAGACCCACTGGCCAGCGGCATCCTTCATCTCCAGAGCAACATCCAGCTTGCCGGCCTGGATCTTGTTGACGCCGGTGGATGCGGTGTCGGTGAACCATGCGAAGGTAGCGCCTACCAGCATAGCCAGGCACAGAACCATGGCCATGACGCTGCCCAGCAAGGCCCGTTTGGTGGACTTGCGGTTTGTCATAGTATCTTCCTCCTATTTTTTTGTGTGTGGGGCAATGGGGCGCTGCAAGGAGAATGCGGGCTCTCACGTCGGGGCTGCGCCCCTTCTCAGAATGACACGCCCTTTGAACACCCCTTATCGTTTCAGAGAAACGATAAAAAGCCCATGGGCTTTTCGCCGCACACTTGATAGTTGTATCATAGCACCGCTCTCTGAAAAGTGCAAGGGGCATTCATCATATTTTGTCATTTTTTACAGGCCTTTTGCCCGTTGTCTGCGGAGGATAGACAGGAAAGAGTTTCTATTTTTCGGAGGGCGGACGGAGAAAAATCGCCCCGGAGGGCTTTGTGGAGCGCTCCGGGGCGATAACATCTTGTATTATCGTTGCGAGAAATTACAATTCGTATATCTCCGTGAACTTCTTTTCCAGATACGCCACGTACTCCTCCGGACGGAAGGGTCCGCAGACGGACTCGAAGAGGGCCACGGGGTCCTTCATGCAGCCGTACTTCCAGATCTTCTCCTCCAGCCAGCGATTGATGGCGGTAAGCTTGCCGGAGCGGACGGCGGCCTCCACATCCAGATCCTTCTGCATCTCCAGCAGATACTGTGCGCCGTAGGCAGAGCCGATGGCGTAGGAGGGGAAATAGCCGATGTTACCGTTGGCCCAGTGGGAATCCTGCAGGACGCCCTCCCGGTCGGAGGGGACATCCACGCCCAAGTACTCCTTATACAGGCGATTCCATGCGGCGGGCAGGTCGTGGGCGGTGATGGTGCCGGCGAACATCTGCTTTTCCAGCTCATAGCGGACCATGATGTGCAGGCAGTAGGTGAGCTCGTCGGCCTCGGTGCGGATCAGAGAGGGCCGGGAGCGGTTCACCATACGGTAGAACTGCTCCTCCGTCACGTCCGCCAGTTGGGCGGGGAAGTGCTCCTTCAGCCACGGCAGCAGGACGGAGCAGAAGGCCCGGCTGCGGCCGATGATGTTCTCGTAGAACCGGGACTGGCTCTCATGGATGCCCATGGAGACGCCGTTTCCAAGGCAGGTGCGGGCCAACTCCCGGCCGGTGTGGAGCTCATAGAGGGCGTGGCCGCCCTCATGGACCACGGAGTACAGGGAAGAGGCCACCTGATCGGCGAAGTAGTGGGTGGTGATGCGGACGTCGTCACGGGAGAAGTTGATGGTGAAGGGGTGCTCCGTCTCGCCGATGATGCAGTGGTCCCGGTCGATGTCCATGACATCCATGATGAAGTCGGAGAACCGGCGCTGGATGGCCACGGGATAATCCCGGTGCAGGGGGGCGTCGTCCACTCGGTCGGCATGGGCGGTGACCTGCCGGATCAGAGGCACCAGCTTCTCCCGCAGGGAGGCGAAGAAGGCGTCGCACTGGGCCACCGTCAGGCCACGCTCAAAGGTGGAGAGCATGGTCTCGTAGGGGTCCTTCTCCGGCTCCCAGTAGCCGGCCATGCGGCGGCTGGCGTCGAACATCTGCTGGAGGTAGGGCTCGAAGAGGGCGAAGTCATTCTTCTCCTTGGCCTCATGCCATACGGCGTCGGACTTGGCGGCCAGCTCCTGATAGGCCACATATTCCGCCACCGGGACACGGTGGGTGCGGTCGTAGTCACGCCACAGCTCCTCCGCCTTCCGGCGGGTGACGGGGTCCAGCTCCTCACGGTTTTCCATAAGGGTGCGGAGCATCTCCACCGTCTCCGGGGCGGTGGTGAGCTCATAGCCCATGCGGGAGAGCTCTCCCAGGGTGCTGCCCCGCAGCTCCGCCGTCCCCTTGGGGGCAATGGTGGCGCCGTCGTAGTACATGAGCCCGGCGGCGTGGTGCAGGGCGAAGGTGGTCTTTTCATAGCTTTGCAGCTTCTCCAGTGCTTCTTGGATGGTCATTGCGGTTCCTCCTTTTTCGTTGTGGATTCATCGGCGGGCATACGGGCCTCCGCCCAGTCGGACAGCTGCTCCAGAATGGGCAGCAGGCGGCGGCAGTCCTCGGTGGGGGCATACTCCACCCGCACCGGCACCTCCAGATACTCCCGGCGCAGGATCAGTCCGTCCCGCTCCAGCTCACGCAGAGCCGAGGCCAGCACGGTGTTGCTGATACCAACCAGCTTGCCCCGCAGGGCATTGTACCGGATGGTCCCGGCGTTGGTGACGGAGCACAGGATCTGCACCTTCCACTTGCCGCCGATGAGGGACATGGCGTAGTGCAGGGGGCATTTCTCCATACAGGGGCAGTCATAATGGGACACGGTCAGTTCCTCCTTACCTGCTCAGCTTTATCTGCGCTCTTGCGCTTCGGGGAGAATGTGTTATCATTATAGCAGGTAGCAAAATCGGAGTAAATAACTAAAAAGGAGAAAATCACCGCTATGAACATCTATTTGCAGGGACTGACCATGGGGCTGGCGTATGTGGCTCCCATTGGCTTGCAGAATCTGTTTGTCATCAACAGCGCCCTGACCCAGAGGCGCAGCCGGGTCTATCTGACGGCGCTGATCGTCATTCTGTGCGACGTGCCGCTGGGCATCGCCTGTTTCCTGGGAGCAGGCGCTCTGATGCAGGCTGTGCCGTGGTTGCAGAAGGTCATTCTGGGGCTGGGCAGTCTCATCGTCATCTGGATCGGTATCGGGCTGCTGCGGTCCAGGGCATCGCTGGAGGGCGGCAAGGATGTGAACGTGCCGGTGTGGAAGCTCTTCACCACCGCCTTCGTGGTGACGTGGTTCAATCCGCAGGCCATCATCGACGGCACCATGATGCTGGGGGCCTTCCGGGCCAGCCTGCCCGCCGGGGGCGATCTGCCCTTTATCTGCGGTTTCGGCAGTGCGTCGGTGATCTGGTTTCTGACGCTCTCCACCATTGTGTCGCTGCTGGGCAGCAAATTCAACGAGAAGGTGCTGAACATCATCAATAAGGTGTGCGGCGGTGTGATCATTTTCTATGGCTGCAAGCTCATCTGGAACTTCGTGCAGCTGATGGGCTGGGTGAAGTAAAATCGAAACAGCAAAAGAGGCTGGGTGAATACCCAGCCTCTTTTGCTTTGAGGAGTATGGAAAAGATAGGAAGATATCAGAACAGAAGGCCCCAGGCCAGGAAGCCCAGGCAGGCTACCAGACCCACGAACAGCAGGACCACCACCAGATAGCCCATGATGTCACGGGCAGACAGCTTGGCGATACCCAGAGCGGGCAGCGCCCAGAAGGGCTGGATCATGTTGGTCCACTGGTCGCCCCAAGCGATGGCCATAGCGGTACGGCCGGCGCCGATGTCCAGCTCTGCACCGGCGGGCATCATGATGGGACCCTGCACGGCCCACTGGCCGCCGCCGGAGGGAACGAAGAAGTTCACGATACCGGCTGCCAGGAAGGACAGCATGGGGAAGGTGACGTTGTTGGAGATGTTCACGAAGAACTGGGAGATGACGCCTGCCAGAGACACACCGGCCTCATTCTGCACCACCATCATACCCATGATACCAGCATAGAAGGGGAACTGCAGCAGCACACCGGAGGCGCTGCCGGCGGCTTCCGCCACAGCGTCCACATAGCGGCGCAGGTCGCCGTGGAGCAGGATACCGAGGAACATGAAGATCATGTTCACGATGTTCAGGCCCAGCGTAAAGCCGTTGGTGATGAAGTAGTAGATGATATACACCAGAAAGGCCAGGCACAGGATGCCCCACAGGATCTTGGAATGCTCCAGCTTCTCAGCGGGGGTGTTGATCTCGTAGGTCTTATCCTCGTCCTCCACCAGCAGGGTGGGATCGATGGTGACGGCACGCTCCCGGTCAGGGTGCATGGCGTAGTTGATGAAGGGCATGGCCAGCAGCACCACGGCGCACATGATGATGTTCATGGGGTGGAAGATGGTCTCGGTGATGGCGGCCTGATAGGTGACCTCACCGAACTTGGCGCCGGTGACCAGCGTCAGGGGAATGGATCCGGAGAGACCGGCGTGCCAGATGACGAAGCCGGAATAGGCGGAGGCGATCAGCAAGGGATAGTCCACGGTGGGGACCCGCTTGGCCACCTCCTTGGCCAGCAGCGCACCGGCCACCAGGCCGAAGCCCCAGTTGAGCCAGCAGCACACGGTGGAGACCATGGTGGTGATGACGATGGCCTGCATATTATTGTGGCACAGACCAGCGGCCTTCCGCAGCACCTTCTTACAGGGCTTGGCGGAAGCCATGGCGGAACCCAGCACCAGCACCAGAGCCATCTGCATGGAAAAGGCCAGCAGACCCCAGAAGCCGTCGGAATTGCCCCATGCAGCCAGCACCTTGATGGGACCCATGCCGGTGGCGAACATGGCTGCCACATAGACCACGAAGGTCAGGATGACGGCAAACAGGAATGCATCCGGCAGCCAGCGGTTCACAACACGCACGCAAGCGTTGGTGAATCTCTTGAACATACTTTTTCTCCTTACATCTTGAATGCCGCCCGTGGCGGAACAACACACACATTGGATGTTGATATTATTCTATCTCTGTAATAAAAAAATTGCAACCGTAAAGTTGACTAAAGTTTAACAATCAAAAAACTTATCTCGTCGTATATATTAACTATTATTTAACAAAGTTCGTCCGTTTATACTGCTTGTAGTCCTGTATTATAGAATGATTCTGCAAACTTTTTCGTTGAAACTGCGCAGAGCAGCGGAGTGTCTGTCAAGTCACGTGGGCAAATGGTACAATTTGGCAGTTTTTTCGGGTGTGATACAAAATCCTCACGGAGCGGAGGTACTTCGGCAGGCGGGGTGCGAAAATTTTCTCACGATGGTTTTTCCAGCCCTTCGGGGATAAAAAGGACACCGGGGGAGCTGAACTGCACCCCATTTGTTGGACAGTATGGGATTGATAAGCAAAAACTAATTGATGTATTGGATGCGAGAGCAACAAGAAGCAAATCGTTTAATGCAGATATAATTGCGCTGCATAACGGGTCTGTCCTCTTTGTGCGGCGATATAAAAAACGAGCCGCCCCCCCGCCAATGGGCAGAGGTTCGGCTCGAAAAACGGAAACATGAGTTTCCTCACTGTCAGTATATGCAATTCCCGAAAAAAAGTCAAGAGGGATTTTGTGATGAACGTTGAAATCACCGACAACAGCAAAGAGGTTTCTGGCGCCATCCATCAAGTAGGACAAGCCATGGCGGACACTGGAAGCCTTCTGCAAACCTGGGAGTCTCTGCAACAAGGTCATTGGCGTGGAACAGTGGCCGTTGTCTATCCCGGAAGGTTCCTGCGGGCCTTGCAGCCCTTCTGCGTACGGGGGAATTTCAGCAGCAAGGCCGCCGGGATGCGGCCCGCTTTGCGGCTTCGCCGCAAGTCGCTCTCGCATCTCCTTCCGGGGGCTGGTCCTTCTATTGGGAACTATCCGAAACGGATACTTTCTCTTGCACGGGCACTCAGGAACTGGTACAATAGGGGCAGCATATCAGTAAGGAGGTGTATGCCATGGGTGACGAGAAGCATCCCCTCAGGGACGCACTGAACCGGGGTATTTCCATCGCCAGCAATCCGGACATTCCGGCAGGCGAAGCAGCCAAACAGGTATTTAGCGCAGCCAGAGCCGAATTCAACGCAGCCAGCGCATACACGCAGCGGCGCAAGCAGCGCAAGGCAAGCGTAGCCAAGCGGTTACAGGAGACACGGCTAAAATGCGGATTGAAGCAGCAGGATGTAGCAGAGCGAACGGGAATCAATGTCGTTACTCTGTCCGGCTATGAAATCGGCAAGAATGAGCCGAACATGGAAGCACTTGTGTCTCTGGCCGATGTATATGGTGTGACGCTGGATTATCTCATGTGCAGGACGGATTCTTAAGCATCCGGATATGCAAAAACAGGCGGCCCCCATCAGCATAAGGGGCCGCCTGTTTTTTGCGGTGAGCGATCTACAATTTTTGTAACTTTTCAGGTGATTTGGGAGATTCTTCCAAACACCAAGTTCGTCAAAATAACGAAAGTCCCGGAATCGTAGTGATTCCGGGACTTTGACGTGTGGTGCACGGTACAGGACTCGAACCTGTGACCCCATGCACGTCAAGCATGTGCTCTACCAGCTGAGCTAACCGTGCGAACAAAGGTATTTTACCGGAAAGTCCCCCGTTTGTCAACACTTTTCTTGCCAATCTGAAAAGTTTTTGTTATACTGCTGTCAAAGAACATCGTAGGCGCACAAGGAGGAACACTTCATGGAGAAAATCGCACTGGTCACGGGCTCCTCCCGTGGCATCGGCCGGGCCGTGGCCACGGAACTGGCCCGGCAGGGCTGGGCCGTATGTATCAACTATCGGGAGAGGGAGGACTGCGCCCGGTCACTGGTGGAACAGCTCACCGGGGAGGGCTGCCGGGTGATGGCGGTGCAGGCGGATGTGGCCTGCCGGGAACAGGTGAATACCATGGTCCGGCAGGTGGAGGATGCCTTCGGCCCGGTAGCGCTGCTGGTGAACAACGCCGGTGTGGCGGGACAGGCCCTATTTCAGGACATCACCGATGAGCTGTGGCACCGCTACTTCTCCGTCAACGTAGACGGCGCCTACCACGCCATTCAGGCGGTGCTGCCTGCCATGCTGCACCACCACGAGGGGTGCATCATCAACACCTCCTCCATCTGGGGACTGCGGGGCGCCAGCTGCGAGGTCACCTACTCCTGCACCAAGGCGGCCCTCATCGGCCTGACCCGGTCTCTGGCGGCAGAGCTGGCCCCCACCCACATCCGGGTGAACTGCGTGGCGCCGGGCGTCATCCGCACGGATATGCTGGACGCCCTGCCCGCCGAGGTACTGCCCCAGCTGGCGCAGGAGACTCCCATGGGCCGCTTGGGAACGCCGGAGGATATCGCCCACGCCGTGGCGTTTCTGGCCTCGGACAAGGCGGACTTCATCACCGGGCAGGTGCTGACCTGCGACGGCGGCTTTATTTTGTGAGAGCGGGAAAAAAGGACCCGTCGGAAAGCCATTGGTTTTCCGGCGGGTCTTTTTTATTCCGGTATGGGCAGGCCGTGGAGCATCACCCGGCCGAAGCAGGTGAGGCTGCGGCCGCTGCTGGGGGGCAGGATCACGTCCGCATCCGCCCGGCGGCGGTTGAGGCTGAACAGATACACCACCCCCAGCGGGTCCCGGTAGTACTGCTTACAGAGCATATCGCCGTCCACGCAGAAGATACCCACATCTCCCGCCCGCAGGGGGTCGTGGTTCACGTACACCACCGAGCCGTCGTGGATATAGGGCTCCATGGAGTCGCCCTGGATCCGCACCGCCAACTCCGCCCCTGTGGGGACCTCACCGGTGACGGGCAAGGGCTCATAATCCTCCCCGAATACCGGGGCGGCATAGCCCGCTGCAGCCGGGGAGCAATACAGCGGGATGACACGGGGCGCAGGCTCCGGGGCGGCGGCCTGCAGCTCCTGCTGCATGGTCCCCAGCGCATCCGCCACGGTGTGGAGGGTCTGGCGCCCGGAGAGGCCCAACCGTCGGTACTTCTCCAGCAGGCTCCGCTCCTCGTCGCTGACCCCCTCTCCCCCGCCCCGGTAGGCATCCCGATACAGATAGTTGGGCTCCACATGAAGGGCATCGAACAGCCGCAGCAGCACCTCCTCCTTGGGAGCGCTGACGCCGGTCTCATAATTGCCCACCGCCGACCGGGATACCCCCAGCCGGTCCGCCAGCTCCGAGCGGGACAGGCCCAGCTCTTCCCGGCGCTTCTTCAGCTGATCGCCAAAGCTCATGGTCACGCCCTCCTTCGACTTCTTTCGACGGTTTCACTGTGATGCTACCATATTTCTTGTTTTCTGTCAAGGCATTTTAACAAGAAACTTGTTAATTCCCTCTTGACATAACAAGATTCTTGTGATAGTCTTAGTTTACTCACAAGAATACTGGCATCACAAGGGTATCATATCCAAAGCTACTGGTATTTAGAACCGCTGGGCCGGAGGATCGTTCCTACGCCCCGTCGGAAGACGGCATCAGCTTCCGGGCAAAAGGAAAGCCGACGGGTCTTTTGCAAGACTCGTCGGCTTGGTGGGGGATGGTGGATTCGAACCACCGAAGGCGTTGCCAGCAGATTTACAGTCTGTCCCCTTTGGCCACTCGGGAAATCCCCCATATCAAATTGGAGCTGGTGGACGGATTCGAACCCCCGACCTGCTGATTACAAATCAGCTGCTCTACCAGCTGAGCTACACCAGCATTTGACCAGCGAATCTATACTACCAGATGAAGGCCCGTTTGTCAACAGTATTTTTGCGTTCCCGGCGAATTTTTTCGCCGTACATAGGAGGAACATGGGGAGATCGGAAGGAGGAAGTTCTATGACCTTGCAGGAAATGTCCCACGACTATGCCGCCAGCGCCGACGCTATCGGCGAGCGCATCCGGCAGCTGCATCAGCGGGCGCTGACGGCCCCGGACCCGGAGGAGGTGCTGTGTCTGCGGCGGCGCATCCGGGAGCTGATGCCCCTGCGGCGGCAGGCCCGTGAGCTGGCGTATCACACCGCCCACTACTATGACAGGGGGTGCCACCGCTATGCGGCATACCGTATCTGACGGCTCCGGCCGCTATGACCCGCTGGATATCGCCAGCCTGCAGCTGTGGCAGCAGGGACAGCAGGAGGACAACCGCCAGCAGATCCGGCGTCTGCTGGTGAATCTGCCCTTGGCGGTGGAGGAGGAGCTGACGCCCCGGCAGCGGCAGCTGCTGCGGATGCACTTCACCCAGGGCAAACGGGTCACGGACATCGCACAGGAGCTGGGGATCAGCAAGTCCACGGTATCCCGGACGCTGGCCCGGTGTACCCAGCGGCTGTACCGCACGCTGCGGTATAGTCTGTAACAGGAAGCCCTTCGGGGCGGCACAAAGGAACAGGGCCTGCCGC
>OLFV01002415.1_pt1 | contig 14076 bp, 27 predicted proteins | sample 1605551 | NCBI WGS metagenome assembly OLFV01 (sample SAMEA3888922, study PRJEB22519) | human gut metagenome | biome: human gut; feature: human-associated habitat; material: faeces | place: Denmark | collected 2011
GAAGTGGCGCAAGGAAAGAACAGCCATAAAAAATATCCTCCTGCGTCCACTCTCGCACAAGAGAATAGGGGGAGGACACCGTGAACAAGGTTCTACAACAGCCGATATTGCTGCTGTGGTTCCGGGTTCCCGCAAAGCTGTTTTTTGAGCCTACGGACGTACCTGGTGGTCACGCCAAGGGCTTCGGCGATGGCGTCCGGCTTCTCCCCTGCTTCCAGACGGGACAGGATACGTCCTTTGAACGGTTCACCACGGCGCAAATTGGGCACGACGATCTGCATCCCCCCAAATTCGGTGCAGAGGGCCGCCATACGCTGCCGACCAAGCAACTCCAGAAGAAAACCTGTGGGCTTCCGGGGGATAAAGTATGAACGTCCACCGCACTGTGCGCAAAGGATGACCGCCCCCACGTCACCGATGGCCTCTGACAGTTCGAACTGGCTCACCCACACGTCACTCATGAGCACCAACCTTATGTTCCCCAAGCCATAGCCGCAGTGCGGTAACAGCTACATCGAGGGCTTCGTCGCGGATACGCTCCGGGGTTTCGTGCTCAACGGCGTATATAAGCTCACGGTACTCCTCCCCGATAACGCCGAGCGCGTGGTATTTGCCCTCCGCAAAAACAGGGTGCTTCACACGTGCTTCCGACAGCCGCTGCATGAGCGCCGCAAGAGCTTTTTCACCAAGTATCGTGATGTTGATGTTATGCACTGATAGCCTCCCTGTGCGCGTCAAGCTCGTCGGTATAAGCGCATACGCCGTACCCGAGATGAGTTGCCCTATCGCAATCGTGGACGGGGTAGGCGTAGCGGATCATGAGCAGGCGGCTAATTCCGGTGTACTCCGTAATGCGCTTCCAGCCGAGCAGCAATTTCCGTTCATTCATTACGCTTCCTCCTGTGCGTACACAGCCACCTCCCAGTGCGGGACAGCGGCGTAGCATTTCGAGCAACGCAGGGACACCACCTGCCTGTCGTCGCCCCAGAACCCCGCGCGCGTCATGGCGTCTTTGAGCTGCTTTGCCATGTTGTCGAGGTCCGGCTTCTTCGTATGGGCGATTTCGCCGCGTAACATGGCCTCTCGTTGTTTTTTCGGGGTCGACGCAGGTATCGGCATCCCCGCGATAAATTCGAGCACGAGAGGTCCTTCTAGAGGCTTTTTCGGGGCGCGCGCAGAAAGGAGATCGTCAAGCACGGCTTCCGCGCTCTTCTGCCCGGCGGACTTGTAGGCCACGCTGTGCCCACAACGGACGGTGTGCCGGACTCGGGCCTGTGCCGTGGGCGTGCAGTTCAGGACAAAGCGGTAGGCTGTCACTGCTCCATCCCCAACGCCCGGAGATGGGCAAGCTGTTCGTTCAAGGGCATATCCGGCATACCGTGCCTTCTGACGTCCATCTTCTCCCGCAGGTTTGAGAGAATCTTCGCGCACCATTCTGCGCCTTCTTCGCAACGCTCATCGAACGTCAAAGCATTTTCCGGCAAGGCTTCGCGGTTCACGGCTGGCGTCAGTTTCCTGGCCTCTTCCACCTGCCGCATCACGTCGGCAGGAACGGGGAAGAACCGCAGGACGGCCTGCGTCCGACGCATCCCCTCGCGGAACTCCGCATCGCTCACGTCAGCCAACACGTCGCCCCAAGTCCTGACCAGCAACTCGAATTCCGCCTGCGCGGGCCTCGGCTGCCGATAGAGCACAAACGCCTTGCTGAGTTCCAGAGCCAAAAGCTGCAAACTCGCCATTTCTGTATACCTCGTCGAGTTTCAAAACCTGTTCCGCAAAATCGCCGCGTTCCGCCGCTTCCACCTGCCTCGCCGTCATAGGGGCGGCTCGCTGCTGGATAGGGCTCGACCTGCTGGCGTTGTTCTGCGCCCGGTCAAGCCATGAGTTCAGGAACCGCCGTACCCCAGTTTTTGTTTTCCGCTTCCGGGGATTGCTCAGGCACCACGCCCTGACCTGTGCAAGCTCACCAGCCACGTCTACTCCCGGATAAGCGGCAGCGTACTCGCTGGCCAAAGATGCGGGGACCGGAAACTCGGAACCGTCAGCAAGCGGGATCATGGCTACAGACTGTTCCTGCTCACCTTCCGGTTCCGGCGCCGAGGATGCGCCAGCATCGCTCTGCGCAAGATCTGTCTTTCTCTCTTCTTTCTTACTTTCTTTCTTTATATCTTTCTTGTTTGTGGCCCTCTGCTGGCCCTCTGCTGGCCCTCTGCTGGCCTCTTGTTGGACCTCCTGCTGGCCTTTCTGTTGGCCTTCCGCTGGCCTTTCATCTTGGTATCTATGCCAATTTAAAAAAGAAACTACTGTACATCTGTTGGTCGATCTGCTGGACACAATTTCGAGTTTTTTGAGCAGTTCAAAAGCTGTTCTTACCTGCTTTTCACTCAACCCCAGATCAGAGGCTGCCTTAGCTCGTCCAAAGATGACTTCCCCAGGCTCAAGATCAAAGACCATGCCCGCAACGATTTGACGATGGTGACGGTATGTAGTCTTGAGCAACAGGTAGCCAAAGAGCTGCCACGCGGGGCCGTTTTGGAGCAGACCGCTATCTAGGCATTTCCGCCAGAGCTTGACATATCCTTGTTCCATAGGTATATTGTCTCCATTGTTTGGTGTTTTTGTTTGGCCTCCTGTTCCAGCAGGGGGCCTTTTCTTTTGGCAATATCAACGCGCTCGAAAAAGGCTCACGGCTACCACCATATCCCGCTCTCCGTCCGGCTCGCGCGCTGGAATCTGCGGACCTGCTGGCGGCGTTTCCGGGCCATGCGCTTTTTACTGGTTTCGACGGCGCGGTAGGCCGTCACAACGACGCAAACGTCGCCCTGCCTTTCCGCTACGACTTTGAGCCGTCCATGAACCACGACATAACGGTCGCCGTAGCGTTCCAAGCGTCCCGAAAAAAGGGCATCTGCGATAAGCTGAAGGGAGATGCCCTGCTCAAAACAACGGTCGAGCGCGTGGGCGGAAAAGGTGAGGTTCATTCGTCCCCCTTGACCGTCCGGCAGAAGGTTTCCCGGACTTCCTTGAACGCCCTGTCTTTGAGTTCGTCGAGCTGCGCGAGCGTGATCTTGCCTTGGCGGTAGAGCTTGCAGCCTTCATGGAAGGCCACCAACGGCGGGTAGTCCTGCAACGCCTCGGCTTCGAGCGTCGGAGCGTCCGGCTCCTCATCGGCGGCGGACGCCAACGAGTACCCGAACCAGTTGGCAAGCTCTCGGAGCGGCCCATGCTCGCCGGTCGCTTCCATTACCCTGACCAGTTCCCACACCCGGAGCGTCGATTGCCCATTGTTCGGGTTCAGGTCGGCGTAGACGGATGACTCTGATAACCCATGCTGCTCACGCATCCCTGCAAACATTGCCCGGATGCCGCCGGGATAGGTCCTGCAAAGCTGGTATGTCTTGGCTGCAACGGCCTGTAACAACTTATTCATTTTGCAATTCCTTCTTGTGGTCCGCTGTGTTGTAGTAGCGGTATGGAACTTGTTCACCTGCTCATCACCCTGCGCGGCCCCGTCTGGCGCGTCCGCATCCTGTCCGGCGGCACCATCCGCTGGAAGTGCTACCGCGCCGAGGAGTACTCGACGCCGGAAGCCGTAGCCAGACGGTGCGTGAAGGGGTTAGCGCGCAGGGGAAAAGATGAAGGCCACGACGACAACGACGCCGATGGCGATCAAAAAATCAGTCAGCATGGCTTACCTCTTCGGGTTCGCTGGGAGTATTGGGAGCGGCTATCCGAGACATAGCATCCCGCAGCGCATCAGCTTTTGCAGAAACCATATCTTTCCTTTCACGAGATAACACGCGAGTTACGGTTACCGGGGTAACACCTGCTTCAAGAGCCAAACGACGAGCAGAAATTTTGTGCTCCATCAAAAAAAATCGGAGTTCTGAAACGATTCGTGCTTCCATGCGACAGATCATACCTTATGGTATCGGTAAAGTAAATACCGATACCATATGTGGCATAGACTTTTTGCAACCAATTGGTATCATTATTTCATGAAAACCTTTCTTGACTCAGTTATAGCCACGCTTAGAAAAGCTGCTGACGATGCGGGGAGTATCCGCAAGCTTGCAGAAAGATGCGGTGTAAACGCTGTTACACTTTCGCGGTGGCTTTCAGGAGATCGTAACCCTACAGTCGTCGAAGTATCAAAAATATTTGATACTTTAGGTGTCTCATTCTATTGTGATGCTCAGCAGGAACAATCGAAAAATGTTTGTTTCGTAGACGCACGTATAGCTCCGGCCGGAGAAGATCTTCCCCCTCCCCCCGATGAAGATTATCTTGCTGTCCCTCTGGTTGAAGAGGTCGGGGCTGGCCCTGGCATCATTCCGCAAAATGAACTCATCTCGTGGTTCCTCGTCTGGCGCCACCAGAGGGCCATCCAGCATAAGCGCGATCTTATCGCCGTCATGCTGGGTAAACACTCGACTTCAATGGTCCCGACGCTCAAGCCGCAGGATATTGTGCTGGTGGATAGACAGGATAAGGACGTGATGAACTTCAAAGGAAGAATCATGCTTGTCCTCGATCCGTTCGATGGTAGCGGAAAAATAAAACGTGTGGCGGCAGAAAACCAACCCAAAAAGCGCGACTACCGTATCACATACTATTCAGATAATGCCGCCGAGAATCCCCCCGAGGTCTACAGCCTGATAGAAGACTTCGAGGGCGACTGGACCAAGGCCATCGTCGGACGCGTCCTATGGGCGTGGAGTGACGTAAGCTGTAAATAGCCCTCTCTATACCTTCTTCTAGCCTCTCACCGCGAGGGGCTTTTTTTGTGCCTTATGGGGCGTGACCGCCGATGCCGTTTGGTGTCGGCGGTATTGTTATATTTATCGTGATACCATTTGTAAACTTTTTGCTTTACTTTGTGTTTCCATTTGGTATTATGACTTCACAACGAACGGGGAAGGCGAACACGCCAGGCACCTAGCCGGAAAGTAGCCAGAATGCCCCGTGAGAAGGAAGCCGGTTTGGGCGGCATGAAGGCCGTAGCGGATACGGTGGGCGGAGCAAGAGGCCGCCCGGAAAGCTCGAAAGAGGCCCGTGAGACTGGTGAGGCGAAGAAGTAGTAGACGGGAAGGATGGCAGAGAGGCCGATTGCGGCGGTGAAAACCGTAGAGGGATAAGCTCCTCCAAGGGTTCAAATCCCTTTCCTTCCCTCCAGATGGTTCTTTGACAATCAGCGCGACGAAGCCCCCAAACCCGGCGTTGTACCCGTCGAGCCCCCGCGTAACAGGCGGCAAGGCCATGACCACGGCAAGGCGTTGGAGCATTGGTAAAAGAGCAGGGCGGAGCCCCCGGCGGATAAAGCAAACCGGGGAAGAGAAAGGAAGAGGAATTGTAAATTTTCGCATTGAACCAGCCGGAACGATAACGGTTCTGGCTGGAAACAATACGAAAAGGGAGGAAAAAGGATATGCCGCAAGCCGACTATTACGAACGGCAGGAAGCCCGCCGGGAACGTTACGAACTGCGGGCGGAAAGAGCCCGGCAGGAGAGCGATGCAGCCGCCCGCCAAGCGGAAAAAATGGCTTCAATCATACCGATGGGGCAGCCCATTCTTGTGGGGCATCACTCGGAAGGCCGGGACCGCCGATACCGTGCCCGCATCGGTCAGACGATGGACAAGGCGATCAGCCTCGACAAGAAGGCCGCATATTATGAAGAGAAAGCCGAATGCGTAGGGCAGAACGGCATTTCTTCGGATGCACCGGACGCCTTGGAACGGCTTGAAAAGAAGCTGGCGGAAAGGGAAAGAGCCCACGCATGGATGAAGGAAGTCAACAAGGCTTTCAAGAAAGGTGATGCGGCCTTGCTTGCCCTTGGCATGACGCAGGCTCAAATCGACAAAATGCGGGCAACTATGTCAAGCTGTCACCATCAACCGTACCCACAATTTTCGCTAGCGAACAACAGCGCGGAGATACGGCGCATCAAGGTACGGATTGAAAAGCTCAAGGCTACGGCTCAGGACATGACCACCAAGACGCCTTTCGACGGCGGAACCATTGTGGACAACGTTGAAGAGAATCGGCTGCAAATCTTGTTCGACGATAAGCCCGACGCCGACACGCGGACGAAGCTCAAGAGCCACGGCTTTCGCTGGAGCCCGCGCAATGGAGCATGGCAACGGATGCGGAGCAATGCCGCAACGTATTATGCCAAGCAGATTTGTGGAATTGTCGATTGAGGAGAACAAATCATGATTCGCGTCTGCATTTATCATTACGAGATGGGGGCATTTCGCCGGGCATGGATTCAAACTGTAACCCCGGTAGAACTCATACATATTCAAAAATCAGAGTTCAGGCGAGTTTTAATCCTGGATGAAGATGATTGGTATGGGGCTTCTGCCCCATCAATTTTGTGATGCCCTTAAACCCACAGCCTAGCCCCATCGAAAAGCCCGGAACCAACCGGGCTTTTTCATTGGTTCTGGGACCCCGGAACGAATTTCAAAACAGAGGAGAATAGCCATGATGCAGTTCATCGTAATTTCGCATTCGGAAAGCGGCCCATTGGTTGAGGAGTTCGAGACGAAGGCGAAGGCGGTAGACTTCGCGGAGGCTGTAGCCAGTGATGGTATGCCATCGACCATACTCATGAGAATTTCCGAGATTCCCGCAGTTTTGCCAGGACGCGAAGACTTCGGCGTTCTCCCCGGCATCGACTTCCCCGCAACACTCCACCACGCTTGGTAAAGCGCCTAGCCCCGCACTTGCCCCGGATTCCGGGGCAGGAAACGGGATTGGGACAAATCGTATTTCAATTATGGAGGACAACATGGAAGTTACAGCAATTAGAGATACGGGTTACGGATACCAAGTATTCATTAAAGCGGCACGGATCAACGGAATCAAGCTGTCTCAACGTACCGGATATAACGTCTATGTCGCTTGCGATATGGGACGCAAAGGCTTTCTCAAGGTAAGTCGATTCGAAATCACTGACGAGACAGAAAAGACTCAGCTCGTTTCTCGGTCGTGTGCCACTGCATCCGTAGAAGCTGCATGTAAGAAGGCAATTTATGCATACTGCAACGAACATCGCCAACGGGCTACTCCTGTCGCCTAGCCCCGTAGAAGCCCCGAGAAATCGGGGCTTTTTCATCGGGATTGGGACGCCGATCCAGACTTCAACGCAGGAGAGAAAGATATGAATATGACTATGACCATATCTCACGCAGACGACTTTACCCGTAGTCATCCCGTGCTCGTTGGGGAACGCAAGGGAACGACGCTCCGGGAACGTCTTGAACGTATTCGTGCCAAGGCAAGAAAGGCCAGCGTGCGTGAGGCAGCGGAACAATGGTTGAGAAAGACGGAGGCGGCGGCATGATCAAGGAAGTGTACGTAACCCCGCCAGGCAAAAAGCGGTTCCCAATGCCACCTCAGCGCGAGCGTTTGGCACCCCCTCCGTGGGCGTTGGGCGTGGTCCTCGTGGTTGTGGCTATCTTCATAGGCTCATGCGAATGGGTGAGGGGGATGTGATGAACAGGCAAGAATGGCTAGAGGCTAGACGCTCAGGAATAGGTGGAAGTGATATGCCGTCTATTCTTGGAATATGCCCCTTTGGGGGGACACCGTATGGTGTATGGCAAGCCAAGGTATGCGGATGCGGTCCAGATAAGGATACCCCGGATATTCAGCGCGGCAGGTTTCTGGAACCTATTATTCGTTCCATGTATGCGGAACACACAGGCTACGAAGTGCAAACGCCGGGGATGCAACGGCACCCGATAGAGACATGGGCTATCGCATCTCTGGATGGACTCGTCATTCCTCCTAAGGAGGAAAATGGACTCGCTGTACCGCCGGGCATTCTCGAAATCAAAGCCCCAAGATACAGCAAGTTCGTATCTCTTGAGGAAGACGGAATAACGCAAAATTATCAAGTACAGATGCAGCATTACATGGCTGTTACTGGCCTTCAATGGGCCGACTTTTGCGCTTGGAATGCTGACGCATTTAGACTGCTCATCATACGAATACAACGTGATGACGATTTGATCAGTTTGATGTGGGATATAGCGCGGGATTTCTGGCAAAGATATGTCCTGACGGGTATCGCACCAGAGCAAGCTACAGAATCAAAGATAAGCCTTCCGCCTCTTGAGCCTACGCTAGTACGCATTGACACACCTGAATGGAACGAGGCGGCTCGTGAATGGCGAGAGGCGAGAGGTATTTTAAAAGATGCTGAAGCATACGAGGTCCAGTGCAAAGAAAAACTGATTGCGCTGGCCCTTTCTACTGGCAAGAGCAAGGTAAAAGGGGCTGACGTGTCCCTATCAGTCGATAAAAACGGAATCCCGAGAGTACGGGATACTGCAAAGGAGCAAGCTGCATGAGCCAAGATATGATGTTAAGCGCGGAAATAGTTCCCACGCAACCCGCATCCGTACCTGTTGCCGTCGACCCGGCTGCAATCGCGGCGGCTGAGGAAGCAAAAGCCATTGTTCAAGCTGCGTATATCATGGCAACGCACAGGCCAAGAAATTTCATGCAGAGTCGGCAACGCATTCTTGACGCGTGCAAGCGGGCGGCATTCGCAGAAAGGGTTGAATATGCCAAGCCTGTAGGTGGGGGGAAGATATACGGCCCTTCAATCCGTTTCGCCGAACTTGCGATTCAGCAATGGGGGAATATCCGCGTAGATACCTCTACCCTATTTGAGGGAGACGAATCCAGAAAAATCAGGGTTCAGGTACTCGACCTCGAAACCAACACCAGCTTTTCCAAGGTGATCACTGTAAACAAAACCGTAGAACGAAAAGATTCATCCGGGAGAGAGGTTTTACGGTCACGCAAGAACACATACGGCAAAGACGTATTCATCGTAAGAGCCACGGAAGAGGAACTTGCCACGAAAGAGGCGGCAGCCATTTCCAAAGTTGTCCGAAATGAGGGTTTGCGGCTTATCCCCCAAGATATCATCGACGAAGCCCTTGAGACTGCAAGGGAAGCAAGACGCGGAGCAGTTCGCGATCCGCATGAAAGAATCAGAAAAATATGTGACTGCTTCGCATATTATCGTATCACTCCTGAAGACTTAGGAGACTATCTAGGCGTAAGTATTGAAAAGGCAAGCACAGCACAACTTGAAGATCTGGAGTTGGTTTACAATGCAATCCGAAGTGGTGAAGCGAAATGGGCTGATTACGCCAAAAAAGACGACTCCGAAGACACGCATAAAAATACGACAAAAGCCGCCCAAGATCTGAAAGACAGGCTTCAAAGCGCAAAGGCAGCGGCACCGTTAAGTAACCCTGAATAACCACCCCGGCCCGGCTCACCACCGGGCCTTTCTTTTACCTAAAGGAGAACCTTTATGATCAAGCTCACTGTTGAAAGTCTGTATGGCGGCGGAGCCGTGGAGCGTTTTCACGGAGAACTCGAAAAGGCCATTGCCAACATCGTTGACCCGAACACCCCTGCCAAGAAGCCTCGCAAGGTCAAGCTTGAAATGATCATCAAGCCCAACGAACACCGGAACATGGCGGAAGTCCTCGTGACAACTTCGTGTTCCCTGCAATCCCCCCAACCGCTGGAAACCAGCATCTACATCGGCGCCGACCCGCGCACCGGAGAAATCGGCGCGTCGGAAATGGTATCCGGGGAAAACCCGGAACAGCACACCTTCCCCGGAACAATGGAAACCGGGGGGAAAATCCTTAAGCTGAACAAAGGAGTAGCCAATGCTTAAAGCCCTCTATGAAGCCATCCGCCGTGATGCCAAGCCTGAACAAATCGTTCTTGACGAACTGACCTACACCACCGGGAAAGTTTACCCCGTTCTTGAGGAACAACCTTCCTGCCTCAACGTGACAACGCTCACGGCGCTGGTCGATTACCTCAAGGCCAATGTGGACGGACTCAACCTCGGCACGCTCCTGTGCCATGTCGAAAGCCCCGAATCCGTCGCCATTCTGTCGAACCTCTCCAGCAACGGATTCAACCAGCGCAAGGCGTTCGTCCGGGCAAAACTGGAACAGCTTCAACTCAACCTGAACTGCTTTATGGGCGGCGAGGCGTTCAACATCTTGTTGCAATCCTGCTTTGTCGAACCGGAAGACCCGATGAAGGCTACTGATCGTGGACTGGTCATCAAGTATGCCTCGAACGTGACCACCACCGTTGAAGCCAACACCGAAGACGATGGGGTGACACAGGCCGTTACCGTCAAAAAGGGCATTGCCGGAAAGGGGGTCGATGTTCTTCCCAATCCCGTGCGGCTCCGGCCCTATCGTACCTTTACCGAAGTCGAACAGCCTGAAAGCTCTTTCGTGTTCCGTTGCAAAGACAATGACGGCGTGAAGTTTGCCCTTGTTGAAGCTGACGGCGGCGCATGGAAGGGCGAGGCCATGAAGAACATCAAGACGTTCATGGAAGAGAACGTACCCGGCTTGAACGTCATCGCGTAGCACCCCACGCCCCGCCCTCCCCCGGCGGGGCTTTTCATACCCCAAACCGTGGGCCGCGCATACGAATCACGCGGGATGATATGACAAGAATCACAAAAAATAGCGTAAACTGGCATGAGTACGCACCAGCAAGAAATTGTGAGAATTGCCAGTATGGTAGACGTATTGATGTATATCAGTGCGTCTACCGCTGTGAGCTTAACGATTGGAATACCGGAGCACTGTCAATCTGCGATAAATGGACGAAAAAGGCGGAATGGCGAAATGGGAAAGGCGACTCACATGGTGGAGTAACCATTGAAAAAAACGATTGTTGGTGATGCGATTATTTACTGTGCCGATTGTCGGTCTATTCTTCCCACGCTGGATACTGTAGATGCAGTAGTTACAGATCCTCCATATGGCATCGCATATCAAAGTGGATATGCGACAAAAAAGCTTTGGGCTGCAGGGAAGAAGATCGCAGGAGACGAGACAACGGCGGTTAGGGATGAGGCCTTACAGCTTTGTCATAATCTTTGCTCTCCCATGCTGGTTTTTGGTTCTCATAAAGCCATACCACCAGAGGGGACCAGACATATTTTGATCTGGGACAAGGGTCCAGCTCTCGGAATGGGAGCGCTGGACCTTCCGTGGAAACCTTCTATTGAAGAGATCTATGTCCTTGGGAAGGGCTTCGTAGGAAAACGTGATGAAGGTTCCGTTATCTACTGTCCCCCGGTGCAGAGTATGGCGAAAAATGGTCGGAAGCATCCGAATGAAAAACCTGTTCCGTTGCTACGGCGGCTCATAAAGAAGTGCCCCGAAGGGACTATCCTTGATCCTTTCATGGGAAGCGGTGCCGTAGGTGAAGCCGCTCTTTTAGAAGGCAGGCGTTTCGTAGGCATCGAAATTGAGCCGAAATTCTTTGAAATTGCTAAAAATCGCCTTGAATATGCTGAACACTCGATAAGCTTGCTGCATGTGCGCGGCTGCATGAACAACGCGTGGGGTAAAATATGCTGACGGAACAGGAAAGGAAGTGGCTGGAGTTTCGGAAGGACGTGTGCTTCCGGTGCAAGAAGCGCAGGCAGACATGTAGCCCTGTGCTTCGTGAGATTTGCCAGAAAGCTGGATACCCCATTCGTGATTTGGCGATGGTGATCCCGCCAGACTACCGCGACGCCGCCGAGTTTGCCGAGAGAGTGGCGGCAAAACTTACACTGGAAGAGCCTTGTCCTCTTCCCGAAAACGCTGACCTTGATGATTGTCCTTACTTTACCGAAGACGATGGAAGCGCATTTTCGTGCAGATGGTGCCGTCTGAAAAGAGCCCGTATCGCCGTTGAAGAGGAGATGGACGAATGCCTGAACCCCAGATCGTAATCGTGGTCAACTCCCTCACGGAAGCCCACAAGCTCGAACGGGAACTTGTGCGGGATAGGCAGAATGCATGTGGCTACAGGCCGCGTCAAAAGGATGAGTGCAGGTTTTGCAAGCACGTGGGGCGCTACTCCAGCTACACATACCAAACAACCTACTTTTGCGACCTGCACAATTTCTGTGTGGCTGCACGCGGGATATGCAACGACTTTGAAACAAATATACCGGGGGAACGAACCAATGACAGCGCAGGAGTGGCTTGACGAGCTTGAACGGCTGAGGAAGGCGGCGATCATGCCGCCCTATTATCTCAGGAAGAAACTCTTTTTTGGAGAGGATGAAGAAGAATACTACATCACCGATAAAGAAGAGCGCATCATCTGCCGGATGAAATACATGTCCACAGAACCGGATAACGCCGCCTACATCGTCGCTGCGTGCAACGCCGTGCCGATGCTGATGGAGATGGTGAAATACCTTTCGAAAGAGGCAAGCGGGACTATCTTGAATGCAAACGGGGAGTTGGTGGAAGAAAGAACGCCAGATGATATGTCGGAAATGGCATATAAAGCCACGGAGCCGAAAGAATGATCACCACCGAAGAACTCGCCCGCATCCGGGCTATCGCAGAGGCAGACAAGAACGGCGCGGACGGCAAGGCGTGGGACGAGGCCATTACACCAGACATCGTGATCGCGCTGTGCGACCGTATCAAAAAACAGCAGGACGCGCTTAATCTCGTTGACATGGCACATTCCGCAGTTTGCAGTACCTTGGAGCGATACAAATGAGCACATCAAAAGAAGAGCGCGACCAGTGGCGCGAAAGACTGTCATCCCCATACACTTGTTTCAATGCGGCCCATGTGGACTTCACCATTCGGTTACTTGATGCACTGGAAGAAGTCGAGGCGGAGAAAGAAAGGCTGGAGCTGGAAGCGGATGTCCTCAGTATCTGGCTTGCAAACGCATATATCGACATTGATTTACTGCCCGAGATCGATTCCGGTGCTATGAATCCGCCGTTGCCTGAAGATGTACGGGAAGCCGCTCGCGAGGCTGCTAGAAAAGATGAACTCCAAACATGAAAGAAATGCCGAAATGGTATGGGCATTGGCAGAATTGCTTGCAATCTCTGGCGGATGTGAAGGATGTAATCTCAGGGGACTGCACAGTTGTCAGGATATCGTATCCAGAAAACTGTGCTGGATCAAAAAGGCCGATGAGTTAATCAAAAGACGCGAGGCCGTGGAGGAAGGGAGATGAACGAGGACGCCTTGTTCACAGCAAAACTCATCAGAACTGCGATGGTACATCTCGGCGTTTCTCAGTCTGAACTGGCAAAGTATCTGAAAAGTCGGGGAACCGCTTCTGATCTGCTAACAGGCAAGAGATGCCCGTCCAAGAGAGAAATCGCAATACTACGTGAACTTCTGGGAATCAGCGCAGATATTTTAATTCCACGTGTAAAGTTGGAGGAATCATGTCCGAAGAACTGACGTTGCTACAGTGCCCGGCGTGCAAAATACCAATGTGGTCCTGAGAGTAGATACAAGGGCCTACGGGTTCTGTACTGCGTGCGGGATGTGTGGACCTTGCGCTCCAAAGGTCAACGTGGAATATGCTGTCAGACAATGGAACGCCCTCCCCCGTTCCCTCGCATGGACGACCGAGCCGCAATTAGGAGCATGGAATTGGTGGAGGGATGAAAATAGCCGCATCCCTCGGTACGTTTATAAAGATGGAACCGTCGATATCGCTATGCAGATTGACCGTGTATCCTATCAAGATTTTGGTGGACAATGGTGCCCCATACCCGAACCCCGCGAACCGAAGTAGCCCCTAAAGGGGCTTTCCTTTTTCTGGAGGAGAACATGCGAAGACCCACCAACCCCGTAATCCCGTACCCGCACGAGGCCATCCAGCACACCCGCTGTGTTCTGGCCTTGTCCATGATCACCGTGGCGATTTCTTTCTTGAAGCCGGAAACGCTGGCCCTGCTTGGCGACCTCGGAAAGCAAGTCGAAAAGGTCAACCGCTGGATAGACCGATGTGCGGACGACACGCAGAAACGTAGGCTCTCCGCAGGCGCGAAACGGGATCTGGATGCCCGGTTCCATATCCTTGCCGGGCACGTCGGGGATGTTCAGGCCGCTGCCGGGGACGCTTCCCGTTGGACGCAATGGGGCGCCGGGATGTGGGCCGGGCTGACCTTCCTTGAGGACTGCCGGAACACCTGCCCCGCCTACTTCCGGGGCCTTCATTGGCACAACCTGCTCAA
>OLFV01002420.1_pt1 | contig 14029 bp, 12 predicted proteins | sample 1605551 | NCBI WGS metagenome assembly OLFV01 (sample SAMEA3888922, study PRJEB22519) | human gut metagenome | biome: human gut; feature: human-associated habitat; material: faeces | place: Denmark | collected 2011
CTACAGACTATCAATGATCTTTGGGTAAACACAGGGTTTTACGGGTGAGCCTGATGAACTTGTTGAATCCACAGCGCTTGTGTAGTTCAAACATGGTTCGGGTATAGACGTATGTCTTGCCCGTACCCGTCTCCATCTTGATGTCAAGAATACGGTGATAGGGCAAACTCTTGATTTTATCCGAGAGCATGTAATGTGTTACCCTTTGCCTTGTTGCCTTATCCAATATCTTCCCATTCTGGCGCACTATGCGTAAAGCCTCAGCATCGAGCTGTCGTTTCAGCAATGGGTTTTGGTGGGCTTGCTGAGCTGGTTCTTGTATTGAAGCCTCTACCACTGTGGCAACGCCATCAACAGGCACCATTTGGTGTGCGAGGTTATTTTCGAGTTTTAATTCCATGTGTTATGCAGCATTCCAATGATAAGAGTGAAACCAATCATAAAGTAGGAAACACTCCCAATATTGCTTTTTAGTAAACTTGGCTATGAGTGCGTTAATTCTTTCTTCAGAATACTCTGTAAGATACAGATTGTCTTGGATTAAATCTTTTCGACTTTGCTCATCCTTGCCATCTGCTTTGATTTGATCAATATCGATATCTCTTAAAACATACCATAAAGCCCTAATATCACTTAGTATTTCCCAAGTTAATTGAGCACTTTGAATTAATTCCTTGGCCTCTTCACACCATGGCGAATCGGGATTAGCCAGGATTGATCCATTAATCTCATACATAATAATGGTATCAATATTTGTCAAGAAATACAATGGCAAAGCTCGTTTTACTCCTCTTGGATGATTACAGCAATGCCCATCAGTCTCAATATCTGCTTCTTTTTTTGTTATAGGAAACTTACCATGGCATGAGGCAACAAGATTATCATAGCACACAGAATGCGGCATTTGGGTTAAATCAGGATTCTGCTCATGAGAAAACAGTACACTTAGTTTTATATTTCTCTTTAGCCAAGGAAACTCATCTTTCTGATAATAACGAGCATCCTTATCATCTGCAGTCTGAGGTATGATATGCTCAAGCGTGGTATCTCCTTCGCCAGTCAATCGACGCATACAATAGCAACAATAATGATTTTGGTTGTTGAGTAACACTTGAGTCATTTGCTTATAATAGCTATTAGCTTTATTAGGCAGTTTTTTGAAACTGTCATTATAATCCACAGGATACCTTTGCTCATCTTCAATCCAAATATCATGAAGATAAGCGTTGGTTATATTATTTCCAGACTCACGATTAAGCTCCTTGTTGATGTATTGCATGCTTATAACTCCTTTTCTTTTGCTTCAACCATCTTTTCTACCTCATTACGATTTTTTGCAAACTTATCAAGAATTCTTTTCATGATGTTTTCAGCCTGCGCTTGTTTACCACGCTTTTGCATGTATGCACATAGATTGACCATGTAGTCAAGTTCAACATTCTTAGACCCAACACCCATAACGTCTTCTATACCAGTATTATAGTCAATTCCATAAATATCATGAGTTACTTCAGGCTTAGTGTTGCCTGAAGCCATATGCAGTATTACATTTGGTTTACCTTCAGTCTCAACTCCAGTCAACACCAATGGTGAATGTGTAGAGACAATAAACTGAATGTTTGGGAAGGTTTCTTGGAAGCACTGGAGAACTACTTGCTCTAATGCAGGATGCAAGTGCAAATCTATCTCATCAATGACAACGATTCCTTCAGAATTGGTAGTTCCATTCAGGATGAAAGAACGATATGCAATGTCAAGAGCCATATAGAAGATACGCTTGTAACCGGCTGGCAACTTCTCGAATGGTGGGTTCTGTCCATCTTTCGTTTCCAAACAGAGTCCATCTTCTTCATAAACACTAACAAAGAAATCCAAAACATCGATTCCTGGGAACTTCTTTGAAAATGCAACAAGGCAATTTCTGATAGCAGATATCTCGGGGTCATACTGTGAAAACTCCTTGCGTGCATTGGCAAGTTTTGCCTCATGCAGTTCTTGGCCTTCGCGATATTCTTCATCGGTGATCTTGCCATTTTTCTTAAACATCTCGTTTATAGCTAAAGCAGATACTTCTTGAGTCTCTTTTTGCTTAGCTCTCGACCACATGGTCCAAGTCTGAGTCAGTCTGGTAATCCAGAGATCGGAATAGGCTGTCTCGTCATCCCAACCTAAATAGCCCAAATTACGCAAAGACAGCTGGGTCTTTGACAAAGTTGACGCTTTAGTTGATACATGTGGAAAGCTATCAGAGAAATAGGCGAATACGGGGAATGTACCTGTGTCTTTGATCCTTGACATCAACAGCTTATAAGCAGTTTTATATTTCGAAGGCTGCAATGCAAATGTTGATGTAAGAGCATACATATCCCATTTCAAGTTGGCATTCAGAAAGACTGCTTCTGCATGAATATTTATATCAGGAAGAGGAAAACCAGACTTTTCGTCTCTAACGATGTCGTCCTTCTTCTTATATTGATTAGGCTTGAGAGAAGAAAAGCCTGAAGCCAAAGTGATTTCGCCTTCCTCCACTTTATCATTTTTGAAAGCGAAGCTCAACGCCTTATGTATAGCATGTATCAATGTAGACTTACCCGAACCATTCTTACCGAACAGCACGGTTACACCGGGTGCGAACTCAATGGTGTAGTCGCGGAAGCAACGGAAGTTGCTGATATGTAATTTCTTTAGATACATCGTATATCGTATTTAATATCTTACATCAATGTTCACAGTCAAAGTCTTGTTGCCCTCCTTTAGCGTGCGGAGGTTCTTCTGCAATTCTTCACGATGGGTGAAGCCGAAACTGTAGCCGAAGATCACAATATTGTGAGGAGAGAATGGCTCACCATTATACTTATCCATCAAAGCTGCGACGCTACTTTCATTAAAATCATGGTCTGGATTTATCATATAGAGGTGGTCCTCCTTCCAGTAGGCTTTATAATCGCCAAGCATCACTTCTTCGGCATTCTCGGTCAAGCCATAGCCATCAGCGACGAGCCATGTGCGAAGAACTGTCTCAATGCCAAAGTCCTTTACCTCCAATGTGGTCAGAAGGTCATTAGATGGGTCAAAACGCTCCATGTGCAACAAGGCATCTTCCTTGGGTTCTTCCAAAGTATAATGCTTGAAGCCAAGGTCGCCTGCAAAGAGTGGGTTCTCATCATGAATCTTTTTGGCGGCTCGCTTGATGCGTTCAAGACCAATGTAATCTAATGTATGAGGATAGTTGTTCTTTTCTAAAAAATCTATTACTGTTTGTACTTTATGTTTATTTGCTTTAGGTGTTTTCTCTAACTTTTCTTCTAAATCTAAAGGTAATTGTACTACTATAAAAGTTCTTTTACCATTAAGAAGATTTAAGTTAAAAACAGAATCTGCTGTAGTTCCTGAACCAGAAAAAAAATCTACACAGATAGAATCTTCATCTGATCCAATAGTTAACAGTTTTTTTACGAGATAAGTAGGTTTAGGAAAATCAAAAGTATCAGCCATACCATATTTCCTTAACTCAACAGATCCCTGTTCTGTAATTACACCTGTTTCATCCCAAATTCCATCGTCATCATCTTCTTCAGTAATTTCCATATCTTCAAACCAAATGGTTTTAGCCTTATAAGTACCTTTACGATATTTTTCATATACACCCCATTGACCAGAAGACTTTTCACGAGCAACAACAGTGCTATCCAAAGAAGTTTCTCCAATGTTTAGATTAAACTTCTTTTTTCCCCATCTCCAACAACTTTCCTTCATTTCACTATTGTATGGCAAAATTTCAATGGAATATTCTAAAGTACGTTTGTCACTCACTGGTGAATATCCATTTTTATCTTTCACATTTGGGTTTGCATAAATAGGATAAAAAAGATTAGGACGATTAAACTTGCCATATTTGGGATTTCTGTTTCTTAGTTCTCGTTCTGAAAATTCACTTATATTATCACATTTTATATCACCAGACAGTTCTTTCTTTAATTCATTTACTATGGTTTCACTACTATTAGCGTAAACTAATAAATATTCATGAGTCTTTGCTAGTTGTTTATAAGTTTGTCCACGTTTGTTTGATTGAATAACAATTTCGGCAATAAAATTCTCCTCACCAAACACCTCGTCACACAGTCTCTTCAGATTAGCCTGCTCATTATCATCTATCGATATAAAAATCACGCCATCATCAGTAAGCAGATCTCGGGCAAACGACAAACGAGGCAACATGAAGGTGAGCCATGCCGCATGGCTGGCACTTCCACGACGAGTCATAGAAAGAATACGCTCGGCACGCTCAGGACTTACATCCAAGCGTTTGGCAAGATCCTCTGCTGTGAAGTTGAACTTGTCATTATACACAAAGCCATCAGAGCCAGTGTTATAAGGAGGGTCGATATAAATCACCTTCACTTTGCCGCTATACGACTTCACCAGATGCTGCAGCGCATCCAGATTATCACCACTGATATATACATTCTGGCTATCCTTGTTCTCTGGTTTAGCATTATGCTCCTCGTCAGGACGAATGAGCGTAGTGGTGTCCATGTTGGTAAGCATACGAGCGTAGTTCTTGCCCAACCAGTTGAAGCCGCTTGTCTCATCCGTAATGGTAGTTCCTCCAGGCAATGCAGCCTTGAAAGCCTCTATGTCAAATACACCATCAGCATGGAAGCACTGAGGGAAGTACTTCTTCAGCGCATCCATTTCTTTCTGTCCCGCTACTGCATCAGCGTTGTGATTCATTATATCTTTTATCATATTCAATTCTTCTTATTGTTAATCATTCTCCTTACGTTCCTTGTATGCCGTAATCTTCAGGTTGAGCACCCAATTATAGACAAAGCGGCAGCAGCCGAAAGTCTTTGCAAGTAAAGCCTTCTGCTCATCTGACGAATAGATTCTATATCTGTAGGCACGTAACATATGGCAAAGGTAACGATTTAAAATGAGACCATGATACAGCAAGATTACATTTCAAAGAGCCACTTGAAATCTGCTTAGAACGACCAACCTAAGCCGATATATGGAAAGAAGGCTGCCTTTTTGAGCCCATACTTGTCTCCGAAATTGAAGGACGGCGATACGCCAACACGAAACATAAATCCGTTGGGGCGCTGATAGCGGTAGCCGATATCGCCGAAGAAGAAATAACCGAATTGAGTTCTTGATGAAGTGTAAAAATCAATTTTAGGAGAAGTTTCGTCTGTATTCCCCCCACCTGGATACTCCCCTGTATCTTTTATGTATCCTATTGTTTCCTTTACTTGATATACACCAAGACTCGCACCGAAACCCAGCTCCAATTTACTATTCTTCTTTCCGAGCAGATAGTTTAGCTCCAACGGAACACCAACGCCATTGATTTTCTGGTCGAAGAAACCTGAATTGTTTCCATAGCCATAGCCAATGCCTACGCGGTAGCCTAAACCAGAGTTTCCATCAAATCTACTGTCGTAGTTGACGCCCACAATATTTTGGGCACCAAGTAATTCTACAGACAGATTACGTGTCTTCTGTTGTGCCATTACTGCCGAAAAATAGCATAATGCAAATAATGATAATAAAACCTTTTTCATATAGTGTTATGATTAAATTATATCCAAGGACAAGTTGCCTGAAAACTTGTTATTATGCTGCAAAAGTACAATCATTCGTTTTTATACACAACGTCTCTTTATGCGAAACGGCAAAAATGTGTGGCGGAGCAGTAATAAGTAGGTATTCAAAATTAGTTTATATAATCATGTTCAGAATTAGTCGATATGCCTTGGCGCATTCTTTCGCCCAGAAACATAGGTTTCATCGGTCACGTAGCCCGCTACGCTCCCTCTTCAACCTATGTTTCTGAACGAAATACTGCACCAATTCATATCAACTAATTTTGAACACCTACTTATATTCTTTTGAAGCAATTATAGATATTCCTCTTTTTATAATAATCCTATCAACTCTTACGGTTAGGTAACAAAGATGATGAAGTTTATTTTGTCACTATTCTCTGTTCTTTTATCGCCCCAGCCCTTTTTCTTTCTTTTGTGGCGACTCCTTAAAATTGACTCTACTATCCATTTTTTCATTTAAAATAATTTGTATTTTCTATGCTTATTCATATCTTTGCAGTACGAGAACCCGCCAAGCCTCTCAACGATGCTCAAATGTGCGGGTCGTTTTTTTTATAGACGTATGGCTACAAAAGATTCATTTACGAAAATGTACTCATCACCAAGCGATTTGGTGCAGTTACTTCAATCACGAGGGTTGGTAATATTCGATAGAGAAAAAGCAGAGCATTATCTTTCACATATCGGATATTATCGCTTGTCTGCTTATTCGTATCCTATGCTTTCTTTTCCGATCAAGCAAGGAGTTTCTTTCGATAAAGTCATGATGCTATACCACTTTGACAAGAATCTTCGATTACATTGCTGTTCAACGAGATAGAGAAAAATCACATGGGCATTTTTTCTACCATTAAGAGCAAAACATTAATAAATATGATGTTTAAGATATTGAATGTTTTATCGTGCAAAACGGAAAAATCGAGTTCGCCTAAATAGCTAAACTTGAGCAGATGATGTCAAAGAAAAAAGCTAAACGACCGATAGTTCGTTTTGCCATAAAACTTTACACTCTTCAAATAACATACACACTACCAATATTATATGAATAACTTCATTGCTTCACAACTACTCACCGACGCTGAGTGGACAAGATATGTAGCTCAACCTGAGCAATTCACGTTTGACAAGACAGAACTTTCTGCCGCACAACAACTTCGCCCTCTGATACTGAAAGGTATGGAGGAGGAGACGACTGAGATAGATCAGATTATCAACAACCCCGAAACACCTAACTTTCAGAATACAATTGTTGCATTATCGAATAGTGGAGAGTCATTAGAACGCGCCACTGCTATTATGTATAATCTACTGAGCGCCGAGACGGACGATGAGTTGGACGAATTGGCGAATGACATGGCTGCCCCCTTGTCGGAACACGGTAACAACATCATGCTCAATCCTCAGCTATTTGAACGCGTTAAGCAGGTGTACGACCATGAGCGAGACTCGTTACAAGGGGAAGACCTCATGCTGCTGAACAAGACGTACGAGGGTTTCGAACGTTCGGGGGCTACACTGAGCGAAGAGAAGAAAGCAAAGTTTCGCGACATCACACGCGAACTCTCTGAATGCACACTGAAATTTTCGCAAAACTTGCTCAAAGAGACAAATGCTTTTGAACTACATCTGACAGACGAAGCCGACTTACAAGGCATTCCCGACATTCATCGCCAAGCAGCACACCATGAGGCCGAAACACGTGGCAAGGAGGGTTGGGTATTTACACTTCACGCACCGAGCTACGGCCCATTTATGATGTATGCCGATAAGCGTGAGTTGCGCGAGAAGATGTATCGTGCCTACAATAGCCGATGCACAAAGGACAATGAGTTCAACAACTTCGGTATCGTGAGCCGCATTGTCAACCTACGTCGCGAAGTAGCACAACTATTGGGCTACACCAACTTTGCTGACTATGCATTGAGACGCCGCATGGCGATGAAGGCTGAAAACGTATACCAACTGCTCAACAACTTAATCGATAGCTACTTGCCTAAGGCGAAAGAAGAGGTGAATGAGGTGGAACTTAGAGCACAAGCCGCTGAAGGGACTGACTTCGTGATGCAGCCTTGGGACTTCTCTTACTATAGCCAGAAGTTGAAGCAGGAGTTGTACGACTACGACCCCGATATGCTGCGCCCTTACTTTGAACTTTCAAGGGTGAAGAAGGGGGTATTAGGCTTGGCCACAAAACTTTACGGCATCACGTTTAAAGAGAACACACAGTTGCCCGTTTACCACAAAGACGTGGTAGTTTATGACGTATACGACAAGGACGGCAGCTACTTGGCTATTCTACTGCTCGACTTCTTCCCACGTGAGAGCAAAAAGGGCGGAGCGTGGATGACGAACTATCGCGAGGAGCACTGCGACGCTCCTACCACCACAGCCGTAACGGCTGCTAATTCGCTGCGCCCAGTCGTAAGCGTCACTACGAACTTTACGAAACCTACTGCTGATACGCCCGCACTCTTGACACTGGGCGAAGTCGAAACGTTCTTACACGAATTTGGTCACGCTTTGCATGGCATCTTTGCCATGACTCATTATGCGGCACTGAGTGGAACAAACGTATTTTGGGATTTTGTTGAACTCCCCTCACAATTTATGGAGAACTATGCAACAGAACCAGATTTTTTGGGTACATTTGCCCAACACTACCAAACGGGCGAACCTTTGCCTAAAAGCTACATTGAACGCATTCGCAAGTGTCGTAATTATCAAGCCGCTTACGCTTGTATGCGACAGGTTTCGTTCGGACTGCTCGACATGGCTTTCTATACGCTGTGCGACCCATTCACGGGAGACGTTAAAGCATTCGAAGACGAGGCTTGGAAACGTGTACAATTGCTCCGCCCTGTACCAACCTCATGCATGACGGTACAATTTGGCCACATCATGTCTGGCGGGTACGCCGCAGGGTACTATAGCTACAAGTGGGCCGAAGTGCTCGATGCTGATGCTTTCTCATTGTTCAAAGAAAAAGGCATTTTCAATCAAGAGGTAGCAGAAAGTTTCCGACAGAACGTTCTCTCACAAGGTGGCACTGACAATCCCATGACGCTCTACAAGCGCTTCCGTGGCCAAGAGCCTACAATCGATGCACTGCTCAAACGTGACGGCATTCAGTAAATGTGCAAACGTGAGAATGCGAGAAGATTTGACTGATGCACTAATTTTAAAAATGTCTATAAAAGTAGCGATTGGGGGGTAGGCCTTTGGCCCGCGGTGTATGTAACAAAATATATCGCAGACGAAAGACTTACCATAACTACCTAACTGCAACAAAAAATAATTAATATAATACATATATGACCAAAGCCGAACTCCTCGACCGTCGCTACTTGCGCATGGCACGCATTTGGGCAGAAAATTCATATTGCACACGCCGACAGGTGGGGGCACTCATCGTTAAAGATAAAATGATTATCAGCGACGGCTATAATGGCACGCCCTCAGGCTTTACCAACATTTGCGAAGGCAGCAACGGACTTACCCTACCCTACGTGCTACACGCCGAAGCAAATGCCATTACCAAGATAGCACGTTCGGGTAATAACTCTGACGGCGCTACGCTTTACGTAACGGATGCGCCCTGCATTGAATGTGCAAAACTCATCATTCAGGCCGGAATCAAGCGTGTGGTCTATGCACGTGCATACCGACTGACCGACGGCATTGACTTATTAGCCGAAGCGGGCATTCAAGTAGAACACATTGAGGACGTTGACTAGTTTCTTTAGTTGACAAGTTGACAAGTTAACCCGTCAACTTGTAAACTCGTCACCTTAGCAATTCATGTAAAGGATAAAATGATTAAACATAATAAAAACAGATTTGTTCCACTATTGGTGTCAATAGGAGTTGTGGTGGGCATTATGTTAGGCAGTTTCTTTGCCAACCACTTCTCTGGCAATCGACTGAGCATTATCAATAATTCAAGTAATAAGATTATTGATCTTTTCCACCTCATCGACGACCAGTACGTTGACACTATCAACATTCCCGACCTGGTAGAAAAAGCCATGCCACAAATACTCAAAGAGTTGGACCCCCACTCTACCTACATCTCTGCAGCAAAGGTGGAAGAGTCGATGCAAGACTTAAAGGGTAGCTTCTCAGGCATTGGCGTACAGTTTACACTTTACAAAGATACCATTCGCGTTGTGAAGGTAGTAAAGGGTGGCCCTTCGGAGAGTGTCGGCATTCAAGCTGGCGACCGCATCATCAATATTGACGGCAAGCCTTACGTAGGCGATACGATTAGCAACGACGGGACGATGAAACGCCTTAAAGGCCCCAAAGGTTCGATAGCACGTTTAGGCATCAAACGCGCAGGCCAGAAGAAGCTATTGAGCTTTAGCATTACACGCGGCGATGTGCCCGTTAAGACGGTTGACGCTGCTTACATGGCTAGCCCGACGATAGGCTACATTCGCGTTTCCAGTTTTGGCGACACTACGTATGCCGAATTTATTGCTGCACTTACCAAACTGCAGACAATGGGCTTTAGCAAGTTGATACTCGACCTCCGTGGCAACCCCGGCGGCTACATGGAAACGGCAGTACAAATGGTGAATGAATTCTTGCCCAAAAACTCTCTCATCGTCTATACCGAGGGACGAAAGTCGCCCCGAAAGGAATATCGCACTGACGGACGTGGTGCTTATCAGAGCCTTCCCTTAGTCGTATTGGTGGACGAGACTTCTGCCTCAGCCAGTGAGATATTTGCTGGTGCTATTCAAGACAACGACCGTGGTACCATCATCGGCCGCCGCTCTTTCGGCAAGGGTTTGGTACAGGTGCCCATTGAGTTTCCCGATGGTTCTATGCTGCGCCTCACGACGGCTCGCTACTATACGCCCTCTGGTCGTTGCGTGCAAAAGCCCTATAAACCGGGCGACGAGGAGGATTACGAGGCTGATCTCCTACTTCGCGCCGAACATGGTGAATACTTCTCAGCTGATAGCATTCGTACATCGGGCGAAAAGTTTAAGACACGCATAGGACGCACTGTTTACGGTGGTGGTGGCATTGTGCCCGACATCTTTGTCGCACGCGACACATTGGGCATGACATCGTACTTCAAAGAAGCTTATTTGGGCGGATTGCTCTTCCAATATGCCTACGACTTCGTCGACAAATATCGCACCGAACTCAGTCAGTGTAACAATATGAAGGAGGTGACGGCTGTTGTGAAGAAGAAGAACTTAATTGAAGGCTTTGCTTCGTATGCTGAAAAGGCAGGGCTAAAGCGTCGCAACCTGATGATTCAACGCTCACACAAGCTGCTCACGACTTACATTACTTCGGCCATTATTGGCGACCTACTCGACGATAGCGAAGCGACTGAATATACCAACCAAACGGACAAGGCCGTAATGCAAGCCATCGCCTTACTCGCAGCTAACAAGTCTGTACCAACAGTTGGAAAGCAACAGGCTATGCTCTTTACGAAAATGCACAACAATTATTATGCATTAACCACAAAGGAATATACCCCATTTGCACTAACCGCGAGTTACAAACCCGCCCCCCCAACGACATGGGACTGGCAATGGGCCGTACAACCCACTACCCTATGCACATGGCTTACCAAACGCAGTGGTCTGACGCTTCCCTTTGCCTTACAAAGTAACACAATTCCTTATCTACCTTATATTGGCAATACAAACGCTGACTATAACAACATCTTGGCCCTATGCTATCGAAAGTGGACGTTCGCTTGGTCATAAAGCAACGTAACAAGTACTTATCGGAAGCCGAAAGAGAGGCACAGTCTGCCTTCGTCTTATCACGACTGGCTAACCACCCTCGCTTTAAAGCGACACAGACGGTAATGCTTTTTTCCTCATTACCTGACGAGGTGAACACGCACGCTTTCATTAGGAAATGGGCTAAGACTAAGCGCATTGTACTCCCCGTGGTTAAGGGAGATGACATCATACTCCGCCTTTTTACCTCCGAAGAGGAGATGAAGACTGGAGCCTTTGGCATCAGCGAACCCACAGGATTGACTTTCGATAAGTTGGACGAGATAGACCTTATCATCGTTCCTGGCATGGCTTTCGACAAAGAAGGCCATCGCTTAGGACGAGGCAAAGGCTTTTACGACCGCTTCCTATCACAACCCAACATCATGTCGACTTATAAAATAGGCATTTGCTTGCCTCACCAATTATTGGAGGCTATCCCCACTGAAGCACATGACATCACGATGAACGAAGTGATAGGATAAAAAACACTTACACACAAAAAAACCTTTTCTCTAACATGACACTCGACATTCTCATTTGCTCACTCAATAAAGGTGTCGTACGCGTACAAGACGTACTACTTCCACCACAAGAAGGCGTTCATTATATTGTATCGTACCAATATACCGACGAACGCTATCTTGATCTCATACCCAGAGTATTAGGCTCTCGCTCTGACGTTTCAATTTACACCTACAAGAGTAAAGGACTTTCGGCTAACCGCAACTTGGCACTCGACAAGGCTACGTCAGACATTGTAATGTATGCCGATGACGATGCGCACCTCCTGCCCGAAACGCCTCAAACGGTGTTGAAACACTTTGAAGACAATGCCGACCTTGACGTAGCCTTCTTCTGTGCTACAACTTACACGGGGAAGCCACTCAAAGACTACCCCACTAACGACTTTAAAGTGTTGGCCATGCCCGCACAATATACCATTTCGGCACTTGAAATGGCCTGCCGACGCAAAAGCGTGCAAGGGCGCATTCGATTTGACGAACGCTTTGGCTTAGGCACTCAATTCCTCACCTGCGGAGAAGAGGAGGTGTGGTTGGAAGATGCCTTGCGCATGGGATTGAATATACACTACTACCCCGAAAAGATAGTCGAAACAAGTACCATGCTCAAGAAGTCATTGGTATACGTTGACGCTGGCGTGCAACGCAGTCATGGCGCAATCGACTACTACAAGCATGGCAATCGTGCTTGGTGGTCGTGCCTCTGCTTTGCGATGAATAGCACCAAGAAGGGATATTGCCACTTTCTACCCCTAATGCGCCACCTTGCTGAAGGCATTCGCTATATGAAGCGTACAAGTAAATAATTCAATGCGCCCCCAATCGCTCCAATAAATAGTTTCAAGGCGATTGGGGCGTTTTTTTTATAGCAACTTGTACAAAACGCTCATTTTTAGCTATATCAGATAGCAAAATAAGCAGTTAACTTACAAACAATGCTAAAGAATAGCAAAATTTCAGGTGATTACTTGCACACTGTACACAAAGCCCGTACCTTTGCACACGTAAACAAGAACAAACGTACATCACGTTTGAGTTTACAAAAAAGTATTAGTCCATCCATCAGCCCTCCTGTGAAGGAGCGCAAGGTAAAAAAGATTAGATTTAGGTAAACAAAGAATAGGTAAAAAAGATTTGTAGAAAGGTAACTGTTAGATGGATGGCTCACATGAGCCAGTGGGCGTGGCAAATAATGTGCCTCGCACCACTTAAAAAGATGAGAAAGGGCGGAAGCCCTTTTTTTTTGTGTCTATAAGTCAACTCGCAAATAAAATAACACCCAATAGTTATTTTTTCTTCCACAGGCGAAGAAAACCACGGTTTTATATCTAAATTTGCAAACAACAAAATAGATAAAAAATCATTCCCTATGTCGAAAGTAAAGAGCTTCTGCATAAAATTGCTTCACAAGAAGTACTTGTGGACCATACTCTTTTTTGTCATTGTAGTGGGTTTTGTCGACCCAAATAGCTTCTGGCATCGTTATGAAATTCATAGGCAAAACGAACAACTGCGCGAGGAAATTAAGAACTACGAGGACTTATACAACGCCGACTCTCGCGAGCTGAACGACCTTGAACACAACCCCGAGGCCGTAGAACGTGTGGCTCGCGTCAACCTCTATATGAAGACGGCCAACGAGGACGTTTACGTAATCGAGAACGAGAACAAAGACAATAACACTCCTACCCCATGATGAAACAATACGCATTATATATAGGTGGCATTCTGCTCGTAGTCGGTGCCATACTCCCCTTGTTTCTACCCAACATCGCGCCTTACATCTTTGCCATAGGTGCCTTGCTCTTTACACCTGCTCAAATGCTCGACCGCTACGAGGGGCGCAACCTAATTATACGCCGACTGCGCCGTCAGCAAGTGATAGGAGCACTGCTCTTTATCGTTACCGCAGCGATGATGATTATGGAACACCTTCAGTTACGCCCCTTCCGTGGGGGAGAATGGAAGATTGCACTGCTCATCGCCGTGTTTATAGAAGTTTACACGCTCTTTCGCATTGATAACGAATTAAAACGAGAGGGTAAGAATTAAATTCATAAGCAAATATATTCTTTACAAGCCATGAAATTAAGATGAGAATTTTCAATCACATGCCCACGAGATAAAAAAGGAACCA
>OLFV01002421.1_pt1 | contig 14026 bp, 10 predicted proteins | sample 1605551 | NCBI WGS metagenome assembly OLFV01 (sample SAMEA3888922, study PRJEB22519) | human gut metagenome | biome: human gut; feature: human-associated habitat; material: faeces | place: Denmark | collected 2011
CGGATATGCAAGAGAACGTGGCGTGGGTCTGATTCTGTGGGCCGGATATTGGGCTTTCGACAGAGATATGGAAAACGTATGCCGCCATTATTCAGAGATGGGCATCAAAGGTTTCAAGGTGGACTTCATGGACAGGGATGACCAGATTATGGTTGATTTCCACAAGCGTGCGGCTGAAATGGCAGCCAAATATCATTTGATGATAGACTTCCACGGCACATATAAGCCTGCCGGATTGAACAGGACCTGGCCGAACGTCGTGAACTATGAGGGAGTACATGGCCTGGAGCAGATGAAATGGAGCCCTAACACTGTCGATCAGGTTACATACGACGTGACTGTTCCTTTTATCCGTATGGCTGCCGGCCCGATGGACTACACCCAGGGTGCAATGCGCAATTCCACCAAGAATAATTATCATCCGGTCAATACCGAGGCTATGAGTCAGGGGACGCGTTGTCGCCAACTTGCTGAATATGTGGTATTTGAGTCGCCGCTCAACATGCTTTGCGACTCTCCGTCGAACTATATGGCAGAACCGCTCTGTACCAAGTATATCGCTGACTGTCCGGTAGCTTGGGATGAAAGCATTGCCGTAAACGGCGAAATCAGCAAATACATTACGCTGGCGCGCAGAAGCGGAGATGTTTGGTATGTCGGCTCAATGACTGATTGGAATGCCCGTGACCTCGACATTGACCTCAGCTTCCTCGGCGACGGACATTGGACGATGGAAATTTTCTGCGACGGCATCAACGCTGATCGTGCGGCGCGCGACTTCAGGCATGAGATTCAGACCGTTCCGGAGAACCGTCAGGTGAAAATCCATATGGCTCCGGGAGGTGGCTGGGCAGCTCGTATAACGAAGGAATAGATGAACGCGAGGGAACAGGCTATATTCGGACGGACGGAACTGCTTCTGGGTGAGGATGTCATGCAGGCGCTTTCGCGGATGAAGGTCATTATCTTCGGCGTGGGCGGTGTCGGCAGTTGGTGCGCGGAAGGGCTGGTCAGAAGCGGAATCAAGCATCTGACGATAGTGGACTCGGACAGGGTGAGCATTACCAATGTCAACCGGCAGCTTATGGCGACGACTAAAACAGTTGGCCAGGTGAAGGTGGACGCGCTCAAGGCTCATCTTCTGGAGATCAACCCTAAGGCTGAGGTCACGGCGGTCCAGCAGATCTACTGCGAGGAGACGGCGGGACAGTTCAATCTTGATGAATATGACTACGTTATCGATGCTGTTGATTCTCTGAAAGATAAAGTGCATCTTATCTTAAACGCCACGTCAAGCAAGGCGAAGTTCTTCTGCTCGCTGGGGGCGGCGCTGAAGGTGGATCCGCTGAAAATCAAGGTGGCGGAGTTCTGGAACGTGCGGGGATGCCCGTTGGGGGCGGCGCTGAGGAAGAAGATGAAAAGGGCCAAGACGATGCCGGCCAAGAAGTTCCTCTGCGTGTATGACGATGAGGTGCTGCCGAACAGAGGGCATTGCCATAGCTGCGGCACGGAGAAGTGTATGTGCCCGAAGGCTCAGGACGGGCCAGGCAATCCGGACTTGCTGAACCACGAGTGGTGTTCCTCGAAGGCGCAGATCAATGGTACGACGGTTCACGTCACGGCCATATTCGGAATGACGCTCTCTGGACTTATCATCGAGGACATCTACCGTCGGACGTTGAAGGCGGAGGTCACCGCTGATTCCTCGGAAGGAAACTCCGTGGGGGCTGAAAGAGCGTCAGACGGTTTGTCATGTGAGTCCGAAGAGGCAAGAGCCACTGCCGATGTCTCCGAAGGAAACTCCGCCGGGTCGGAGGGCTCTTCTGAGATCTCAAGGGTGCGGGATCCATGGAAAACGCCGGAGGCCGGGTGAGCATATTCATAAAAATATTCAGAAAGAATGGAAAAGGTTTGGGACCCGTTGAGGAAGAAGGCGGTGGCGCTGACGCCGGAGGAGAAGGTGCGGCAGTGGTTCATCGGAGTGCTGAAGGAGCGGATGAAGGTGCCTGAATATATGATGATGAGCGAGGTGGCGATGAAGTTCGGAGGGAAGGATTTCAGGGCGGATATCCTCGTTTACGGCAGGGACACGGCTCCGCTGATGGTGGTGGAATGCAAGCGGGAGGATGTGCCGATGAGCAGGGAAGTGCTGGAGCAGGCGCTGCGGTACAATCTGGTGCTGAATGTGAAATATGTGGTGATAACAAACGGGTTGAAGACTTTTGGCTTCGTCCGGGACGGTGAGACTTATTCTCAGATGAAACAATTCCCGGATTGGGAGACAATGCAGAAATAGGAATATGGGTGCGACAATAACACAGGGATATCTTGACAAACCGATTTTCGGAATCGTGTCAGCGACGGCGGAGGAACTTGGCGTGAGGGCTTTCGTGATCGGAGGCTATGTGCGTGACTGCTTCCTTGGCAGACCGAACGATGACATCGACATCGTGGTGGAGGGGAGCGGGATCCAATTGGCCGAGGCAGTGGCCGCGAAGATCGAGGAAAAGGAACGCCGGCATTGCAACGTGTCCATATTCAAGACTTTCGGCACCGCGATGCTGAAGTGGCACGGGGCGGAGATTGAGTTCGTCGGGGCCAGGAAGGAGTCCTACCGCCACGATTCGCGCAAGCCGATTGTCGAGGACGGTACGCTTGAGGAGGATCAGGAACGCAGGGATTTCACTATCAACGCGATGGCGTTCAGCTTGCAAAAGGAGGACTACGGCGCGCTTGTCGATCCTTTCGGAGGCATCCGCGACCTTGCGGCGGGCATAATCCGCACCCCGCTGGAGCCGGAGCGGACCTACAGCGACGACCCTCTCAGGATGCTCCGCGCGATCCGTTTCGCCACGAAGCTCAGCACGCCGGAGCAAAAATTCACCATTGTCCTGGAATCCTTGCGTGCTATGAGGAATATGCGCGACCGGATGACAATCCTCTCAAAGGAGCGCATTGTCGAGGAACTGAACAAAATCCTCATCACGCCTCACCCTTCGATGGGTTTCAAACTGATGGACGAGACTGGGCTTCTTGAATATATCCTCCCGGATCTCTTGAAACTCAAAGGGGTGGAATCCGTTGACGGAAAGGGACATAAGGAAATATTCTCACACACTCTCCAGGTCGTTGACAATGTGGCGGCCTCTGAGATCGAGGGCATCGCGGCCGGTACTTTGAAGGATTTCACACCCGATGAGGGCGGAGACAGTTTTGTGGAGTCGGTGAGGACCCAGCCGAATGTGTGGCTTCGTTGGGCGGCCTTGCTGCACGACATCGGCAAGCCGGTCGCCAAGCGTTTCGACCCGTTGGTGGGCTGGACCTTCCACGGTCACGAGGTAGTCGGTTCCAAGATGGTTCCGAGAATATTCAAGGCTCTCAAGATGCCTCTGAACGAGAAGATGAAGTATGTCCAGAAACTAGTCAGTCTCCATCATCGTCCTATAGCCCTTGTGGATGAGGAGGTTACGGACTCCGCCGTGCGCCGTCTCCTGTTCGACGCCGGCAACGAGATCGATGACCTGATGCTCCTTTGCAACGCCGACATCACCTCCAAGAACCCGGTCAAGGTTGCCAAGATCCGGCAGAATTTCGAGCTTGTCAAGCGTAAGCTCGTCGAAGTCGAGGCCAAGGACGCCATCCGCAACTTCAAGAACCCGATCTGCGGCGAATATGTAATGGAAGTCTATGGCCTGAGCCCGTGCCGCGAGATCGGTGTTCTGAAGGAATATGTCAAAGAGGCCATACTGGACGGCCAGATCGGCAACAATTTCGAGGAGGCCGATGCCTTTATGCGGGTGAAGGCCGCCGAGATGGGGCTCGTGGCGGTCAAAGGTTGATTCATCACCGGTTTAGAACTCTACGGGCGTAATAGTTGGCTTTTTTCGCTTATAGAGGTTCCGAGGACTCTCTACAGGCGGGATTTTCAGCGAATCACGCTCTTGGAAAGACACGGCTCTTTAATGATAGGTTCCACCGTTGGTGCCGGAAGCGTTGTCACACGTGACATCCCCGCCCGCTGCGTCGCTGTAGGCAACCCTTGCCGGGTGATCAGGAATATACCCAGGACAACATTTGAAGAAAACACCAACAAATTAGGATTTCTGAAGAATTGTCTAAAGACTATCTTTACGGACTAATCCAAATGAAATAATTGGAAGTGAAGAGAAGAATGATTACCTTAGCGCATGGAATGAGTGTTCTATATGCAGAGCTCTACTTTCGGAAGGCTATGCATTACACAAAGAATTGACTTAAGAGGAACTTACACCTGTCCAAAGAAAGAGGTACATTATACGGATATCGACTTGATCGCCTTGGATAAAGGTGAGATATCAGTCAAGAAAGTTGTTGATCAGCTTATGGATAAGATGGAACAATATGCCAATTTCGGTTTTTCCTATATGCAGGAAAAAATGGAGGTTGATCCGAATTGTTTCTTCAAAGAGACGGCATTCCTTCATACTTTCCTGTCATTTCTGAATCAGGATGGTAATAACGATGAAGAACAGTTGGAAGAGTTGTAATTTATTATGTTTAAAATTAATATTTGATTATGAAAAAAGGGTTAGTGTTTCTTCTCGGTGCCATTACAGGTATTGTGCTGACATTCGTTTTCTTTTTCATCTTAGGTTTGGCAACGAGTGGCTCTCGTGTGGATGGCGTTGACTATTTTGAGGAAGTCGGGCAAGTGATGTCTGTGCAGGAATATAAGGTTATGCAAGTTCTTCCTAACGGCAATGCATTGGCGACCGAGCTGTCCAATGAGGAATATGATTGGTATCATGGGGCGGTTGTTCTTCTTGTGGCAGGAGATGATGTTCATTATTATGATGAGCAAGTCGTCAAGAAACCAGAAGGCAGCCGATTCAGGCAAGTTGGCACATATCGGTACAAAACCAAGCAAGGATTTGTCAAGACCGTTCCTGCAGTCGCCCTTATACGTTAGTATGGCGACATACACCGCTAGATGTCACTTGTGGCTCAAAAAAACATAATGGCATACAACTCTGTACTACACAGGTGCAAAGGCATGATTGTTGATTTTCTCTTGGCTGAACATTTGGTGTATGGCGCGAAAAAATGTATTTTTGTAAAGGTATGGATCAGGTTCATGCCTTTATGAAAATACACTTTGACTATGGCTATCGACAACGCTTTGCCTTGGTTTCCGCTGACACCGGACTATATTGACAAATATTACAATGATGTCTTGAAGTACCTTCGGGACTCTTTCCTCAAGGACAAGACCGAACTTGATGAAGATAAATCATTCTGTACCACATCGTCTTTGTTGGTGCAGAGGGGCGAGGAAATACGTGCCGTGTATGTTTCGCGTCCACTGCTTGACACCCTGTCCTCTGCTAAGAAAGATCTTGAAAGGGACGCGAAGATCATCGCGGCCACGACGCTGTACCTTAGCATGTTCGATAAGAAGGAAGAGGCGGTCCGTTATATGTCGATGCTTTGCTACCTCCTCTCGCTTGTCTTGCCGGAATTGTCCGGGTCACTCTCCTCGATTGTGTTGAGGTGTGTCAAGGCTTCAAAGATAACTGACGCCGGATATTGCATGGACGATGTCATAGAGTTCAATGTCCCGGATCTGGTGAAGAGGATGGAGAACGCCTCGATGGATGAGGCCGAGGATATTCGGTGGTTCCAGAATCATGGCGCGGTCAGAATCGACCCTGAAGGTGTTTCAATATATTCGATGAGCCGTCTTTTTGTGAATATGAAAGCGCCAGCTCTTCGCCCTGCCGTGGTCATAGAGGATGGTCAGGTGCGTGTCATGCAGGCTAAGAAGCAGGGAAAGTCCGGGGACTTTGACATGGATAGGTTTCTGGCCGAGTGTGCCGAAGTCGAGGATGACGAAGATAAGGCTACCCTGAAGACTTATGAGGATGGGGAGATGATTACCGTCAAGGTGAAGAGCGTGACGTATGACACCATATTCGCGGAGAGTATCGATCCGGCATACACGGTGGTCACGGGGCCTATCCGTATAATCGGAGCGTCGAATGTCCGAGGTTTGTACATGACGGACTTCGCAAGGAACATGAGGGTGGGAGATGTCATCAATGTGGAGTACCTCAAAGAGCAGGAGTGTTTCAGTATTGATGACACGGTAATTGATTTTATCTACGATCGTTATTGGGCCACACAGGATGACGGCTCGACATTCGAGAGCACAGTGGGAACCCTTTTGTTCCAACGATGTGGCGAGGTTCCAAACACTTGGCTGACAAGGGAAGGCTTTCTTGTGCGTACAAAGGGAGACGAATCTTATCCGCGCTTCACGCAGAAATGTCTGGACATCGTGGATTATGACAAGAAGTACGACTTCATCATCGCGGAAGTGTCTGATGATGAAATTGACGACAAACCGTTTGATGAGAGCGAGGCGAGAGACAACTTCATACATTCCCTTCTTTATCTGAACAAGAAGATCCTGTCTCCGGCACCTAAAAAGCCTGAGATTAAGAGAATATCCTCAGAGTTCCTGACTGAGTTCCACCGGATTGAGGAACTGAGGTCGGAAAGTGTGGTCATCGGCACCGAAAACCGCCGTGATGTCATGAGAATATGCACCTCACTGGCTTTCATATTGGGTGATGATTCTGATTTCGGATACTATGTGACAAGCTTTGACTATCTTGACACCCTTGTTTCCTTCGCCAGGATGGAGTTCGACTCGATCAAACCATTTGACAAGAGGAATCTTTCCGGAGAAAGGATTTTGACTATGGGAGTGATCACCAACATCCTTGCCTTATACGGAAAGCCGGAAGAGTCGGAGGTGTTTGACCGCACCATCAGGCAGCTGCCGGGTACATCCATGTCAGCTGTCGCCAAGTTGATCCAGGCCGCCAACCGGTTTATGGGCACCCCGTCTCTGGAACGTCTCCGCATAGACCTTCATAGGGAAATCTGCACGATTCTCGGTGTGTCGGACTCAATTGTGGCGAAGGTTGAGGATGATGGCAGATTCCCGTTTATGCCGGAAGGAGAGAACATCGAGCATAAGATGTCATGGGTCTTCGACAATGAGACCGGACTGTTCAACGAGACGTCGCAGAGCTTCAAATGCATGAAGACAATCTGCGCTTTTATGAACAGGTACGCGGAGCAAGGCGAGAGCCATCTGTATATCGGAACCGATGAGAAAAGGCGTTTCGTTTCCGGCTTTCAGGCGGACATTGACGAACTCATTAAAAAAGGGGAGATAAAAGCGGCAGGGGATGTCGAGGATGAATACATGAGGGTGATCGTGATGGGAAAGATCCGGGACCGTTTCCCTGACACATATCAGAACGTCACTCCGAGAATCTGTTATGACGGCAAAGTGCTGGATCTGTGCGTCCAGCCGGCGAAGGAGGGAGTGGTGTACCTCAATGGTGTCGCATACTATAGGTCTGGTTCCGAGAGCAAGGTCATGAGCGCTACCATCGAGGAGGAACTGCGGAACAGAAAGTATCTTCTCCGAAGCGGAATGGCAGACAAGATCGATGCCGCGAGACGTGCCATAAACTCGGGACATACGATATGTCTGGTCGGCTATGACTCTTCGAACAGCAACACATCAGACAAGGACAGAAAGGTGGAGGCGTTCGCTTTCACAGATAACAAGCGTTGTGACTCTCTTTGGGCGTTTGATCCTAAGGACCGGAAAAACAAGGTGTTCCATCTTCGGCGTGCGGATGTGGTCAAGGTCTTGGATGAGAGATGGAAATATGCCAAACTTCACAAGACATACGAGCTTGACATTTTCGGTTTTTCCGGAAACGAGAACATCCCGTTTGACATCGTGCTGAAGACGACCAGGGGGAAGAACCAGTTCCTTGATCAAAATCCGTCGGCTGTGGGATATATTCAGAAAATGGAAAGCGGTGGCTGGAGGGTCAAGACTGTTCTGTTCAATTCCCTTTCTTTGGATGCCGCCTGCAGTTTCTATCTGGGCGTTTCGGATGAGATGGACATCAGCTCGTCTCAAGAACTTAAGAAAAAGGTCACAGAGAGATTGGATAGAATTGTGGCCGGAATGTAAAGTGAAAATTCACTAAGGTTCGACAGATATGAATATGAGAAAAGAGTGACCCGGAAACCTCTTTCGGGGTCACTCTCTTATGTAATACAGGAAAACTGTTCCTTAGTCCAGATACTCAATCTTGAAATCGTAGTCCCACTGCGTGAAGTAGAGGTTGCCTTTGTCCCATTCGACCTCGCCGCGCTGGAAATCAACGGTATCGCTGCGAGGATATTTCTTCTCGGGATCGAGATTGCCGCCGAAATCGGAGTTGATCACCATTCTGTATGGCTCGATGCCGCCGAGGAAGAAATCGCCGCCGTAGGAGGTTATTCCGAAACTCTGGTCAACCGGAACCCAGCCATAGCCTTCGAAATAGACCTCACCCCAGTCGTGGAGGTTGCCGGCGCCCGGGTGCATCATCAGACCGCTCTGCCATCTGGCTGGAATCCCTTTGTAGCGGCACATCGTGATGAACAGCAGTGTCACCTGGCCGCAGTCGCCGTGGTGGTTCGTCAGGACATATTCGGGAATATTCTCAATTGTGGAATAGTCTCTGGCCGATGCCCACGGGAATGTCTTGTCGGTCCAGGTGTAGATCGCCTTGGCCTGAAGGTAAGGGTTCTCGATGCCGGCGGTGACTGAATCTGCGGCGGCCTTGAGCCTGTCCGTGAAGATCACGTGCTGCTCACGTTCTGCGGTATATTCCTTATATTCAGGATCATTGACATTGTAGGCCAGGACTTTGGACGGATCGATAGGGTGCCATTCGCCGCTGGAGGTATATTCAAAGATCTCGTGGAAGACGGTCGGTTTGTTCTTTACGGTCTTGGCCTCCATATAGACGCAGCTGTGCGGGTGCGAAGGTTCCGAGAATGTGAGCTGCTCCACAGGGTACGCCGCGCCGTTGGCTCCGGCCTCTATGAATTTGAAGTCGGTCTGGCGGGCCACATCCTGGCGAGGAAGCGGCAGCCAGCAGCGGAGTGTCTGGCCTGGGCGCAAGGTGTTGGCGTGGACGGTCAGGGTGAACGTCACTTTCATTCTCTTCGGCAGGGCGAAGTAAGGATTTTCCTTGCCATCGGCGAGGTTCTCCAGAACCTGCCTCTTGATCTCAGGAATCGTCACCGCGTCAATGGCTTCGTGGCCGCTCAGCGAGGTCCCGCTCTTGGACAAGTCCTCGTCCTTTGAATCTGCCGCAGCCTTTATCGCGGCTAATTCAGGATTGATCCTGAACAGGTTGCGTGCGGCCGCCGTGAAGTACATCGTGCGCTTCCCGATCTGCATCGCCTCCAGCTCTCCGGAATCTGTCCACTTGTCGATCTGCTCGTCAGTGACATCAGGAACATATTTCTGAATATATTCCTTGACATCCTCCCGCGTGGCGCAGAACTCCGTCGCAAGCCTTTGCGCCAAGTCCTTATCCCACGAATATTTGTACCTCATCTGCCTCGGCAGCCAGATGTTCGCGGCCAGCGCGACCGCCACCAGCGTCCACAGTACGATCTCTTTTCTTTTCATTGCCATAACTTACAGCAGTTTGAGTCCGAGTCCAGGGCGGTCAGGGAGGGTGATCTTGCCGTCAACGACGGTCATTCCTTCGAAGCGGTCGTTGGCGATGAGGAGGTTACCGTCGAGGTCGGCGAAATCCACGGCAGGGGAGAGCTGGGCGGCGGCGGTCACTGCGCAGGAAGTCTCGGTCATACAACCGACCATCACCTTCATCCCCTCGGCGCGGGCGTAGTTCAGCATCTTCCAGGCCTCGCGCATTCCGGTGCACTTCATCAGCTTGATGTTGATGCCGGTGTAGGCTCCCTTAACCCTCTGGACATCAGCGAGGCGCTGGATGGCCTCGTCGGCGAATGTCGGGAGCGGGCTGCGCTCGGTCAGCCAGGCGTTCTCGTCCAGCATCTCCTTCGGCATCGGCTGCTCAACCATCACAACCCCTTGATCCTTAAGCCAATGGATCATCTCAAGGGCCTTCTCCTTGTCTTTCCATCCTTGGTTGGCGTCCACGGCGAGAGGCAGGTCGGTGATCTCACGGATGGTCTCGATCATCTCCTTGTCATTGTCGAGCCCGACCTTGACTTTAAGAATATTGAACTGCTCGGCGCATTCCTTAGTCTTCTCGCGCACCACGTCGGCGGTGTCGATTCCGATCGTGAAGGTTGTGTTAGGAGCCTTGGCGGCGTTGAGCCCCCAGATCCTGTACCACGGCTGGCCCATCAACTGTCCCACAAGGTCGTGCAGCGCGATGTCCACGGCAGCCTTCGCGGCGGTGTCGCCCTCGTTGATCCCATCCACATAAGTCAGGATGTCATCGATCTGGAACGGGTCGCTGAACTGCTCCAGATTGACCTTGCCCAGGAAGTTGCAGACACTCTCCACGGTCTGTCCGAGGTACGGCGGCATCGAAGCCTCGCCATAGCCGGTGAACCCGTCATATTCAATCTTCACCTGCACATCCGGCGTGGTGGTCCTTGAATATGACGCCACGGTGAACGTGTGCCGCAGCTTGAGCTCATACGGCTCGAAACTCAGCTTCATTCTGGCCGAGCCGCCAACTTTGTATGGTTTAGGAATATTACCGCCGCTCTCCTTGCCGGCGCATCCTGTGACGAGTCCCCCCGTCCCTATGAGCAGTCCGCTCCCGGCGGTCACCATCCCCGCCGTCCTAAGAAAATCCCTGCGTTTCATTGTGCGTGAATTTTATATGTGTTTAATATTTATCATGATTTTAAATTGTTCCTCCATATTCTCCTTTACAAGAGAAAGTTCGACTTAACATTGTTAAGTTTGACTAAATTATGGTTTGAGTGCTAACGCTTTATAATCAAAGATTTGCCCTGCCGTTTTGATGAATGTGCTAATTGTATTTCGACTAAAGTTCGACTAAAGTTCGACTAAAATCCACCTCTTGCCTTCTGTTAGTCTGATGACTCCATTTTTCTTTAGGGTTGATAGTAAGTTGCCGATTTTACGGCTTTTTTGCTCATCAGTCAAAATGTCGGATAACTTAGACCTAAGTAGTGTGTTCAACTCGCCTCTGGTGGCTCCGCCAAATGAACGTAGATATGAGATGATCATATCCTTGAAGTGGCTGTCATTAAAACTCCTGTTCTTGATGTATTCTGTCTTTAGCTCGTCATTATCAGCGGTTTTTGCTACATATTCAGATAGGAACAACTTTGGATAGCGTCCTTCCACAAGATGAAGCTTCTTTAAACGAGAAGTGGTTTCCTTATCAATTATCTCGTGCTTTTGCACCATATCCAAAGCTATGCAGTCAAATAATGAGAGGTCTTGATTTGCTCTTAACAACCTATAGTACTTCTCATCGAGAATCTTGCCGTAGATTTTTACAACCACCTCTTTCTTTGCTTGGTCAATCTGATAATCCGGCATAGGAAAGAATCGCTTCTGTTGTTCCGTGAATACTTTACGTATTCCTCTTCCTATGGTGTCTATCATATTGAAATTGACCATACCTTGGCATAATACATAGTTACGGTAGAACTTCTGCGGGCCGTTTTGTTCAATTGCGTTTTTGACTGATCCAGGCAAAAAGAAACCTCCATTGGCGAATGTTATTGAATCGGGTTCCTCTACCATGGTTATTCGCTCCTGCATTGTGTAGTCCTGATGAGCGATACAATTGTGGAGAACTTCGCGTATGCTATAGTCATCGTATTGCTTGACGATGTCAGGAAACAAAGTCCCTCCTGGCAGAATACGCTGGTTAAGATTCCTGATCTTTGACAGAGCTTCATTGACAGTCAGGATGAAAGGTGTAGAGAAATGTTCGTAGTCAATTTTCTCGTTATGCTCATCAACAAGCACCCAGGTGATGGTAGCCACGGCAGGGCTGATCAAGTGGGTGGATGTCTCTTTGCCTAAGAGTAAGATTGCCGCCCGTGTCAGTTTCCTTTTTATGGCCACACCAGCGTGGCATAGCAATTCCATATCATCCCAAGTCTCAACTTCTTTGGCCAAACGAGGATGAACAGACTTATATTCATTACGTGCCTTTTCCAATGCTTTGGTGTCAAGGTCGTTCAACGTGGCGTTTGGCACAATCTCCGCTGACCAGTCATAAACCGGACTGTTCTCTTCAAGAATGGCATTCAGCCTTTCTTGAGTCAGCTCAACCAAGGAATCCTCTATTCGTTGCCATGCTTTATTGTGGGCATAGACAGGAAGTTTGGAGCGGTGCTTAGGAATATGTATTACCCATACTTTCTTGCCAGTGTCATCGGTGACAAATTCTTCCACGTCAAGTCCTTCTGTCGAGAGATTGGCACAGCGTTCTGTCAATCTCAGTGTCGCTTTCTGACGATTATAATTATAAGTGTCGGTTCCGATGATCCTCAAAGAGTTGTCTTGTACACCTATCACAAGATGTCCACCCTCCATATTCGCGATGGCAGAGACATACGAGATGACATCGTCTTTCTCATCTCCACAAAAAGAGTTCTTCAAGTTCTTGAACTCTTTCCATTCGCACCGCGCATTCTCCTGAGGATATTCGCGAAGAAGATATTGTTGCAGTTCCTGTTCGAGCATATATCTTATTAATCGGAGGGTTGGATTCTCTTTAGTAGCTAAGTCAATGACAATCTGTGATGAATTCCATCATCTGAGGAACCTTGCCGAGGGCGGAGTGGAAGAGTTTCATCTGGTTGCGGGTGCGGACGAGGTTGTGCTCCGGGTACTTGATCTTGTAGTAGGTGTCGCCGCCTATGTAGTCGGCGAAGAACCTTACTGCCTGCATGAATGGGAACAGACAGGCGGCGTATGGCAGATTCTCCCTCTCGATCGGGGAGAGGAACGGCTTTGTCCCTTTCAGATAGCCTCTTGTGAAGGCTTTGAAGATCTCCATGTCGAAATCGACCTTGTCCAGTTCCGGCGAATCCTCGGCCACAGGGTTGGCGGCGGTGCGCAGGAAGTCCCCGAAGTCGGAGAACACATAGCTTGGCATCACGGTGTCCAGATCGATGACGCAGAGGATCTTGCCGTCCTTGTCGAACATCATGTTGTTGACCTTCGTGTCGCAGTGGCATATTCTTTTAGGAAGCTTTCCCTCACGGTGCAGCTGCTCGGCCTTGCACATCTGGACCCCGTATTTGTCGATGTCTTCCAGTATCCTGTGAAGTTCCTGATCTCCTGTCTTGTCATCTGCATGCAGACGTCCGGCCCTGTCCTCTCTGACAGCCTCGACCAACTGCCTGAGCCTCAGCTCCATGTTGTGGAAGTCCGGAATCGTCTCTCCGAGCGTGTCCGGGATGTCGGCAAGCATCGCCTCGAAGTTGCCGAAAGCCTCGCCGGCGTACTCTGAATACTCCGGATTGACGGTCTCGTAGGTGTAGGCGTCATTGATGAACACCGAAACCCTCCAGAACTTGCCGTCTTCCAGGCAATATGTCTTCGGCTTCTCGCTCATCAGCACTTCAACCTTCTCTCCCTCGGACTTCAACGGAATGAACCTCAGCACCTTGCGGTCAATGTCATCCTCTCCCGCCGCTTCCAGTTTCTTACGAATATGTCTGGTCACGGCCTCGATGTTGCTCTGGAGCAGATCCACGTCCGTGAATATGGCGTTGTTGATCCTCTGAAGCACGTAATCCGGCGCATTGCCTTCAGTGACAACCTTGTACGTGTCGTTGATCAATCCGTTGCCCAACGGCTTTATCTCCTTGACCTCGCCCTCGATGGCGAAAAGCTCAACTATTTTTTTCAGATCTGTCATTGTTAGTGTCATTTTTAAATATCAATCTCTCAAAGATAACCATTTCAATCAGGAATTTCAAGTCTTGGCCAATCATTTGATTACGAAAATTGTTATTTTTGCGGTTAGTAAGCGTTAAAAATAAGTCGGTAAAGATTTGACGGTATTTCCGGGGATAGATTTCTATTGGAAGAAGGAGTGTGCCTGTGGTACATGACTGATGATAAAAAGTACCTATGTTTGATATCCAAATAAAATTGGAGTGAGCTTTTTCAAAGCTC